>Ga0172371_10004827_pt1 | contig 20215 bp, 15 predicted proteins | sample Lak12m_FD_114543 | JGI IMG/M metagenome (GOLD analysis project Ga0172371, IMG submission 114543) | Freshwater microbial communities from Kabuno Bay, South-Kivu, Congo - kab_022012_12m | ecosystem: Environmental > Aquatic > Freshwater > Lake | place: Democratic Republic of the Congo: South-Kivu... | reverse complement strand
CCGACAAATATTGTTGGAAGAAGCAAAAAATAAACTAAATAAAATGGTTGGAATCATAACTAAATCATCCTTTGTTTATGAAACTGAGCCCTGGGGATTTACGGATAAATCATTTTTTTTAAACCAAGTTGTTCAAATTAAAACAGATTTACAACCAAATGACTTAATGAAAACAATTCTCAATATTGAAGAACAAATGGGCAGGGTTAGACAGGATAAGCAATATACCTCCCGCACTATTGATATTGATATTTTATTTTACAATAATTTAATTCTGGAATCAAAAGAATTAATTTTACCACACCCGCATTTGCATAAACGTAAATTTGTTTTGGTACCTTTGTCAGAAATAGCAGGAGATATAGAGCACCCTGTTTTAAGAAAAACAATAAGCCAATTGCTTTTAGAATGTAAGGATAACGGGGAAATAAAAATGCTTAACAATCAGAAGTGTGAAAATGGAATATAATTTTATTGCTATAGAAGGAAACATCGGCTCCGGTAAAACATCCTTAGCTACTAAGATTTCAAAGGAGCACAACGCAAAATTAATCCTCGAGCAATTCGAAGATAATCCATTCCTCCCTAAGTTTTATAATGACCCGGATAAATATTCGTTTCCCTTAGAACTCTCGTTTTTAGCTGAACGGTATAATCAGTTAAAAGCTCAGTTGCCAGGGCAGGATCTTTTTCGATCATTTACTGTTTCGGATTACTTTATTGTTAAGTCTCTCATCTTTGCTCAAAAAACATTAAAAGAAGATGAGTTTAATTTGTATTCGAAATTGTTTTCAATTATAAATGCATCTCTGCCTAAGCCAGACCTGTTAGTATATTTATATGTTACTCCAAATAATCTGATACGGAATATTGAACTAAGAGGAAGGTCGTACGAAAAAAATATTGAAGAATCTTATCTGGAAAAAATACAAAACGGATATTTTGATTTTCTCAAAAGCCAGCACAACACCAGGGTATTAATTTTAGATACCAATGCTGTAGATTTTGTAAATAACGAAAACGATTATCGCAAAGTTGTTGACGCAATTTTTCAACCATATAATTTAGGGATCTCTCGAATTATATTTTAATTTTTAAAAAATTAGTTTAAAAAAAAGCCCTGCAAATTGCAGGGCTTTTTTGGTTTTATGTTGTAAGCTAATTACTGAATAGCATTTGTGAAATCCGAAACGGTGAAATATTTCAGGAATTCTCTGTCTTCTTTAGCTTGTGCTTTATATGAAGCGTCTGCCTGACAAGCTTTCTTAAGATTATCGTACATTAAACTAGTGTTGCTTGTACGTGCACCAACAACTGCCAATAAATAATAAACAGCAGCATCTTTCTTAGCACATTCTAATGTAGTAGCTGCACTAGAAGCGTTACCTGAAAGTAATTGAGCCAAAGCAATATTGTGTGTGCAGGTTTTGCTTCCAAATGATGTTAAAGCATTTGCATATTCACCTTTGCGAATCATTATAATACCAAGGTTGTATCCTTCAGCAACACCTTTAGACTGTGCTTGTTCGTAGAATGATTTTGCATTGTCATAATCTTTTTGCCATGAAGCAACAACTCCAAGATTATTTAATACAATACCATTGCTGGGAGATAAGGTGTTGGCTTTATCCAAATAAGTTTTAGCTTCTTCGGGATTGTTTTGTTTTAATAAAGTATAACCGGCATTATTGTAACCTTTCCAGTCTTCAGGAAATTGAGTCGTTGCTGATTTATAAATTTTTAACTGGGTAGCCAAATCCTGTGTAAGTGTAGCAGCGTAGAGCAACTCTTTATTATCTAATGAGTCAGGAGTTGTAGTTGATAACATAGCAATCTTTTCGTCCGTTTTCTTTGGTTCATAGCAATAAACGGTCATTTCCGATCTACGTAATGGAGGAAGAATGATGTCTTCTACTTCTTTATAGATAACAGCCATTTTGTTGATTTCAGCTTGGCGTTTAACCATGTCTGATTGAGAATTTACTACATTAAGAATAGCATTTTTTTCAGCAATATTTGAATTTCCAATTGCTTTAGTGAAGCCATCTAAGTCTTCACCTTTAGCAGAAACGGTTATATTATATGGATCTTCTTCCTTTGCATTTTTATCAACTACTTTCTTAGGGGTTTGTTTGATTCCGGCTTTTTTGTTAGCATCAGCAATAAATTTTGCATACTGATCTTTTATAAATTGTTTTCCGGTTGCACCACGTTTTTCCGATAAATCGCGGTTGTAGTCTTCTTCGCCTTCCGGTGAAGCCCAAGCATTGATATCAATATTTTTAACTTTCCACTGTTTAGCAAGAAAATCAACAAATGCTTTTAAAGCATCTGCATTAGCTTGTTCTTTATTCAATGCTTGTGTTTTAAGATTTACATCTGATTTGTTATAATCATAATAAATAACTCCAGATTGATTAACGATAACTTCTTTTACATATCCGTGTTCTGCCAAAGTTAGGTCTTCATCTCTTGTTACGCGTTCTGATGTGTAGATTACACCGTCAGCAATTTTGCGATCACCCAATTGAACACTTTTCTTTTTTAAGGAAGCTTTAGGGTTCACATGAAGTTCTGAAGCATTCATTTTAGGATCGTAAGTGATTACATCCGTGTAAGTGAAAACACCACCTGCTTTTTTCAATATTACAGTACCACTGCCACCTTTTACTTTTTCTCCTTGTAATGTAACCGATTTCAAAGGAGTGCTTCCTCCGTTATAAGTTAAGATAGGAGCGAAATCAACTGTTGCTTTTTTGTGAAAATACTTAGCTGGAAAAGTGCCTTTTACTGTAACTGAAATCTTGCCACCATGTGTCTCTAATACATTTGGCGTAACTTCATATTTGACAGTTTCGTACTTCTTTGTCATCTTCTTTAATCCGCAACTGGATAAAATCATTGCCAGAAAAGCAATTGCAGTTAAAGTTCTAAGGTTAATGTGCTTCATGATTTTTTAAATTATTGATTATTAATATGTTTTTGTTTTTTTAATTAATTGGCAAATATATAAAAACTTCGTTCAGATAAACTAAAATATTTTTTAATAATTTTTCACAATTTCATAGATTTGTGTAAAAACAGTTATTTAAGGATGTAAACCCCTGCTTTTTTGTACGATAAAAATAAATGCCACACTACTATACCAACACAAACAGAAATATTTAACGAATGTTTGGTTCCAAATTGAGGAATTTCAATACATTGATCTAAATGTTCAATAACTTCCTCGTCGATACCTTTTACTTCATTTCCAAAAATAATCGCAATTTTTTCGTCCGAATTAAAGGTGTGTTCATTTAACATTGTTGACGGCTTTGCTTGCTCAATTCCAAAAATTTTAAATTGATTTTTTTTTAATTGGTCAATTGCTTCTTGGGTAGTTTTATAATATTTCCAATCTACGGATTCCGTGGCACCTAATGCTGTTTTGTGAATATCCTTATGTGGAGGACATGCCGTAATTCCGCAAAGATAAATGGCCTCTATCCTGAACGCATCAGCAGTCCGAAAAACGGAACCGATATTATGCATGCTACGAATATTGTCCAACACAAGAATAAGTGGAATTTTGTTTGCTTGCTTATAGTCCTGAGTGCTCAATCGTTCAAGTTCGCTATTCAAAAGCTTTCTCATAATAATTATTGATTGTTCTGCAAAGGTATTGTTTTTGAACGAGTGGTTATTTTATTAATAACCTGAGTTCGGGATAAGATATTCAACAATAGATTCCTCATTTCACTTTGTTTCATTCGGAATGACAGTTTTTATTGGGTGTTTAAAGAAAAGGGCAGAGAACGCTTTAAGCGTTCTCTGCCCTTTTCTCCTTTTTATTTATAATCTTTGTCATTCCGAACGCAGTGAGAAATCTAAAATTTATACTTTAGATTTACTAATAATCATAAGCATTTGAAAATTAAGGACCACTAATTTTTTTTTATCCCGAACTCAGGTTAATAGGTAAGCGTTTTCAACTTTCAAATGCTCACTCTAAAACCTTTTTCTAAGCTGAAGATAAACCCTGTAAAACTGATTAAGCTTTTCTACATCTGTTTCAAGATGGATGGAAAGCGACATTTTATTAATAAGTTCTGTAGTAGCATTAAATTCAACAATGTGCTGTATTAAGGGCAATTCAGCTTGACGTATTTTATAGTCAACAAAACTATATCCTAAACCAATAGTTGTTTTCTCGGAATTAAAACCTTTAGAGAATCGAAGATTTCCCAACTTGCCATTTAAATAAGTGGTTTCTAAAATTGTCCCTGATAAAGTTGTAGTTATACCCGACTTAAAAAGATTGTTATGAGAAACAAAAGCATAAGCATTTTTTGTAGGTTTAAAATCTTTTTTCTGAAACCGGTATCCTGCCTTTGCGCCAACATATAAGTGTTTTGTAATAGTGTAATTTGTTTGGAGGCCCACTCCTTGCCTTGTTTCGGATTCTATTAGTGTGCTTAGATAATTTTTATCTGTTTCGTAGTAAATAACATTTTTGCGGGCATCATAACTTGCCGAAATGGTAACTTTTTTAAAAGGCCTGTATCGTAAGGAAAAATAAGTGTTTGCAAGATTTAATGCGTTTTGCTTTTGCTCATTAACTATTTTATAAAGGTCGCATTCCAAAGTATAAAAAACATACACATTCTTAACAATTGAATTGCTATGCTGAAAATAAATAAATCGTCTATCGGTTTTTGAATTATTGGTTTGTTCTACAATTGCAAATGAGTTTTGCATATTTAGTTTTGGGGTTTGAACATTGTGCCCGACATACCCACCATATTGAAAAAGATTTATATCAAAACTATAATCATTGTAGTTTGGCCTTGAACCTACAAACCCACCAACAAAAAAGTTTTTAAATCTCTTTTCGGCTTGTAGTCCGTCCATTGCACCCATATTGGAAATAGACGGATTTATTTTTCTGCCAAAAGAAACGAAAGTGTTATTATTCAAATCATATTTCAAATTCAAATTGTAAATTTTTAAACCCTTAAAGATATTTTTCTGAACATTATTCCATTGTCCATTTTCTTGTCTGTATAAAATAGTACTTTCAAATGAAAACTTAGAACCACCTATATTCAGGGCATTCAACGAAAAAGAATAGTTAACAACATTGGATGCTTTTGCAGGTGTGTTTGAAAAATTCGTAAAATCCGAAATAGCAATTCGCCCACTTATCTTTTGTTTAATAAGGTGGCTTAGCAAATTTTTATTCTCGCTCAGCTTTGTTGTGTCTATGATTTCGAGAACGGAATCTTTCTTCTCTTTTTTTATTTCATGTTTACTGATTTCAACTCTGCGTTTGGCAATAATTATTTCGTTAATATTTAGTTTATACGAAATAATCGGGCTGCACATGACTGATGTTGAAGAAAGATTTTTTACTATCATTGAAGGAGAAAGCTGGTTTTCATGAAAGGTGTACAGCGTATCGCCAACAGCTATTCCACTCGTAGTTTTAAATTTGATATACACATTTTGAGAACTAATAAAAGAAACAACTCCTTCCACATTTTCTGTTGGAGTTTGTGCCCTCAGGTTCAATGCATAAATTATTACAAAACCGATACTCAATACTAATTTCATAAAGCCAATTTAGTTTTAATCTCCTGCGTTTCCTTTAGGGTGGCAACTATAACATGCAGTGCTCGTCCATGAATAGCCACCAACATCATTATGTTGACCATTTGTCTCCGATTGATTATGAACATGACAATCTATACAACTAAAAACACTGCAGTCATTTTGATTAGTATGACATTCAACACAGGCTATTCCACTATGTTTTCCTGAGCTGATAGGGAAATAGTTATCATGCTGGAAATTCGTAGGACTCCATCCGGGATTTGTTGTATGGCACATCTCGCAATTCTTTGGATAGCATCCGCCGGTATGAACCGGATTTGTAGTTGCGTTGTAATCTGCTAAATGGCACGAAACACATGCGGTCGATAGGTTGGAATAATTATTATTGGTATGGCATTTTGAACAATCAATATTATGACCTAAAGTAAGAGGGAAAAAACTATGATTAAATCCCGTACCAGCCCATTCATACGAGTAAATAAAATGACACTGCGAACAATCAGTTGAAAAGCCTGCTGTAGCATGATTAGGTTTTGAAGATGCCATATAAACATCCCGATGACAATCAATGCATTCAACCCCTAATACATCATACCGATGAAGAGATTCCGATTTATGGCACTTTTGACAATCGGTGATTGTATGAACACCAACAAGCGGAAATCTGCCTTGCTGATGTAGTTCAGTAACATTATTTACTATCCAGGTGCTTGGAGTATGGCATTTATCACAAAAATTACCAACGGTTTGGCTATGGATATCATCATGACATTTTACACATTCGGTTTTTGCTTTAGCTTCCGAAAAAACTAAAGTAGTATGACACAATTTACAATTGATTTCTTTATGCTGACCAACCAGTGGAAGCTTTGTTGTGGAGTGGTCAAATGAATAAATAGATTTATCCAATGTCCAATCCTTAGTACTGTGACATGTGCCACAACTTATTTTGAAATCTTTTCCATGAGGAGATTCAGTAAACAAGCTGATGATATAGGCGATAATGGCGTAGATTATGAATGACAGGATTCGCATTTTATACTTATTTTATATTGTATATATTTATTTTGATTAACGATTGCTGGTTTATGGCATTTAACACAAAGTACGTTTATATGTTTGCCATCTAGTTTAAACAAGGTTGAATTGTGATTAAATTTTATCGGTTTCCATTTATCATTTTCGTGGCATCTTGTACAATCTGTTGAACCATCTTTATCAAATTGTTGAAAATGCTTATCAACATGGCAAGTTGTGCAAATTACAGATAAATTAATGAATTTCTGTTGTTTTGTACCGTCTGTGTTTTCAGTAAAATGGCATTGCTTGCAAGTTTGTGTTGCATGAGCACCTAGTAATTTAAAATTTGTTTTTGAGTGTTCGAAATTTATTTCATTCCAGGTTTTTTCATTATGACAACTTAAGCAATTATCTTCTGGATAATATTTTTTACTAATAAAATCTTTATGGTAGTCTTTGTGGCAATCAATACATTTTTTACCTACGTCTTTAAAAGACCACTTGTCTGTTTTTTTATGACATTCGAAACATGGAATGGCTGTATGCGCACCTTGTATAGGGAATACACTTTTATTGTGTTGTTCTATCGTATATGAAAAATTTACAAAACCACTTAAATTATGACAGGTAGAACAATCAGGCGAAACTTCGTTTTTTACAAATTGATTTTTATGATAGTCAACATGGCAATCAGTGCATTTTTCGTACTTGATAGTAGTTGTATAGTTTACTTTATGGCATAATTTGCAATCAACACTTATATGTTTTTCCTCTAGTTTATACTTTGTTTTTGTGTGATCAAAATTTTTAATACCTGTTGTAATTACAAAAGATTCATTTGAATGGCATTGAATACAGTTCTGCCCAAATTGATTCTTGTGAACATCCACATGGCAGTTAATACAACTACGATATTGCAAACCATTGTACTTTATAAATTTTATTCCATTTTTTGATTCTTGTTTATGACACTTAATACACGCAACATTTTTATGCTTGCCATTAAGTTGATATTTTGCGTTAGCATGATTAAATTTAGATGCGGGCTTAAATGCATTTGGATTATGACAAATAGTACAATTTGATGATAATGTGCTTTGGTGATAATCGGTATGACAACTCAAGCAATTGGTTTTGAGTCCTAAAAAAGTAAATTTTTTGGCTTTTATTTTTGGATTACTGATGTTTTTGGAAGTATGACAACCAACACATATTTTCTTTGAATGAGCTCCCGTAAGTGGATAACCAACCAGGTTGTGATTAAATATTTTTTCTTCGAATTTTATTATCTGAAATCCAACCCCATGATGGTCGCTGTGACATATTGCACATTCTTTCCCTTTAACAACTGCAGATGAATGGTATCCCTTGTTTTGAGTAATTCGCTCTTTTAATTCGGTGTGACACGCTAAGCATTTGTCATTAGATAATTTTTCGCCCAACAAATGACATTGCGTGCAATTGGACATTCCTTCTAATTGTGAATGAACACTTGAAAGCTCGCCTGGAGAAATTTGTGCTATGCTCACTGTACTAATGAACAATAAAACAAATAAAATAGATATAAATTTAAACAGATTCATTTCCCTGTGTTTTACAAAAACTAATGTTTTAAGAGTGCCTCTCCAAATTTTTTCGTGATTTGTATTCCTATTTTTTGTAAAAATTGAGTAGGCAATTCTCCCCCGGCAAAAATATAGACAAGATCATTTTCTATTTTGAACTCTTTATTTTCCTTATTATTTAATAACACTACTTCATCATTATTTATTAAAACAGGGTTTGTATTAAATTGAACACTGACTCTCCCATTTTCTATTGCTTCGATTATCCGCGAATTATTTGCTGGTTTTATTCTGCTAAAGGCATCACTTCTATATGAAAGAACTACTTTGTTCTGTTCTGCAAGCATTAATGCAGATTCTATTGCTGAATCACCCCCACCTACAACTAAAATATTTTTATTTTTAATAATTTCTGGTTCCAATAAACGATAAGCAACTTTCTCAGACTTTTCGCCCGGAATGTTTAATTTTCTTGGTGTACCGCGACGTCCAATGGATAATAATATTTTTTTTGCAGTGTATTCTTCGCCTGATAACGTAATAATTTTAAAAATATTGTTCTGCGGAATAATTGCTTCAACTTTTGAATTTTCTTTTACTAAAATTTCATTTTTACTTAAAACGTTTTCCCATAATTCAAGCAATTCCGATTTGCTTGTTTCATAAAGCTTAACCTTTCCGTAAAGAGGCAGGTCCATTGGAGAGGTCATCACAATTTTAGATCTTGGAAAAGTAAAAACTGTTCCACCCAACGTATCTTGTTCTAAAATAATTGCATTTAATTTTAACTTTTTTGCAGTAAGTGAAGCTGATATACCTGCAGGACCAGCGCCAACAATGACAAGATCATACATAGCATTATGATTTTTATCTATAGATTTAGCAATGTTCTCAACCGCCTGTTTGCCTTGTTCTACCGAGTTTTTTACAAGCCCCATTCCACCAAGTTCTCCGGCAATAAAAACACCATGAACGTTTGTTTCGAAGTTCTGGTTTATGTGAGGCAAGTCAACACCCCGCTTTTCTGTGCCAATGCATAATGAAATCGCTTCTGTTGGACAGGCATGAAAACATGCTCCATGTCCAATACATCTTGAAGCGTTTATGGTTGTTGCTTTTCCTTTTCGAATACCTAAGATATCTTTTTCAGGGCAAGCGGCAATACATGCTCCTGTTTGTATGCATTTGCTTTCGTTTACTACAGGATGAAGCGAAATAGGTTCATAAAGACCATGTTCTTTTGCCTTTTTTATTTTTTCTTCAACAATATTAGAGTTTCTTTTTTGTCTCCACAAATAAATAACAACAGCAATTATGCATAACAAAAAAACTGCAGAATAAATGACAACTTTTTCTATTACAACTTCCATAACTTAAAATATCCACCTATAGCCAAACAAAATAGTAATTACAACATGAACTATCATCACAATGAGCATGATAAATGCAAATGGAAGATGTGCAACATGCCAATATTTTAATAGATTCTGCATCGTATTTAACCTGTCAATTTTTCGATTTAAAGAAATTTCGTTTTTAAATAAACGAATTACTCTTTTGTATTCAATTCGAGAAACATGGCTTTTGTTTATGATTTCTTTTGCTTTCCGCAATGCATTTCTATCGTCAGCATAAGTTTTAAAAAAACTGATAAAAAAATTACGGTGATATATGCCAACCTTCCTTTTTGTTAATTCCAAAATCTGATCAGAACTGGCTTTATCAAGATTTGTATTCTCAATCAATGTGCTTTCAACATCCGTTTTTAAATTTTTAACCTCGCTTAAACTAAGCTCTCTGCCTTCAGCTGAACGTGGTATTTGAATATAAATAAACCGACCGATAATTCCACTCAGGAATACCGCAACCATACTCCAGAAGCTTATAGCAACTACGCCTCCAAATTTAAAGGAGGTATGAAAAAGCACTAATATTGGACCCAATGTGCATAAAAAAATATGAAATTCGAGCCAGTATTTCAGCAATCCAAATCTCGAAAAAATCCTGAACCTTTTTCTAAACATATAAGCTACAACTCCAATAACCATCAATCCTGAACCGATAATTCCCAAACCATGCCCCATGGAACCGCTTGGTTTTAATAGCTTGTAATCAGGATGGAAAAATCGTTCGGTTAATGGCACTTCATAAAAAGAAAAGCCAACCTTTATAAGGATGAAAGCTACAGATACAACAACTGCTACCATTGTAAGTATAAATAGTGTATGACCGGCTTTTGACATAGATGAATGAACTATTTTTTAAGGAAAGATGGATATAACGGAACTGCTGATAGAATAATATTTTTTTGCAAAGGTAAGAATAGGTTTTATATTGAATTAACTTTTTTCCATTATCTGCATCTTCATTAATATTATTTTCGCTTACTTTGTAATTCAAAATGAAGGACGATAAAACCATTGCCGAAACACCTTTGATGAAGCAGTACAACGCCGTCAAGGCAAAGTATCCGGATGCATTATTGTTGTTTCGTGTGGGCGATTTTTACGAAACTTTTGGCGAGGATGCAATCAAGGCTTCAGGCATTCTTGGTATAGTGCTTACTCGTCGTGCCAATGGTTCAAAATCATATATTGAACTGGCCGGCTTTCCTCATCATTCGCTCGATACTTATCTTCCAAAACTCGTTCGAGCCGGTCAACGGGTGGCTATTTGCGACCAGTTAGAAGACCCGAAACTTACTAAAAAAATTGTTAAACGTGGTGTTACCGAACTTGTAACGCCCGGGGTATCCTATAATGATAAAACCTTCGACCATAAATCAAATAATTTTCTCGCAAGCGTTCATCTGGTTCCTAAAAATGCAGGAATCTCTTTCCTTGATGTGTCAACAGGGGAATTTTTTATTGCGCAAGGAAATTACGAGTATATTGATAAGCTCATGCAGAACTTTCGCCCGAGCGAGGTGATTGTTCAGAAAAATAAATTAAAAGAATTTACAGAACATTTTGGCGAAAAATTTTACACCAATACTTTCGAAGATTGGGTTTTTACCTACGACTTTGCGCACAATCTTTTACTCAACCATTTTGGCACTGCTTCTCTCAAAGGATTTGGTGTTGAGCAACTGGAAGCAGGCATTATTGCAGCAGGTGCCGCAATGCACTATTTAGCTGAAACACAACATGACAAAATCGGACATATTTGTAAAATTGTTCGTCTTGAAGAAGAGCACTATGTTTGGCTTGATAGGTTTACTATTCGCAATCTTGAGCTTGTAAGCTCACACAACGAAAATGCAAGAACATTGCTTGATGTGATAGATCAGACCATTTCTCCTATGGGATCGCGCATGATTAAGCGATGGATTATGCTTCCTCTCAAAGAAAAAATTCGTATTGACGAACGTCTCAACATCGTTGAATTCATCATCCAAAACCAAACCTTTCATGATTTATTAATTCAACAAATAAAATTGATAGGTGATCTCGAACGTATCATTTCAAAAACAGCCATTGGCAGAATTTCTCCACGCGAAGTTTTACAACTCAAACGTTCGCTCGACGCCATTGATCCTGTTAAAACAGCTTGCGAAAAGGCGGCTGTTCCTTCACTCAATAAAATTGCCGAGCAAATAAATGCATGCTTGATTATTCGCGAAAAAATAGGTAAAACAATTTCCAACGACCCTCCGGTAATGATAAATAAAGGAAATGTTATTGCCGAAGGAATCTCGCCGGAGCTTGACGAACTCCGACAAATGGCTTATCGAGGGAAAGATTATTTGTTAAAATTGCAACAATCCGAAATCGAAAAAACAGGTATTTCATCGCTTAAGGTTGGCTTTAATAATGTATTTGGGTATTACCTTGAAGTAACCAATATTCATAAAGTTAAAGTCCCCTCCGAATGGCATCGTAAACAAACACTTACCAATTGCGAACGATACATTACAGATGAACTTAAACAGTTTGAAGAAAAAATTTTAGGTGCAGAAGAAAAAATTCTCGAACTCGAAACCAGACTTTTTAATGAACTTGTAATTGAACTCACAGATTATGTTCAACCTGTTCAGCTGAATGCCTCGCTAATTGCTTGGCTCGATTGTTTATTATCATTTGCCATTCTTTCTAAAAAAAATAAGTATGTACGTCCGCAAGTAAACGAAAGTTTTGTTATAGATATTAAACAAGGCCGCCATCCAGTGATTGAGCAGCAGCTTCCACTAGGCGAAAAATATATAGCCAATGATGTTTATCTAGATAACGAAAAGCAACAAGTGATTATTATCACAGGCCCTAACATGTCAGGAAAGTCAGCATTATTGCGTCAAACAGGACTTATAGTTTTGCTTGCACAAATGGGTTGCTATGTGCCTGCCGAACAAGCGAACATTGGTTTAGTAGATAAAATATTTACACGTGTAGGAGCAAGCGATAATATTTCTTCTGGTGAATCTACTTTTATGGTTGAGATGAACGAAACGGCAAGTATCCTGAACAATATCTCGAATCGCAGCTTAATTTTACTTGACGAAATAGGACGTGGAACAAGCACCTATGATGGCATTTCAATAGCTTGGGCTATAGTCGAGTTTTTGCATAATCATCCACTATTTCGCGCAAAAACATTGTTTGCAACTCATTATCACGAACTGAACGAAATGGCTTCATCTATGAAACGAATTCATAATTTTCACATTGCCGTAAAGGAAATAAACAATAAAATAATTTTTTTACGCAACTTTGTAAAAGGCGGAAGTGAGCATAGTTTTGGTATTCATGTTGCGAAAATGGCGGGTATGCCTTCGTCTGTAATTGATAGAGCAAAACTTGTTATACTGCAATTAGAAAAGTCTCATGGTCACGAAGAATTAATAAAAAAGGATAATAAACCGGAACCAAAGGAGAGTAGTGATCAATTTCAGTTGAGCTTTATTAAACTCGACGATCCATTACTGGAACAAATCAAACAAGATATTCTGAATACGGACATTAATTCACTTACTCCGGTTGAAGCATTGATGAAACTGAACGAAATAAAAAAACTCATTGATAAATAATATTTTATTTTCGCTTTTATTAAAAAGATAATTTTACAAAAAAATAAAATAATGAAATTTGGTGTTGTAATTTTCCCGGGGTCGAACTGTGATCATGATATGATTTATGTATTAAAGAACATTATGAAACAGGAGGTTGTTCAACTATGGCATAAAGATAAAGACCTGCAAGCATGTGACTTTATCGTTTTGCCGGGCGGCTTTTCTTATGGCGATTACCTACGTTCAGGCGCAATTGCTCGCTTTTCACCTATCATGGAAAAAATTATTGATTATGCAAATAATGGTGGATATCTGATGGGAATATGTAACGGATTTCAAATTTTATGTGAAGCAGGATTACTCCCTGGTGCGCTGCTTGCAAATAATAATCAAAAATTTATTTGTAAAAATATTTTTATTAAATCGGCTACTAAAAACAGCTTGGTAACAACAAGTATTGATTGTACAAAACCATTGAAAATACCTATAGCTCACGGTGAAGGTAGATACTATACTGATCCGGAAACAATAAATAATCTAAAAAAAAATGATCAGATTTTATTTCATTATTGTGACGAAAACGGAATTGTAGACGAAACCGCAAACCCAAATGGTTCATTGGAAAACATTGCAGGGATTTGCAATGCAAAGCGTAATGTTTTTGGTATGATGCCTCATCCCGAAAGAGCAGCCGATAATGAACTGCTTAATTGTGACGGGAAAATTTTATTTGAATCTATAATGAATACCCTTTAAAATTTATTGTATGCATTGTTCATTAGTAACAGGTGGTGCAGGATTTATTGGAAGTCATTTAACCAATGAATTAATAAAGTGCGGACATAAAGTAGTGGTGCTCGATGATTTAAGCGGTGGTTTTATAGATAATGTGAACAAAGAGGCAGTTTTCGTTCACGGTTCTGTTATCAACACAGAGTTGTTGTCTGATATTTTTAATACCTATAAATTCGATTATGTTTATCATCTCGCTGCATATGCAGCAGAAGGATTGAGCCATTTTATCAAACGCTTTAATTATACCAATAACTTAATTGGTAGCGTTAACTTGATTAATGAATCTATAAAACATAAAGTTCAATGTTTTGTTTTTACTTCGTCCATTGCCGTTTATGGAAAATGCACCCCACCCATGAATGAAAATATGTTCCCTGTTCCTGAAGACCCTTATGGAATTGCCAAACTCAGTGTCGAGCACGAACTGAGGGTTACTCATGAAATGTTTGGACTGAATTATGTTATTTTCAGACCTCATAATGTGTATGGTGAAAATCAAAACCTTGGTGACCGTTATCGAAACGTTATAGGTATTTTTATGAACCAATTGATGCAAAACAAACCGGTTACTATTTTTGGAGACGGAAATCAAACTCGTGCATTCTCCTATATAGCTGACATTGTTCCTCAAATTGCCTCTTCGGTAACTAATCCTAAAGCGTTAAACCAAATAATTAATATTGGTGCCGATCAAGAATATTCGGTAAATGCACTTGCAGAAACGGTAATGCGCGTGGTGGAAAAAGAAGGAATGATACGCCATGTAGAAGCCAGAAATGAAGTAATAAATGCCTATTCAGACCATTCTAAAGCCATTGCTATATTTGGTATTCATGCAAACACACCTTTGGAAACCGGTCTTAAAAAAATGTATAATTGGGCACGTATCGCTGGTATTCGAAACAGCAAGAAGTTTGAAAATATTGAAATATCAGAAAAATTACCTCCCATTTGGACAGAAGATTAAAAAAACATAACATCTTATTTATAGCCCCGCATAGGCCAGATAGAGCCCCAAGTCAGCGATTCAGATTTGAACAATATCTTGATTTTTTAAAGGGAAAAGGGTTCGATTATAAACTGTCATTTCTCATTTCCGGTAAGGAAGATGCAATCTTTTATTCAAAAGGGAAATATCTTTATAAACTCGGGCTTTTTATAAAATATTTTTTGATCCGATTACGGGATGTTCTTACAGCCAACTCTTTTGATATTGTTTTTATTCAGAGAGAAGCTTTTTTTGTCGGCCCTGCTTTCTTTGAATTTCTTTTTCACCTTTCAAGAGCCAAACTGGTATTTGATTTTGACGACTCTATTTGGCTGGCAAATGTTTCAGAAGCTAACAAGAGTCTAAAATGGATTAAAAATTATCAAAAAACAATAAAAATTATTCGTTATTCAAAACTGATAATAGCCGGTAATCAATATTTGGAATCCTTTGCTGGTTGTTACAATAAAAACACTACAATTATCCCTACAACCATCAATACCGATGAATACAAGAGAATAACGTTTAATAAAAATAAAAAAGTTTGTATTGGATGGAGCGGAAGTGTTACTACTATTCAGCATTTTAATTTTGCAATTCCTTTTTTAAAAAAAATTAAATTAAAATATAAAGACTTGATCTATTTCAAAGTAATTGGTGATGATCGTTTTTACTCCGAGGAACTCAATGTGCAAGGTGTAAGTTGGGAAAAACAAAACGAAATTTTGGAATTAAGTGAAATTGATATTGGATTGATGCCCTTGCCCAACGACGAATGGGCAAAAGGGAAATGCGGATTGAAAGGTCTTCAATATATGGCACTCGGTATCCCAACCATTATGTCACCGGTAGGAGTAAATACCGAAATCATACAAAGTGGAGTAAATGGGTTTTTAGCCAATACGAATGATGAATGGATAGAAGTGATTTCTAAATTAATTGAATCGCCCGAATTAAGATTGACTATTGGTCAACAAGGTCGAAAAACAGTGATAGAAAAATATTCAGTTCAATCACAGCAGGAAAAATACTTACGTTATTTTCAAGAACTTTCCGAAAAATAACAAATGCTAAAAACAAGTCATACAATTGATCTGATTGAAGCCGGCTGTGATGAGGCCGGTCGTGGTTGTCTCGCCGGTCCTGTATTTGCTGCAGCCGTTATCCTGCCAAAAGATTTTGATAATGAATTGTTGAATGACTCAAAAAAACTTTCCGAAAAGCTTCGATATCAATTACGAGCTATTATTGAGAAGCAAGCCCTTGCTTTTGCTGTTGTTTCAATTGATAATAATAAAATTGATGAAATCAATATTTTGAATGCTTCTATATTAGCAATGCACAAAGCACTTGATAAACTCAAAACTAAACCTCAATTAATTCTTGTTGATGGAAACCGTTTTAAAAAGTATAAACAAATTCCTTTTCAATGCGTAATTAAAGGCGATGGTATTTATGCTTCAATCGCTGCGGCTTCTGTGCTGGCAAAAACCTATCGCGATGATTTTATGATTCAATTAAACGATAAACATCCCGAATACGATTGGGTGACGAATAAAGGATACCCAACACAAAAACACAAACAAGCTATATTACTTCATGGCTCAACTCCTTACCACCGCAAATCATTCAAAGTAAACCTGCAATATAAATTTAATTTTAATACAACTTTACTTCAGCAAAATCCGTCTTGTATATAATTACGTTTTCTTATTTATTTTTTATATCTTTGTCATAGACCTCATTTTTACCGAACTCTTTTGTCTTAAAACATGTATAAACGGAAAATAATTATGAATATTAATCAGATGTTTTTTAAACATAATAGCAAATGGACAATGGTTGTTCTCTTGCTTATGATTATTCTTTTTGTACAATCCTGTATTAAAAAAGATGATTTTAATTTTGATAAACTTGCTCAATTACCTTACGACCCTAACATTGCAGTGCCTCTGGTTCATTCCCGTATGACCATAAAAGATGTGCTCGACGATTATGATCATGAGCATGTTTTTACTGAAGATAACACTCATTTCTTGTACTTAATCTATGAACGCTCAGTATTTTCGCAAAAAGCCGAAGACCTTATTACTATTTCTGATCAGAATGTAAATACCAATTTTAACTTTTCAATTGGAACGCCTCCAAATGGCGATAGCATCACCACAACTCAGGCCTCAACATTTATTCTCACAACAGCTGTTGATGAGAGTTTTGACACTATGTATATTAAAGCAGGTACGCTTAACTACAACATCAGCGGAAATCTGGACCATGATGGAAAAATAGTGATAACCTTACCTACCGCTACAAAAAACGGTATCCCTTTTACACAGGTAATTCCATATAATTATTCGGGTACTTTACCGGTAACTATCAACACCAGTTTTAATCTTACCGGCTACAAAGTAGCTTTTAATCATATTGGATTGCAAACGATATTACCTATGACTTATTCAGTAACTGTTTATGGAGACGGAACTCCCGTTAATCCTCCTTATTCGATTACTATGAGCGAGTCGTTTACCAATATTAATATCAAAAACTGATTGGTTATCTAGGCCAAAAAACATTTTCAATTACGAACGATACTATTTTTGTCGAAATTTTCCGAAATAATATTCACGGCTATTATGACTTCGAAGATCCTAAACTTCATATCAATACTTTTAACGCATACGGCCTTCCAATAAATGTTAACATAGGTTTAATTGAAGCACACTCCGATGTAAATACTCCTTTTATTGTTCCGGTTACCGGATCGGGTATTCCTGTCCCTTGGACCATTAACTATCCATCGTTTAGTCAGATGGGACAAATTGCTACCACAACTTTACTTTTGGATAAAAACAATAGCACTATTAAACCTGCTATTAATATTGCACCTCAATATATAGTAGGCGCAATCAGTGCGCAGTCAAATCCATCGGGTATTCCAACAACAAATTTTGTGCTTGATACGAGTCGGTTTACGGTGAATGCTCAATTGGAATTGCCACTGTGGGGCAAAGCATGGGATTTTATTCTGCAAGACACCATTGCTTTTGATTATCAAAGCACTACCCCAATGGATGTGGAGTGGGCTGAATTTAAATTAATATTAGACAATGGTTTTCCAATTGATGGCAAATGTCAGCTTTACTTTGTTGACAGTGATTATGCTGTTTTAGATTCATTATTAAACCCTTTCCAACAGGCATTGGTTTCTGCTATTCCGGGTTCTCCACCTGATTACAGAGTGGTGTCAAATACCAAAACAACAACTAAAATTAGATGGGACGGACCACGCTGGGCCCACCTTGCAACATGCAAACATATTTTAGTTCGTGCTTACCTAAATACAGCAAACAGCGGCACGACTATCGTAAAAATTTATTCCGATTATGGCTTAGATACCCGATTAGGAGTGAGAGTTCAAGGCCATACTATGGTAGGGTTTCATTAATTAATTCGATAATGAAAAAAAGACACAGTTCAGTAATATTTTTAATTGTTTTGTTTAGTATATTTTATACTGGCAAATCATATGCGCAACACGACCGCACCATTGACTTAATGGAAAGCATTCCGCAATCCAACTATACCAACCCTTCGCAGATGCCAATGGGAAAATGGTACTTCGGTTTTCCTGCACTCTCATCTTTTAATTTTGCATACAGCAACACAGCTTTCAAATATTTAGATGCCGTACATCATAGAGGATTAATTGACGACTCATTGATGCTCGATCCGCAAAGGGTCTTAAATCAAATGCACAAACGGAATTACATTGGTGTTGATTTGAGTGAAGAAATTTTATCCTTTGGTTTCAAAGCTGCTAAGCGAAAACTCTTTTTTAATTTTAGTGTTACTGAAAAAGCGAGCGCTCGCTTTTGCTTGCCACGCGACATGTTCCACCTCCTCTGGAAAGGAAATGGCGATTTTGTTGATGAAAATAAAAAAGCTGATTTTAAATGGTTTGGTCTTAACGAAGTTCATTATCATGAGATATCATTAGGTATCGCCAAAACATTAAGTCCTAAATTTACTGTTGGAGGCCATGTTAAATTATTGGTAGGATTATCAAATGTTCGATTCAGAAAGAGTGATATCAGTCTTTACACTGATGGTAGCGAAGACCTGACCTACGATTTAACAGGCAATTCAAATGTTGAAGTATATACCTCTGTTCCCGGTATGACCATTTATAAAAACGATACGGGCTACAATAAATTCGATTCACTTAAATTCGATTTTGACCCTAAAACTTATTTCAAAAATTTTAATAACAAAGGAATTGCAGTTGATTTAGGTGCTACTTTTAAACTCAATGATAAATTTTCTTTTTCTGCAAGTGTGTTGGATTTAGGCGGTATTAAATGGAAAACCAATGTGCAGAATTTCAAAGACCCCAACGCATCGGTTACTTTTGACGGAGTTGATATTGTGTCTTTTTTATATCAACCAGATTCGGTTCGTAATCAGTTGATACAGGACATGACCGATTCGCTCACCAAGCATTTTGATTTAGTGGAATCGAAAGAATCCTATTGGTCTCCACTCAGTACAAAAATATTCGTTACAGGAACCTATACCATCAACGAAAAAAACAAAATAGGCTTGCTTGTTCGCGAAGATTTCTTTAATCGCACAGCCCACCAATCCTTTACTGCAACCTACAACAGAAAATTTGCAAGTTGGTTATACCTAACAGTAAGTGCTTCCTATTTTAACCGCACCTTTACAAATGTAGGAGCAGGTCTTGCAATCCTTGGCGGACCGTTTGAGTTTTACGCTGCAAGCGACAATGTGATGGGTGCAATCTGGCCCGAAAACTTCCGCAACGTCCCTATCCATTTCGGAATGAATTTTATTTTTGGCTATAAAACTCCAAAAGAAAACAAAGCGATTTTGTAAAAATTTAAACAAAAGAAATCATTACCTTTCAGTGAGGATCTTTTTTTGTTTTAGTGAATGGGCGAAAATAAGATAGAGTAATGGTCTAAGCCAGTGATTGATTGTGACCTGCATTCTCTTATATGGCGCAACACTCAATGGGCAATTCCCACTTCCACTGTCTTTCAGACCACCACCACTATAAAAAGTTCATCACCACCATCAATAACCAATAACTCAAATTATTAATTCAACCTACGTATTCAATTAAGCCCCGGTATTGATATTGCAAAATTAGTTGAATCTATTTTTAATATGCCCATTAAAATCGCGCAACAGCATCTTTTTGCAAACAGTTACAAGGTGTCGTTT
>Ga0172371_10004825_pt1 | contig 20217 bp, 13 predicted proteins | sample Lak12m_FD_114543 | JGI IMG/M metagenome (GOLD analysis project Ga0172371, IMG submission 114543) | Freshwater microbial communities from Kabuno Bay, South-Kivu, Congo - kab_022012_12m | ecosystem: Environmental > Aquatic > Freshwater > Lake | place: Democratic Republic of the Congo: South-Kivu... | reverse complement strand
GTGGCGTGCATGTCCGATCGAGTCATGCGTTCCGTTTCCCTGCATCCCCCGCCTCGCCCACCTCACTCACCACCCAACATAAATACTTGGACAGACTCCTAGATGAAGTCGCCTACCAGACGCTCTACGATGGGAGTCAGGATTTTGAAGGCACGACCAACGACGCCGTGCTGGCATCCTTCTTTCAGGAACTCGAAGGCGACAAACCGCCCGAAGGTTCGTTTGCGAAGGTCATCGCGATCAACGAGGGAAAGCTCCGGGATTTCATCCTCAACAAACCTCAGTATCGCTGGCTCGGTAAACAGATTCATCACTACCTGAATTACGCTGACTATAAGCCGCACGCCTCGATTGTTTTCGTCAACCTGAACCTCCGCTCTGTGGTGGACAATGACGAAGAGGAGCGCAGCATTTTCGACCTCTTGCTGGACAAGTTCCTCACTCAGTCATTCTGGGGTGAGTGCGCGCCCGAGAACTGCGACGATTCAGATCATTGTCCGATCCGGTACAACGTGGGCAACTTCGCAGACTCCAAACGAGGTCCGGAAGTCCGGCGTCGGCTGAAGCATCTGCTTCTGGCTGTGCATTTCCGCAAGACCCGTCACATCACGATGCGCGACCTGCGCTCGATTCTTTCGCTCACGCTCTTTGGCAAACTGCCATGCGCCAAGATTCACACTGCTGTTGCCGAACGAGCCTTGCTAATCTGCGGTTTCTACTACAATTCCGTTTTTAATGGAGAGGAGAAAGATCGCATCGCCCAGCTTCTTTCGGACTTGGACGTAGCGCGGGTGAGCAATCCGAAGCTCGACAACTTCATCCACTTTCATGCCCCCAACAGTCCTGAAGTCCTCGACTTGTTCATGGCCGGGGAGCGGACGTTCCGCGCTGACCTCCCTCATCTGATGGCGCTGTACGAAAATCGTCCTCAAGGAACTGAGGACGACGACGCTGGTCGGCGTGCAAGCGCCCAACTCTATCATGCGTCGATGCGACGCAAATTGTTCTTCGAGGGTGATGAAGCGAAAATGAAGGCAGCCGGTCTGCCCACGTGGAAAGACCTTCTGCCCTACCGGCAGTTTGATCGTTTCTTGCAAGTCATTCTGACCGGGAAAGATGCCGGCGCCGCGCTTCGCGACGAACTCACGCTGGCCATCAGCAAGTCCGAGCGCATTTACAACGAGACCGTTGGTCGTGAACATTTGGCCCTTCGTTCGACCGGATCGAAACGGACACAGACGAAATCGTTCTACGGCTTTGCGGCTTCCGATTTTGAAGTCGTGGTTAAAGACGTGGGGAATCAGGCCGATTTTCTCGAACACCTTCCGAACTGCATTCACTACCGGCATTCCGATGGGACGGCGGAACTCGAAATACCGTTGGACTTGTTTGAAGTGCTCTGCCGGATTCACGACGGATACGTGCCGACCGCCAGCGAAATTCGCACGTTCTTCCTGAACCTTGAAATGTTCAAGCGCCGGGTCACCACAAAACGGTCGGACCGGATTTTCCTGACCGAGGACGACACGAATCTTTTCGAGATCAAGAGCGATCCGTCAGCGAAACTCGTAATGACGAAGTTGGGAGGGTGAAATTATGCCTCTGGACAAAAAGCACAAAGCCTTTCGGTTCGCGCGCGTGATGCCCATCGACGCGAACAACCTGATTTTTGAGCAAGCGTTTGCCCGGTTGTTCGTGCTGATTCGCACCAAGGGACTTCCCATCACGAGCACCAGCAAGATGACCCTGCATCCCGAGGACTTGGTGGAAACCATCACGCAAGACAAGGAGCATTTCCAGGGCATCAAGGACGACCAACAGCGGAAGCGTTTACTCGAACACTGGATCGCCACTGACTTCACAACATGCGTGAAGGAAGGTAAGGGCCACGCCGGCGAAGCCCGCATCGCCAGCATGAAGCCCATCCATATGAGCACGATCAAGATGCTTGACCCGCGTATCCGCAGCCAAGACCGGGATGTTAGCATCTTTCTGTACAACGTCTTTCGTGATTCCGGCCTGCTGGATGCGAAATCCTTGCTCCCATTCCTGACGCGCGGGACTGAGGAATTCGGCCAGTTCGATCTTCAACTCCGTGAAGACGAGGCCGGTTGCCTCGACATCGAAACCCTCTTTCTGCTCCGGCTCCTTGAGCATTTCAAAATGGACAAGCCGGACCAGCACAAGAAAGTTTCGACACATGATTTCCTCTGCCCGGCGCAAAAGCAATTGATCGTGAATGATACGGCTCGCCTGCTGGTGTACAAGGACAGCATCCCGCGTCGTGAATTGATCCAGTACCTGATGACGTTGTTGTCATTCCACACGGCACTCTACTGCCTCAAGACATTCTCCATCGTGAACGGCATCGTCGAGACGAAGAAGATCCGGTGCAATCGTTGCCGTGGCCTGCATTCCGATGACGATTTGAACGGGTTGTTCAACTGCGAACACCATCCGGAGATCTTCGTCGATCTGACCAATGGGCAGAACGAAACCTGTGACGAGATGGCGAAAGACAGCGTCGCCCGCGATTACGCGACCATGTACCGGTACTTCCGGTCGCATTACAAACTCGCGAAGCTGGACGAATTCGCTCGTCGTACGCCGGGATCAGGCTACATCGGCAACCTCGAAGACTTGGTGAAATTCATGGGGCACAAGTCTCTGGAGGGCTACTTCACCGTCATGCTCGGCGAGGTGACGGCCGTCGAAGCCGAAGAGGAACAGCCGCCCGAGGTCAAAGCTGTGTTGAGCTTAGGCTTCCCGGCATTCGATTCCTACGTCGAGATTCTCTGCCAGGACAAATCCAACTGGAAGAATCTCGGCATCCGGCATCGCAAGTTGATGGGCGCACTCTGCGGCATCAATCGTGACGACGGGTTTCTCCAAGGCGGTCGCGGGAAGAAGCGCAAATACGTTCTCGGCAACCAACTGCTCGAACTGCTCGTTCAACTTGCCGTGGTTCATGCTCGCACGCGACATGGCGCTCCCGAGTTCTACACCAAACCGATCACCATCACCGACTTCATCGCGTGGCTGCGGAATCGCTACGGAATCTATATTGATACTCTCAAGGACGGTAACGACAGCCCCGATGTCGCTCGCGCTTTGGAAACCACCTACTCCGCCCTCAAGGACCGCCTGCGTCAGCTTGGCTTTTTCACCGATTTGTCCGACGCATCCATTTCACAAGTCATCCGGCCGCGATTCCCGATCAACGCGGAGCCGGTATGAGAGGATTCTAATCAATGGCAAAAGCAAACCAGCCCACAAAGGAAGCCCCAGAAGGCAAGATCATCGACTTCGTTGACGGCGCGTTGCGGACGGACACCGAGACTGAGCGTGTTCGTCAGGATTTTGAGCGGACGTTGATTGAGGAATACCGGTACGACCGGAATGATATTGGCGTTGATGTACGCCTGAAAGTGCCGGATGGAACGCGAACCGTTCAGAAGAAAGTTCCCCTCGTTGTGTACCGCGCCGATGCGAAGGAGAAGAACGAGGACGCTGCGTACGTCTTGATTCAGATCGCCAAGCCGGGGACGCAACCAACGGATTCAAAGATGGGCGCGGCGGATTTGGAACGAATTCTGTTCGCGTGCTCCGGTGCGCAGTTCGGATGCTGGACGGACGGCACGGAGACGCTGTTTTTCCAGAAGCGAAAACAGAAGTTCGACCAGGATGTTTTCCCGGTAAATGACTTTCCCCGCAAGGGCGAGGATGCCTCCACCATTTTCACCACCGACCGATCCCGGCTACGCGAGGCGACCGGCAACAATCTGTTGAACGCATTCAAGCGATGCCACGATTTCATTCATGCCAATCAGGGCGGCTCAAAGGAACAAATCTTCTGGGAGTTTCTGAAAATCCTTTTTGCCAAGATTGAAGACGAACAGCACGAAGGCCGTCCTCGGTTCGCCATTCGTAACGTCGAGGAACGCAATAACGCTTCCGGTCAGAAGGAAGTCAAAGACCGGGTTGATGTCCTTTTCCGCGACGTGAAGACCCGCAAAGAATATCGCGGTCTGTTCGATGGCGTGGCCGATGATGTCCGCTTCAATCCCAATGTCGTCGCCTACATTGTGGCGCAACTGGAGAAATACGACTTCCTGCGATCATCCGTGGACGTGAAGGGCGTGGCGTATGAAACCATCGTCGGCCCTACACTGGAAGGCACACGGGGAGAATTTTTCACGGTGCGAAATGTAGTCAAAATGACCGTCAAGATGCTCGATCCCAAACCGGGCGACCGGATGCTTGATCCCGCCTGTGGCACCGGTGGATTCATCATCGTCGGGTTTAATTACATCGCGGAGAAAATCCGGCAGGTTGAACGCAAGGGCTGGGCTAATCCTCAGAAGCCGACCTCTGCCGAGGAGCGTCGCCTGTATGACAAGGTTCACGAAGCCGGCAAGAGCATCTTCGGCATCGACTTCAACGCCAATCTCGCCAAGACCGCGCAGATGAACATGGTGATGAACAATGACGGGCGCGGCGGCATCTATTCGGTCAACTCATTGCTGAAACCGTCCGCCTGGCCGAAGGAAATCCAACGCGCCATCGAACTGGGCAGCATGGACATTGTGACCACGAATCCGCCGTTCGGCACGAAGATCAAGGTTGAGGGTGAGGAGATTCTGGGACAATTCGACCTCGCCCATGCATGGAAAAAACAGGGTGAGAAGTGGATGATGGAGGGCACGGTGAGAGCGGCGATGCCGCCAGAGATTCTTTTCATCGAGCGGTGTGTCCAATTCGTCAAGCCGGGTACGGGCAAGGTGGGCATCGTTCTTCCCGATGGAATACTCGGCAACCCTGATAACGAGTACATCCGGTATTGGATTCTCGCCAACTGCCAAGTATTAGCCAGCGTTGACTTGCCGGTTGAAACTTTCCTGCCACGTACCGGCACACAAACCAGCGTTCTCATTCTGCGGCGAAAATCCGAACAGGAAAAGTTGGCTGAAAGTTTGTCTGGCGAGCCAGCGAATTATCCGATCTTCATGGCGTCACCACGTGCGGTCGGCAAAGACCGCAGAGGAAATATCGTCTACCTTCGAGATCAAGACGGTCGCGAGATCATCCGACGCGATCTTTATGATCCGTTCAAGGAGTCGACCATTCTTGATTTCATCCCGACCGTTGAGCCTAGCGGTCGAGTCGTTGATGATGAGTTACCGAGAGTTGCGTCGCTATTTGCTGAGTCCAAAAACAAATGATAGCCGAAGTTCTCAACCTATTCTCTTCAGTGGCAGTTGCGCGACCTTCATCGGGCGAATTGGCGACAAGAGGTTTTCGCTTGGATGCGTCGTTTTATGATTTGCAGAAGAGTCATGCGGAGGATTGGCTCAAGTCATCCCCTCAGTCACGACCACTCGGAGAACTGGCCGATTGCTACTGCTCCAATATCCGCTACCGCAATGTTGTCTCGCCGCAATTTGGACTCCCGCTGTTAACCGGCAAGGATTTGGACATCGTCAATGACGATGGCCTTAGCTACTTTTCAAAGGTGTTGTCGCAGAACATCCAACACGAGGTGCTGCGGGAGAATGATGTCCTGATAAGCAGTGCCGGCACTATTGGCAAGCTCGACTTCGTCAGGAAGAATCACGAAGGAAGATACGCCGACCAGCATATTATTCGCATTCGTCCTCACCCGAATGGCATTGATGCTGGGTATATCTATGCGCTTCTTGCAACGCCTCTTGTACAAGCTATCGTCACACATCAGTCGGCGGGCGCTGTTATCCAAATGTTGTCTGTGGGCGAAATACGCACGATCCCGGTGCCACGGCTCAAAGGAGAGACTGCTATAGGTGACCGCATTCGGGGGGCGTTTGATGCGCGTGCTGCTTCAAAGCAGCTTTTAGCCGAAGCAGACCAAGCCACACACGAATTTCACAAGCTGCCGGCGTTAAGCGAGCAGCAGGCGGAGTGGTTGGATCGGGAGCGAAAAGTTGAATCGGTAATGGTGTCGGCGTGGGAAGTGGCGCTGGCAAATGGCGATGGCGCTGAATATCGGCTCGACGCGCACTTCTACAATCCACTCGCTCGCCTTGCCATCAAGAACCTCAAAAAATGCGGGACGACCCTCAAGACAGTTGGGCAACTCACGGAGCGAGTGTTTACGTGTACTCGCTTTGCGAGAACTTACGTGGACAAGCCACACGGAGTTCCATTTCTGTCTGGCAAGAACATCATCCAAGTGCGCCCGCAGGATCTCAAGTTTGTCTCGCGGTCGGAGACCGAACAGCTATTGGAACTGCGTCTGCAGACCGGGTGGACACTCGTGACCAGGTCAGGGACGCTGGGGCGGACGTGTTTTGTCTGGGAGAATTATGAGAACTATACGGGTAGCGAACATCTACTCCGTGTCGTGCCCAACGAGTCGGAAATCGACCCCGGCTACCTCTACGCATTCCTCTCATCCCGGTATGGGTACGAGCAGATTCTTCGTTTTCGTCACGGATCAGTCATAGACGAACTCACCGACGAGCAATTGAAGTGCGTCCTCGTTCCCGTTCCGGCACCCAACAAGCAGAAGCTCATTGGCGACAAGGTCCGGGCAGCTTACGAGAAGCGGGCCGAGGCGATCCGACTTGAGGACGAGGCACAGGAAATCCTGATGAACGAGCTTCACAAGACCCAAGCAAAGAAAGGGGCGTAGCATGTTCGTGGTCACACGCGAGATGTACCACTCGGAGATGGCGGCGGCGGTTTACGAACACCTCCGCGAGTTCCTTCTGGGCATGGAGAAGAACCATTGCCAGCGGGTCGAGTTCTTGCCAGTCGAGGTCATGCGGATGACCTGTCAGAAGCTGCGCGAGGACACAGCTCTCAAGGCGAAAAAGGTCGAAGCCTACGTCTTGGCGGAAAAAGCCCAGAACACGCACGAGATCGAGAGCGGTGCATTGATCGAGAAACGCAATCGCGAGAAGTTTGGCGTGCTGGTCGCATTCATTCCGCAGGGATTGCGACTGCCGGCCGAAGATTCGTACGACATTCAGACATTCAAAGCGTATGACCTGAGCGGCGTTCTCAAAGCCCACGTCCGCCGTATGATCGACGCTCTGCCCGATGAACAGGCGGAGATTGTTCGCACCATCCTGAGCCAGTCGAGCGTCAAGCGCCGTCCGATCGACTCACACCTGAAGTATCTTTTGGCGGTCAAGAACGAGGGCGGCGCTTGGCACGAAGCCGGTGCGTATTTGTTCCACCTGAATTTGATCCCCGACTTGGGGCTTGCTGAAAAGGGCGTTGAAACCCGGATCGACCGGAATGCTCATTGCGTTGGCGAATTATCGAATGTTGATCGCGGCATCCTCATCGCGATTGAGAACTTGGTCAACGAGTACGGCCTTGATCCCGATGCCAACAAGTTGCGCGAGAATCTCGTTAGTTTCCTTCGTGATCGCAATGTTGTGGATTCCGACGTGTGGCTCGAAGAAATCCTCAAGGACAAGGACTGGCGGAGCAAGCTCACATTCGACAAGTGGAAATTCAAGGACATCACCAAACCCGGTGAAGTCGAGGTTCATCTGACTCCGCTTCGCGATCCGAAGACCGGTGAGATCGTAAAGGGACTGAAAGCAGAAGGCCCAAATCTGGTCGCCACCACCGATCCGCGCAGCCCGATTCATCTGAAATGGACAACATTCCCGCGAAAACCGGAGAATTTAGGGCACTACCTCATCATGGTCGTGAAGGACACAGACGACGAGGAGTCTGGGACAGAACTGACACGTCGAACAGTCAAGTCTGGTCGGCAAAGCCTGAAGCTCTCATTGAAGGATGTGGAACTTGAAGTGGGAGAGACGTGTGCAGCAAAGATAGTGATCCACGCCAAAGACAACGCCGGCGTGATTCTGTCCACGGATGAGAGCGAGGCATTCTACATCGAAGGCGGGTTGGTTCAGGAAGACGTTGTCAAGAAGGTCAACAAGGTCCGAAACCGCGCCGAAGCGGTGTTCCAGTCTGCATTGAAGTACCGGAAACCGGTGGAAGTGGACAGCGAGGGCTGGGAGGAAGGACGCCCACGCATGTACCGGATCAAACTCAAGAGCCGGGAAGTGTACCGCGTGGTCATGAACGCCACGCTTTACGACATTCAGCACAAGAACATCACCGATCCAATGACGTGCGGAGCGTGGAAGGCCGATATGCGCGGTCGCGGTGTTCTGGAGGTTCAAGATTTAACGCCTGTCGAGATTACGGCCACCGAAATCAAAGCGCTTCAGAATTTCACTGATGCGCGCCGGCACTTGTTCAACCGATTCCAGGCGAAAGATGAGGCCGGTGTGGTTGAGGTGTTCGATCTCCGGGAGTTCAAGGCCGAGATTCTTGAATACGTGGCCGCATACCAGGCGATGTTCGACGAAATGCGGACGCGCTTGGATAAGGCGAAGACAGACGGGCAGATCAACAACCTGCTGAATGCGGCTCACAGCCTGAGCCGTATCGACACCGTACATCTCACAGTTGGCTCTGTGGACGAAAAGGAAGAGGTTGTGCTCCTTGCCCCGACGCACCCGCTGCGAATGCTGTGGGTATTGCAATACCAGCAACTTCTGTTTGGCTGGGCTGAGAAACTCAATGGAGTCTCAGAGGATGATGCGGCCCGATTGGTGAACCGCGAGAGTGTGGACAAGATCACATCGCTCAATATCCCGTCCGCCGTTGCTTTCGGACAGCGCGACATCTACATCAACAGTGACAACGTTGATCTCTACTGGAGCGTGTTGCCCAAGGGCACGACCACGGACATCCGGAAAGTCGTCAGCCTGGTCTTCCGTTTGCTTGGCCAAAAAGGCGGTGGAGAAATCACGTCCATCACGCCGATGGAATTGGCCGACAAGGTCTGGCGTTATCTAAAGCATCATCCGTACGTCTCGACATTGCGTTTGAACGTCATCAACCCCGGTGACGGTCAGCTTATTTTGAACACGATCCGGGAGATTCAGAAATCCGGACAGTTTGACGATCTGAACTACGACATCGCGTTCTTCGGTGACCTTCGTTACGAGGTCATGGGGAGCGCCTTCGACGAGATGATGGAGGAGATGGTCCTCAGTGAGGGCAGCCAGCCGGAGGTGGATGAAGAGCTTCTCCGCCCCAACAAGAACCCGCTATTCCCGAAACTCACCTTCTCGAAAAAGCGGGTGAAAGAATCCGAGTGGAAGGAGATCGAGTTGCGGGAAGCGCACATCACCGTTCTGATTGATCGCTTCTCCACGAAAGTGCTCATGCGGCCAACTGGTAGTGCCAAGGGCAGTTTCTGTCTTCACAACCTCATTGCTGAATACCGGGCCGACTTCGATATTAAAGGCGAATCCGCGACGTGGTCTCGCAAGGTGATCCCGAATCAGAACCGCGAGATTCAGGCTGACGACATCTGTGCTGCTGGCATCTTCAAGGCCGACGACGCTTTGCTGCGTACCGGTGCGTCCTTTTACGATTGGGGCAACTCGTGTGAGAAAGTGCCAGCCATCCAGCTTGAGTTGTCAGACACCGACAAACACATCATCAGCAAGATTCACGAAACATCGGATTGGGTCATCACCATCGACAGGAATTTCGGAATTGAGTACTTCGACAACCCGCGCACTGCACCGGGCGTCTCAGTCCGCAGCTACCTGATTGACTACACCCCGGAATTCCTCGAAGGCGTTGGCCACCGGCTCATCGTCTCGACATTCTGGTTGAGCGAAATCGAAGGCTTAATTCAAGATGGTCTGCGCAAGATGGGTATTCCCGGCACGGGTTTCCATGCCGCCCAGATTCTCGACGTACTGAAGTCCATCTCCGGTAAGCTCGCGCTGAAGCTTATCAATAACCCGAAAGATGCACGCGCAATCATCGGGTTGGCGTTGACCAGACTGCTGCTCGAAAGGAATGGCGATCTACGTGATGGCGTACTCATTCCGGTCGACTCCCACACCGATCTGTTTGCCGAGCACAAGCGGCAACTTCAGGATGTGGACATCCGAATTCATCGCAGCGATCTCATTTTGGCTCGTGTTCGTAATCACCGGCTTTGCCTCCAGTTGATTGAGGTGAAATTCCGGAGCGCGGCTGGAAGCCCCGCCGAGGAAGTGGCGCTCAAAGAGGCCATAGTCATCAAGAACGTGGACACGCAACAGGTTCTGGAAACCCGCTTCGTTCCGCATCCCGACGCCGACCGGCTGGATCGCGAGATTCAAAACAAACAGTTTGCCAATCTGCTTCAGTTCTACCTCGACCGTTGCAAACGGCATGGTCTCATAGCAGCAGATCTCCCGGCTGACTCGGATATTCAGAGCGTTATCCAAGGTGTGATCGAAGGCGCGTTCGAGGTTGAGTTTGACCATGCTGGTTTCATCTACAATCTACAGGGCGCCAGCAAGGAGCCTGAGAGCTACAAGAACAACCGCATCTTCGTAATCGGTAATGAAACTATTCGCGAGTTGCTCGACATCCCTGCCGATGTGGAGGCACTCCCTGTAGTTGATGTGCCACCGGCCGAACCGCCGCCATCAACGCCACTGGTGAAGTCGGGAGCACAGACTGCTGAAAAGGAGCAGCCCAAGCCATCGCCGCAGGAATACGTGGACACGGAAGAAACTGAGGTCATCCGTGTAAAGGCGGCAGAAGAAGACGAGAAACCGGCCCCGCCCCCACAAACACCCGTGGCGGAACCGGTCAGCAAGGTTCAGCCGGTCACCGCTCCATCAAAGACCAGTGTCCGCATCCTTCTTGGAAAGAACTGCGACACGAAGAAGGACGTGTTTTGGGACCCATTCACCACGACCCCAAAGAAGCTGGCAAACCAGCATGTCCTGATTGTTGGCAAGAGCGGAGCGGGTAAGACCCAAACCGCAGCGGCATTCATGTGGGAATTGTCGAAGGTGAAGATACCGGCCGTTATCTTCGACTTTCAGGGCGAGTATATGACTCACGGGCTCACGAATGCGAAGGACATTGCATTCGTGGACGGCACCCATGCCGATGTGCTCGACGCCGCTGACGGAATCGACGTGAATCCGCTCGAAGTTCCGGTGGACCCGCATTCTGGACACAAGCAGAACTTCATGAAGGTTGTTTATCAGGTGTCCACTAGCCTGGGTAAGATTTTCGGCTTGGGAGATATTCAAAGGGCCATCCTGCGAGACGCCATCGGCCAAGCGTTTGTCACACATGGTTTTGTTGCGGGGAACAAGGAAACATGGAATCAACCTGCTCCTACGCTATCGCAGGTCTGGAAAATACTCAGACATTTGGAAGCAAGCGAAGGCGGCAACGTGCGCAACTTGAACCTGCGCGTGCAGCCACTCTTTGAAACGGGCGTGTTCTTGGAGAAGGCGTCCGGCCGTTCGTTTGATCAGGTGTTGAAGCGCACGTCAATTGTTCGTCTTTCCAACTTGGCCACGCCGGAACTGATGGTGGCCGTTAGCCAGTTCATGCTGCAACGAATCTACTCCGACATGCTCGCACAAGGTCCATGTCAGGAGCTGCGCGTGTTCGCCGTTGTGGATGAGGCGCACAAACTGTCCTACGACGAAACGCTCACAGAATTGATTAGGGAGGCCCGAAAGTACGGGGTTGGAATCCTTCTGGCGTCCCAGAGCGTAAAGGACTTTGACCGTGTTGTGTTCGACATGGTCGGGACGAAGATCGCTCTCCAACTTGAAGGCGAAGACGCGAAGGTAATGACCGACAATCTCGGTCTGACGAACAAGAACGAACGGGATGTGGCCTGCAATCTCATTTTGCACCACCAGCCCGGCCGTGCGTTGATTCGCAGCAACCACTTCGAACCTTACATCCAAGCGGACATCATTCCGTTCGCGAAACGTAATGGCAACCCCGACGAAGGCGACTACCCGGGGCCAAGGAAGAAATGATATGCCCGACAAAGAGAAAATCATCGACGATCTCAGTGTGACATCGAATCAGATTAGTTCTCAAGTGCGTACACTCGCGATTTCGTTAATGGCACTTGCAGGGGGTGCCCTTATAGGTGAGCCGGCATCACTCAACAAGGTGATCGGCAATCATGTATGCGCATTGTTGGCGATGGGGGTATTCGCCTTTGCATCTCTCGTTGTGGACTGGTTTCAGTATGTAGCTGGATACATCTGTTCAAGGTCTACACTCAGGAAAGTAGAGGAAGCTGGTGATAAAGATGGCAAGTTCAGCTATGGGGGTGCCTGGTATAAAGTTCGTACGTGGTTCTTTTGGATCAAGCAGGCATTGATCGTAATCGCGGTGTCCCTATTCGGATACATACTCATCTGTTCCGTCTTGCCATGCTCTTCATCCAAAAAGGGCGACACCCCCGCTTCTTGTCCTGCGCATGTCACCACTGACAAAGTCGGTCCTTCGGGAAGCCAACGATGAGAAGGAAGAGGTAAGGCAATGCGCAACGAACAAGCTTTCCATGCCCCCCTCCACCCGGTGGACACCGAGAAGCAGACAAAGGGCTGCCGGCACACCAACCCCGACATTTGCGCCAAGCATTCAATACCGGCTGTCTGCGCGTTTGTCCGGTCCGACAACATGTGCTTCGCCCCACCGACATCGTGGCCGAAACAATTCCAAACACTCAAAGGGCAGAAGAAATCTGCGAAAAGTGCATGATTGGGAAACGAACAACGGTATCAGGAGGAGATTAGATGCCAAAGATCGACACCCAAGCACTTGTTCAGAGACTCAATGTCGAGCGTGAATTGGTCTTTGATTTCTTTGTGGCTTTCTCGCGTTTTGAATATGCCCTGAAGCGCCACAGGAGATTCACCAATGGAGACACGCATACGGTGAAGGCGGATTGGGACGCCTTTGCTCGTGAAGTTGAAATGCAACACCAGGCAGGTTTATCGCAGCTAATGAAGAGCGCGAGTTACTTGCTGACTCATCCACCCAAGACTCAGGTATTGGCGAGTGATGGGGTGGGGTGGCGTAAAACCAAACGTAGGCGGGACGACACAGACCTCTGCTACTTACTGCTTCTTGTCAGGGTAGTGCGGAACAATCTGTTCCACGGAGGAAAGTTTCCAAACCCGACGGGGCCTGTGATGGATGAAGGGCGTAATCGTAAACTGATTCAGAGCTGTCTTGAGGTCATTGAATCCTGTTTAGAGATGAGCCAAGAGATAAGACAGAGTTTCTACGAGACACCATGAGCTTTCGCTACACTGAGGATACAATTCTTGCGCGCGACCTGCTGCTGCCGAAGCTGATTTCGGGCGAGGTCGATGTGTCGGCGTTGGAGATTGAAACAGGAGAACAAGCCGCATGAACGATCCAAGAGGCTCAATTTGGCGAAAATGGGATTTGCATGTGCACACTCCCGCCTCATTTCACTGGAATGGGGGCACTCGTTTCTCTGATATGCAGCCAGCAGAGAGGGAGACTGTGCTCGACCAACTTATTGACAAGGTTAACCAGAGCGAAGTGGCGGCCTTTGGTGTCATGGACTACTGGACGTTTGACGGCTATCTCGCAATCAGGGCGCGCGCAGCCGCTCGCGGAATCGAAGTGCCGAAAACGATCTTTCCCGGCATGGAACTGCGTATTGAAGCTCCCGTTGACTACAAGCTCAACATTCACGTCATTTTGTCGGATGCGCTGACCCCACAACAACTACAGGATTTCAAGAGTGCGCTCCGCATTGGGGCGATTGATCGACCGCTATCAGATGAATCCCTTATTGCGTTCGCGCGGACCTTAGATCCTAGCAAAGCCAAAGTGTATGGATTCGAACCGCCCGACCTGACCGATCCGAAAAAGCTGCTTCAGCTGGGCAGTATGACTGCAAAGATCACGCGTGAATCTCTGCGGGATGCGATCAAGCAGATACCGGAGAACACGTGCCTAGTGATTATGCCCTACGACACGTCGGACGGATTACAGGATTTGCACTGGGAAGCACATCCATACGACGACAACTACTTTATGCAGTCGGCGGATATTTTCGAAACGCGCACCCCTGCCAATGTGGACCTATTCTTGGCCAACGAGACCGAGGCCAACAAGCACTTCCTTACGAACTTTGTCAAAACTATGGGGGGTAAGCCAAAGCCAGCAATCTCTGGTAGCGACGCGCACGCAATCTCGGACTATGGCGCTTTTCCCGGCGACCGGATTACATGGATTAAAGCTGATCCGACATTTGAGGGATTGCGTCAGGTCGTGAACGAACCGCGTGAACGTAGCTTCATTGGCGACATTCCTCCGAAACTGGTGCGGGTAAACAGCAACAAAACGAAGTACATCAACTCGGTCCGAATTGAACGAAAACCGACAGCCACACTCGACGAGGTGTGGTTCGATAACACGATTCCACTTAATCCCGATTTGGTCGCGATCATTGGTAATAAAGGCAAGGGGAAGAGCGCCCTTACGGACACAATCGGGTTGTTGTGCAATACCAAGCAGCACACTGACTTCACATTTCTGTCTGAGAAGAACTTCCGGCAACCGAAGGAAAACAAATCGAAGCATTTTCAGGCGACCTTGACTTGGGAAAGTGGTACTCCCATCACCCGGGGGCTTGATGAACCGATCGACGAACAGCAACCAGAATCGGTCAAATACATCCCGCAAAACTTTCTGGAGAATATCTGCACACAAATTGGGAAGATCGAGGAGTCCGATTTCGACCGCGAACTCAAGAAAGTGATTTTCTCGCATGTCGATACTGCCGACCGCTTGGGAAAGGCGTCCCTTGATGAACTAGTTGTTTACAAAACAACGGAAGCCAATGCGAAGATTCAGGCTCTCAAACAGGAGTTGCACCGTATCAACGAGGAAATTGTCGGGCTTGAAGAAAAGATGCAGCCGGAGTACCGGAAGAAGATCGAGAACCTGCTTGTCGCAAAGAAACTCGAACTTGAGGCACACGACAAATCCAAACCTGCCGAAGTTCCAAAGCCTGAAAACGACCCCGTCAAGCAGAAGGAGATTTCGGATATAGCGGCCAAGGTCGAGGCTGCAAAGAAGGCATTGGTAGATCTCGAAAACGAGATCGGAAAGGCGACTGAAAAACGTGCGACATTACTTCAACAGGTTACAACGATAGAGAGGCTGCTTGAGAGACTGGCCAATCTTCAGCGCCAAATCGATGTTTTCATGGAGGAGAGCCGGGAGGATCTGGCCAGCGTCGAGTTGTCCCTTGAAGCGATTCTTAAGGTAACGGTTGATAAAAAACCACTCACCGATAAGCGGAGGCGTTTCCTTGAAGAGAAAGCCAAACTGGATGAGCAGCTAGACCATACAAAGGAGGGTAGTCTTGCTCACAAGAAGCTCAGTATCGAGCGCTCGATTGAGCAACTTCAGACCCAGTTGGACGAGCCAAACAAGAAGTACCAAGCCTATCAGGCCGCACTAAAGGCATGGGAGAAACAGCGGAAAGCATTACTTGGCGATGCGGCGAAGGTGGGTACGCTGAACTACCACGAGAACCTGTTGAAGACGCTTGATGAAGTTCCCGGTCATTTGAATGGTGTGCGCGGAAGGCGGCTGGCTAAGGCGAAGGAAATCTACGGAGTAATTAATACGCTGGCAGAGACGTACAAGGAGTTGTACGAGCCGGTTCACCAATTCATCGAGCAGCGCCCACTCGCCAAAGATAAGTTTCAATTGAACTTTGAGGTTGGAATCGTTGACACCGGATTCCTTGAGTACTTCTTTGAGATCATCAGTCATGGCGTCGTCGGTTCGTTCTGTGGTGTGGAAGAAGGGCGAAAGATGCTCAAGGACCTTCTTGCGCGGCATGATTTCAACACCGAAGCAGGGGTGACGGCGTTTCTCGATGAAATTGTGCAAGCCCTAGAAAACGATAAGCGGCCTGGAGGGAAACAAGTCCGCGTGTCCGATCAGGTCCGCAAAGGGAAAACCGTATTAGAGTTGTACGACATGATTTTCTCGCAGGCCTACTTGACTCCACGGTACGCCCTGCGAATGGGAGACAAGGAACTGAGCCAGCTTTCACCGGGCGAACGAGGCACGCTACTACTTGTCTTCTACTTGCTCGTGGACAAGGACGACATTCCGCTGGTCATCGACCAACCCGAAGAGAATTTGGATAACCAGACCGTTTACGAACTGCTTGTGCCTTGCATGAAGGAAGCGAAGCAGCGGCGGCAGATTCTGATTGTTACCCACAATCCAAATTTGGCGGTTGTCTGTGACGCCGAGCAGGTGATCTGCGCGGAGCTCGACAAGAAGGACAACTACCGGATGAAATACCTATCGGGCGCGATTGAGAACCCGAAGATCAACAAGGCTATCGTTGACGTGTTGGAGGGAACGATGCCGGCTTTTGACAATCGCGATTCCAAGTACCAACCATGAGTAACCAGAGCCGACCGGTTTGCATATTCGAGTGCAGCAGCAACACCTACGCGGATTGCGTGCAGAAGGAGCTGTTCGGCTCGAACCTGCCGTGGCCGTTGCAGGTCAAGGCGGGCGACCTGTGTTTCCTGTACCACTACGAAGTCAGCACCCTCTTCGGCGTCTGGCGGGCTGAGTGCGATGGCGTGCGGAACATCGTCCCCAAAGTGTGGGGTGGCCGGTTCCCGTTCCAAGTCAAAGTGAAGCTCCTCACCCCAGAGATCGTGGAGATACCCAAGCCCATCGTCAACCCCATCGCCGCCACCTCCACCAACGGTCGCCTCGACAACCTGCTGGATGCCTCACGAGCGGCCGACCTTGTAAAGTGGGTGTCGAACCAAGTGTCCGAGGCCCCTGATCCGTACGGACAAGAGAGGTCACGATGAATTACACTCTAGTTGCAATTCTTGGAACTATCGTTGGGGGTTCATTGGGGTGGTTCATCGCCTACCTCGTGATGAGGGCGAGGCACGCGGCTGCTTCGACGCAGTTGACGGCCGCCCAGAGTCAATTGACCGAGACCGAGCGACAATTGCAGCAGACGCAATCGGAGTTGCGGCAGGCAGTCGATGCCAAAGCGAGGGCTGAACAGGCAGCGACGCGCGTACCGGAGTTGGAACAGGAGGTCTCTGGGCTTCGTGAGAAAAACACATCGCTGTCCACTGAAGTGGCTCAACTGAAACGAGGACAGCAAGCGGATCAGGAGAAGATCGAATGGGTCAATAAGGCCGAGGAACAACTACGCGAAGCATTTCAAGCCCTCGCCGGACAAGCATTGCAGAACAATGCCGGCGAGTTTCTCAGAAGCGCCCGTCAGCAGTTGGAGACGGTGTTGACTGCTGTGCGCGGCGACTGGAGCACGCACAAGACTGAAATGCAGAAGCTAGTTCAGCCGTTGGAACAGACGCTACAGACACTCGACGGGCAAATCCGCACGCTGGAACAGAAGCGCGAGGGCGCCTACAAAGAACTGGGCGAGCAATTGCGGCAGTTGGGACAGGCACAGCATCAACTCCAGACTTCCACCATCAAATTGGAGCAGGCTCTGAAGTCACCGACCGTGCGCGGTTCTTGGGGACAGGTCCAGTTGCGCCGCGTGGTGGAACTGGCGGGGATGGAGTCCCGTGTTGCATTCGATGAACAGGCAACAGTGGAAGCCGGTCGGCCCGACCTGATTGTCCATTTGCCCAATCACACTGTGTTGCCAGTCGATGCCAAAGCGCCGATGACCGCGTTTTTGGAAGCGATGGAGGCGCAGGACGAAGAACGACGCAAGGAGCGCCTCCAAGCTCATGCGGACGCTGTCCGGGGTCGGGTGAAGGAACTCAGCCAGAAGAAGTACTGGGAGCAGTTTGAGCGCGCCCCGGAATTTGTGGTGATGTTTGTGCCCAATGACACATGCCTGAGCGCAGCCTTTGAGCGCGATCCAAGCCTGCTCGAATACGCATTTCAACAACGCGTACTGTTAACTACGCCGGTCACCCTGTTGGCGTTGCTCAAGGCAGTCGCCTACGGTTGGCAGCAGCAGCAAATTGCCGAAAACGCCCGGCAGATTGCCGAGCAAGGCAAGGAGCTGTATGACCGGCTAGTGAAATTCGTGGATCATCTTCGCAGGACCGGCGGCGGGTTGGACTCGGCAGTCAAAGCGTACAACGAGGCCGTTGGTTCACTCGAAAACCGGGTACTGCCTGCAGCCCGGAGATTCAAGGAATTGGGAGCAATCACCACGGAGTTGCCCGAGCCAGAGGCCATCGAACGGAACACGCGAGAGCCCGCCACCATCGAAAGTGCAAACCGTGTAGAAACGCCTTCCCCATAATAGGCGAGAGAGGCGGGAACCAGCAGTTTTATAAGCGTGGTGTGCCTCCCAAGAGAAGGAGGTGATAGTCAGATGGACTCAATGCATGCTGACAGGGAACTGATTGACTGGGTGCAACAGCAGATCAACACAGGAGCTCGAAGGATCGTGGTGCCGGGGTATCTGCTGACAAATGCGAGTGAAGCTGTCGTTGAGGAAGTTCGCAGGTTATGCAAGTTGAATGGAGTCTCTGTGGAGATCAGGGTGTAGCCGGCCCTTGCCTTTTTTTTGGAGTAGCGCGGCTTCCACGTCAGCGATGGAGGGATTTCTTTGGAGAATCTCAGAGACCATTTGGAAATTATTCTGCAATTCAGTCAGGCTGCTTTCCAAGCGAAGGATTTTATCGTCCTTGATCTTCGTTTCCTGCTGTAGCTTGGCCAGATCGTCTTTGAGATCGCCGATTTCCGTGTTAGTGAATTTCATGTCCAATTCTTTGTGTTCCATTCCGGAGCGAGAGATGTACACGTCCGGCATGGGGCTGCTGAATCGCCAGCCGTATCGGTAGCATAGCTCTTGGCGATTCAATTTCGTGGCGTAATACGTCGCCGAACTGTGTCGAAACAGATGTGGGTGCACGTGCCGTTTTAGTGTGCGTTTGCCGAGTCGTCCCAAGAACATCCGCAACCCATTGTAGCTATTGCGGTACACTGGGTCTTTTGCGGTGATCCCTGCAGCAATGCGCTCCTTCAGATACTCGGTGACTGCTTCGGCAGTGTGCCGCCAGTAAAGGGAAATCGTCCGCCCTTTTGTCTTACTGTATTCTTCCTTGAGCGTGACCTTGACAAAATTATCCCTTCCCTCAGGTAGGTGGATGTCTTCGTAGCGGATATTGATGAACTCTTCGGCACGCGCCCCTGTATCAAACAAAATGGCGACCGCGAATCGTTGTTCGGTTGTCCGACAATGTCGGTACAACTGCTCGACCTCCGGTTCGGTCATGAATTCGGGTGTCTTCTTGGGATCATGTGTATCCAACCAACCGGCTAGTCGCAACGCTTTCGCCTCGCCCAATCGCCACCGCAGGAACACTTTTAATGCTTTGCGAACGTCGGCTTTTGTTACTGCTGCAAGCGGACGATGAAGGGTACGGTGAACGATTTGGTCTGTGTTGAGCGCTCGTTCAAACCTCTCCACATCGGCTGGAGAGATTTTCGATATCGTTTTATTGAAGAATTCCAACGGTACCCGGAGTAAGTACAAATATCTTGCTTGTCGCCCCTCTGAGATTCGTTTACCCCGATTGACCCTGCCGACTTCCAACCCAGCCACGAATTGCAACATATCTGCCTGTGTAGCTGTGGGCATCTTCCATTTGCACACATCCTTCTTGATTCTGTTCAGATCAGTGGGATGCGATTGAATCTTAATCGTCATATCAGACGGACGCGAATGGGCTTTATAAATGTTTCCGTTATCGAACGGATTCGTGCGTGACCTTAGGAGGGCGCTGAACAGAAGTGTTCGATTCCCTTCGAAATACCCTCTACTGAATCCGATGCGGCACGCCGAGCTCGTACGCGTGTAGCGAAACCCGAACGCGTATCGCCGGACCGTGTTTTCGCCGCATTGCCGAGGAACGATTCAAGGATAGCCGGCATCCAGCATAACGAAAAGAACATGCGCTTATAAGCTTTACGGTTACATGAAACTAACGGCGTTCAATATTTCCGTTCACCGTTGACTAGTTGCCTGCGAAGTGAACTTACGAAATTCGGTGACTCGGTTGCCCTTGTCACGTTGCGTTTGCATGATTTGGAGAACGGCCTCTAAGACTTCCATCGGGTATTCATCCAGCCAAGAATTATTTGCAGTTTGATCCTTTTGCGTCTCCATTTGTTGATAAACACGGGCCAAGTTAAGAACTTATTCTAGTTCGCGTTCAAGGTGAGACTAACTATCCAGGGCCATGCGCAGATACTCCGCACGCGCTCTCGATCCGCCGCGAGCCGTGGGAGACCCGCTTCCAGAGTGCGCACCACTCCGGTCAT
>Ga0172371_10004824_pt1 | contig 20217 bp, 15 predicted proteins | sample Lak12m_FD_114543 | JGI IMG/M metagenome (GOLD analysis project Ga0172371, IMG submission 114543) | Freshwater microbial communities from Kabuno Bay, South-Kivu, Congo - kab_022012_12m | ecosystem: Environmental > Aquatic > Freshwater > Lake | place: Democratic Republic of the Congo: South-Kivu... | reverse complement strand
TATGGGCTGTATCTATCGTTGTGATGATCTTCGCCTGGAGGGCCGCCAATGTGCGCTCAAGGAGGTTGAGCACGATAAAACCCTCCCTGATAATCTTATTAAAGAAGCTCGTTCTCAATTTCAACGAGAAGCTACAATTCTTGCGCGGCTTGACCATCCAAACCTACCTAAGGTTTCTGATTTTTTCTCGATCAACCAAAGGGATTATCTGGTAATGGACTTTATCCCTGGCAAAGACCTTCGAACAATAATGGTTGAAGCTCGGGATAAAAACCAATTTCTTGCCGAAAATGATACCCTCGACTGGGCAAATCAATTATCAGATGCCTTGAGCTATCTTCATGGCCAGGATCCGGCTGTTCTTCACCGTGATATCAAACCCAGTAATATCAAGATTACCCCAAATGGTGTTGTAAAACTGGTGGATTTTGGTTTAGTAAAAGTACTTGCCCCTGGTGAAGTAACCATAACCATTTTGCAAGGTCAGGGAACGGCACTCTACACACCCCTCGAACAATATGGTGGTGATATTGGTCACACTGATGCCAGGAGTGACATTTTTTCGTTTGCATCCACACTCTATCATTTGTTAACAAATAAAGCTCCGATTGACGCCAGACAACGATTTTTAGATCCCAACGTTCTTGTTCCTATGAGGCAAATTAATCCTTCGGTATCGATTAGAACTGAAAAGGCGATTCAATGGGGCATGAATCTGCATCCTGATGATCGTCCTCAAAATGTTGACGACTTCCGCGATGCGCTGATAGGAAGCAGGCCAATCCATATTCCTGCAGGAATACAAGGGTCATATTCAAGGAGATCCCAATCAATTCTTTCGATCGAATTGATTGCGATCCTTGTTCTGGCAGCAACCAGCATTTTTAGCTTGATTTTTACATTATTGAAATAATTTACTGGACCAGTTTCTTAATTTTCCAAGAAACTATTCCTACCAGTGCTCCGACTAAACAACCTACAAGAGTCAGAAGAATTACCGCGAGAGTCCCTGTACTCTGTATCCAGTTTTGTGTAAAAGGAATTCCAAATAATGGAAATAGATAAAAAAGAAATCCTGTCATTCCTGCAATGATGGGCATCCCAGGATTCCAATTCTTCTTTCTCGTGTTTTTCCCATATTCAAATAAAGCGAATCCAAATAGTCCAACAATAATTGTCGCGAGTAACCAATCCAATATTCCTGGTAATCCAAGTTGATGTTTGTCGTCACTGGACTGAGTGGGGGGAGGAGTAACCGGTGTTGGTTGAGGAGTAGACTTAGCATCTGTGGGTGCAAATGTAGGTTCAAAAGAGGTAAGTGTTCCCCCCTCATTGGTAATATCCAATTGGAGGATTTGAGAGATAAGCGCTGGTTCAGCAATAACGCTCAATTTGACAGTTCCCTTTTCAGGGATTCTATAAACAGTTTTCGCTATCCCGTCCAGCGTCTGCGATTCGATTTGTTCTACCGTACCACTGGCAGTTTGTGTATCAATAATAAACCGGACCACCGTCCCGTCAGGAACCTGGTTACCGTTATGGTCTTTAATGATCCCAGTTTGGAGCGGTAGATTATCACCAGCTCTAATAGTAAGCGTTTCATTACTTGAGGCAGAGGAATTCGCCGTTTCTCCCTGGTTTTCTCCTTGAACAACCGCCATCAGCGGTATGATTTGGGAAGGATCAGGGGTGGTTGCAGTGATGAGATCATATCCAATACTGGAAACAGATACCGGTAAAATACCTGTCGGTGTGATTTCTTTGAACAAAGTTCTTGCAGCAATTTCGATGAATTGAGGGGTTTTGCTGTACAGTGCATAATACGCTGTGAATTTGGAAATATTGGTAGCATCGGGGTAATAAGGAGCGTTAAACGCAAATCCTATCACCTTCTTATTTTGGACAAGGTTCGGTTTTTCTGAAAATAACCTCTGAAAAATAGTCGACTCCTCCGAATTCATGCGAAATTCAGAGAATGCAACAACCACCCATTCAGCTTGATCAATGTTGTAGTTAATTTCCTGGGTATTTTCATTCCCGTTTAGTACCGAATTTAATTCATCAAACGAGTAGGCGTTCAAATGGTTCGCTTGAATTAAGTCGCCGGCACTTGATCCATAGAGCTTGATTACAGCATTCATCAAATCTTTGGCGAGAAAAATAGATTGGTCTACGCATGTTGAACATTGGAATTGCGGAACGATATCTGAAATGAAAACAATCCGATCCTCGCTACTAGGAGGGTTTGGAAGATCAGTGTTGAGATCTTTCAGGGATGGGCTAACAAGGGTGATTGATTGTCGGGCTATATCAAAAGAAACCTGCTGAGAGATACCGACTTTGTCGAGATTACTTGCAGAGGTTGTAATGGTGCCCAATGAAAAAAAGGGATAAAGCTTAAATTTCGCAATAAGAATGCGGAGAACGGCTTTGTCTACTCGTTGTTGAAAAACAGGATCTTCTTTATATTTCTGAACGAAATATTCATACGTTTTTACTACTGTGCTGTAACTGGAATCATCATTTGTGGATTTAATATTCCCAAGGTAAAGCAGATCATTTCCAGCCAGCAGGGCTGATTTGGCTACCTGCCTGGCATCAAAATTCGATCCGGAAGGAGCAAAGAATTTTTGTACTGCCACACTACCCAGGTCATCGCTAATGATTAAACCACCTTGCTCACGCCATGTAGAAAATGGATCAAGTGCCATGATTTGTTCAAGTGCAGTCTCATCGAAAGAGACAGGTCGTGTGGTCGCGCGAATATTCCCTTGAAATCCCTGGTATCGGATATGCGAAAGGAGTAATCCATCAATTGTTGGGGCAATATTTTCGTATTGTTGTGTCACAGTAGAAAATGGCGAAAGTTCAATTTGCTTTAACTGCTCCAGGGATTTTCGTACAGTTGCAACCTCGTCTTCTGGCATTCGGTCAGATCCACCACGACCGGGAAAATGCTTCGCAACCACCAGGATCTGATTTTCACTTCCCTCATGAATTCCCTGAACATATGATTTTCCAAATTGACCAACCCAATACGGATCCCCGCCAAAGGCGCGAACACCCAGATCTTCTCCAACATCCGTTCGAACAAGGTCGAGAACATCAAGTGATGGTCCAAACACCATATTGAACCCTAATGCTTTTAATTCAGTTCCCAATACTTTTCCAACCTGTTCAGCATTTGTGGGCTTCCATGTCGCTCCGATTGCCATTGAACTGGGTAGTGGAGTTACGCCATTTATGATCTGATCGTACGGAGCAAGGTCTCCTTCTTGAGATACTCCGATGAAAAGGGGAACATAATTACCACCAGGTTGAACTGAACCTGACTCGGTTTGCACACCTGTGATCGTCGATTTCCAATTTTCGATTTGGAGATTATTTATGGAGGATTGAATTATTTCAGGGAGGTTCTCAGTTGTCGAAAAATTATCATTATCAGCCCTTAAAACCACTCCTCCAACATGCTGATCATGGATAAGTTTGGTTATGTCGCTGTCTACACCAGTGTTCGATCCTTTATAGGTGACTAGGAATAACTGCCCTACCCGTTCTTCAGGTGACATCTTGTCCAATAACACTTGCGCTTTTTGTGTTTCCGTGGAAATTTGATTCCGAAATGAAGCTTTAATGTTTTTAATAGGGAGAAATAGTGTCCCTAAAAACACGAACAAAACGAGAAAGCGAACGGTCCTTTTCAATTGTGGGTTCCAATTATCTCTCGATGAATTTCCGGTTGGATATTTCCACCGGTAATAATCACCAACGCAGGTGTAACAACTGGTTTATGCTTCAAAACTGCTGCCAGGCTGACCGCACCAGATCCTTCAATAATCTGATGGTGTTTATGCCAGGCATACCGAATAGCCTCTTTGATGCCATCCTCAGTTACCAGACGAATCTCATCCGCATATTTATCGACCAGTGGAATTGTGACTGATTGGTGATCAACTTCTCCAGATAAGCCATCTGCCAGGCTCTCCACCTCAACAACACCCGATTGAGTGCCTTTATAGTAGATGGAATACATATACGAGGATGCTTCGGATTGAACACCAATCAGCTTTGGTTTATGCTCAACAGCCTTGAGGCATACCCCGATACCAGATAGCAACCCACCTCCACCGATAGGAACAAGGATCGATTTAATCTCATTTAACTGAGCGGTTTGTTCCAAAAGTTCCAATCCTAGGGTTCCCTGCCCGGCGATAACCTGTATGTCATTATATGGAGAAATAAAAGTCTTACCTGTTAGTTCTGCCTGGAGGATTGCCAACTTTTCAGCAGCGAAGTAATCGCCATCAACAAGTTGAACACTTGCCCCCAGGTTTTTCATCGCGTCCACCTTAACCTGAACTGCGTGGTTGGATGCAAAAACCTCACAATTGATATTTAATTTCCTTGAAACGTAAGCACATCCCTGTCCATGATTACCTGCTGAACAGGTAATAATTCCGTTGTCTCTTTCCCAATCCTGAAGAGAAAGTATTTTATTGGCTGCACCTCGGATTTTAAAAGAACCTGTGGTTTGTTGATTCTCCCATTTTATAAAGACCCCCAACGAATCATCATAAGTCAGGGAGGTCTGCTTAATGATTCCTTTGATTCTTCTTTGCGCGTCATGAAGCCATTCAATGGGGATCACTTATTCTCCAGAATCCTTCGTGTGCTTAAAGGATTATCAGTAAAAATACCATCGACTCCAGCCTTCTGCATTCGACGGATGTCTGTATCGTTATTTACAGTCCATACATGAACTCTGCGACATGCCCGGTGTTCGTTCTCTACGTATCGATCAGAAACATCACTCAGGTACGGGTGAATAATTTGTGGAGAATAATGATGACTGAATCGGGATCGAGAGAACATTCCCATCACACCGGGGAGGCAAAGTAGCGCCACAGGAGTATTTGGAAGCAAGATTCTACTTCTTACTAAATTCTTAGGAAGAAAAGAAGAAAATAGGACTCGGTTTTCCATTTCGTGACGTTTAACAATTTCAGCAACTTTTTCCACCAGGTCGTCATCACTTGATTTATAGTTTGTAAGTTCAACGTTCACAATGAGTTGCTGACCAACGCCTTCAAAAACCTCATCAAGTGTAGGAATAGTCGCACCGGAGAAATCGCTCCCAAAAAACGATCCGGCATCTAGTCCTTTTAATTCCTTTACCGTAAGCTCATTCACCTTGCCGGTTCCATTTGTAGTGCGGTCTACTGTCTGGTCATGGATGACCATAACCACGCCATCGCGGGAAAGCTTTGCATCCAACTCAATTGCATCTGCATGATGAGTAACCGCTAGCTCAAAGGATTGAAGCGTGTTTTCAGGAGCCAGAGCACAAGCGCCTCGGTGTGCAAAAATCATAGGTTTAGTGAATTGCTCGAACATTTCTTATAGTTCAACAAAATAAGATTCTACTGCTCTATCCAGCAGGTCTTTGGTCATTGTGGGTTCCACTGAAAGGTAGCGAGAGATATCGATTATTTGATCGCAAATGTCGCGAGGATGTGAGGCTCTGAGCTTTCGCTCAGGTTTGATATACCATTCTTGCAACAGGTAAGCCAGTCCTTCATCGCTGAATTTTACGCCCTTGGCAGCCGCAACCCGTTTAAAGATTTCACGGTATTCGTCAAAACTTGGATCTGTGATCTCAATTTTGTGGCGTAAACGCCGTAAAAAGGCTTCGTCAACCAGGTCGCGTGGTGGCAGGTTCGTCGAAAACATTACCAAAACATCAAATGGGACTTCGATCTTCCTACCGGTATGCATGGAGAGGTAATCGATTCGATTCTCGAGCGGAACGATCCACCGATTCAACAGGTCGCGAGGTCTCACCTGCTGCCTGCCAAAATCATCGATCAAAAGGATTCCGCCATTGGCTTTTACCTGGAATGGTGCTTCATAGTATTTCAAAGTATCATCGAAAACAAGATCAAGCTCCGCAAGGGTTAATTCGCCACCGACCATGATGAAGGGTCTGCGAATTCGAACCCAACGTCCGTCTTTGCGCATGCCGCCACGTCTAGCCTGAGTAGCACTGTCTTCTTCAGGGGCTAGCTGGTGGTTCACCGAGTCGAATAAGGTGATCACCTGTCCATCCACGAATATCGCGAACGGAATGTACATGGTCTGCGAGAGGATCAGGTTACCAATCGACCGGGCAACGCTTGTTTTCCCATTCCCCGGAGGACCATAAATAAAGATTGATGTACCAGAGTTAACTGCCGGGCCTAACCGGTGGAAGGTGCTTTCCCCAAAGATCAGGTCGCCTAAAACCTGCCGCATATGCTTATTGGTTACCTGAATACGGCCGCGGCTTTGCCTTCGTACTGAATCATTATAAATTTCCAAAGGTACGGGAGCCGGACCAGCGTATTGACTTCGATCGATTGCCTCACGAGCTTTTATTATTCCTGCTCCAGTGATGGCATACAAATAAGCACCTTCTCCTAGACCCATTTGAGAAGAACGCACTTCGATCATTTTTTCTTTTTTCAAGGCTTCAAGGATTTGATCCACGGTTCCAGCAAACGGCAATGCCATAGCTTCCGCGATCTTATAACCAGTCATATATCCCTGGAAATAGAGTATCTTGAGCGCAAGATCCTGCAACCACAGGATAGCTAAGCCAGTATCCTCTACCTTGTTGATTGGAGGTGGCAAAAACTGGCCCGGAGCAGAAGCATTTTTCTGGCTCGAACCTGAAACTGGAGATGGTTGACCGGACATATAATTCCCTCCCGATGCAATAAATTGAGAAAAAAGCGCTTAATGATTATAGCATGCCCAAATGCAGGTTAATTCAATTGAGCAACCTTATTAGATTTGTTAGCTTTAATCTGCACAATTACTGCTCCGATGGTTACAAGTATCAAGCCAACAATACCATTTATTGATTGCTTTTCACCCAAAAAGATCCATGCGAGTATGGCAATTTGAACCAGCATCGTACTATTGATGATCGAGGATTCTGTGGCTGTAAGAGTCTGTTGAGTGTAATTCCATAATGTGAAACACAAGGCTGTGTTAGTTGAAGCCAGAATAAAGATAATTCCAACACTTTGCCAGGTTAAGGGAGGAATCCCCTGCCACAAGATACCTGTTACCAGCATCAGGAGTGCACCTATGCCCATACTCACAGTAGTGGTTATGATTGGGTTGATACGACCACCTTTATTGATATCCCGTCCCAGCACGGTGCCAATGACATTGGCTGCTAGGCTTAAGGACGCAAAAATCCATCCTAATGGATTTCCTGTAAACCCACTGAAAGGAGAAAAATAGATCAGAACACCGGCAAGATTTAGAAAGACCCCCAACCACTGCAACCACGTCGGTTTCTCTTTAATGGCTGCGTATGCAATCAAAGCTACGAACAATGAACAGAGGTTCAATACCAGCCCCACTGTGACTGAAGGCAGGTATGATAACCCAAGGAATTGACCTCCCTGGGCAACTGCATATAACACGACTCCTGTAAAGATAAGCTTTATCCATGAATTCCTGGATAAAGTCTTGATTTCTTTGCGAACAGGTTTTCTTGATAAGAACGGGAGAAGAATCAGAGTGGCCAGGGTGTACCGGAGTCCGGCAAATGTTAATGCGGGAATATCCTTAAGACCGATCTTGATCAGGATCCAGGACGTAGCCCATATTGTGGTTACCACCAGGGCAATGATGATGGCTTTGATGCGGGATGGTGGAGTTTTCATGTCTTTATATCGTTGAGGGTTTCATATCTTTGATGTGAATTTGTTGGGTTTCTTTTCCATTGTAGCTATTGATTTCAATAGTGAACGCAAGATCGAACTTAATCCTACGTAATGCCCAGTCGTTGTACCATTGTGCCTGATTAAACGCGATAGCCTGTGAAACCTGGGCTTGGGGAACCATAAATCGCATATGGTTCCTTTCTTTTCCAATTATAGAAACGTCAGTTATATCAACATTCTTTAATGCCAGGATGACCCCCGGATTTCCCATTCCGGTCGGTTGCATTTTCTCCAATTCCGGATAAATACGGGGAGTCAATTCTTCTTTACTGAGCTCAATGTCAATCTTTAAGGTTGGTTTCAGATCAAGACCCTCCAGGTCACGATCGGCAATTACCGATAATCGCCTAATAAACTCCTCTTTCTTTTCTTTATGGATCGTGAAACCTGCTGCCATGGAATGCCCACCATGACGAAGAAGTAAATCTGCACATTCATCCAGAGCACTGGTGATATGGAATTCTGAAATACTGCGGCAGGAAGCCTTTATATAATCGCCTTCTATCGACCCAACAATTGACGGCCGATAATAATGATCAACGAGTTTGGAAGCCACCAGGCCAACAATCCCGGGATTGAATTCTTCATCAAAAGCCGCGATCAGGTTGGTTAACTCAATTCCAGCCAGACTCTCCTCTACTTTTTCCTGCGCCAAACGAGTGGAATTTTGCCTGTTCGAGTTTTGGTTATCCAACTCTTGTGCCAATAAACCTGCTTCGTCAATTTTATCGGTAACAAGCAGATCATAAGCCTTTAATGCACTTTCCATTCTTCCCGCAGCATTCAGACGAGGTCCCAGGGCAAAACCGATATCAGTCGCAGTAATCCGCGAAAGATCCTTTCCAGCTGCTCCACACAAAGCTCGGATTCCAACCCGATGACCATATCGGATGAGCTGCAGTCCTTTTTTCACAAGGGCGCGGTTTTCATCCACCAGGGGAACAAGGTCCGAAACGGTTCCGAGGGCTACCATATCCAACCAGTCATCAGCAGTCCAGTCACCAACCTTTCGGGTGGAAAACAAAGCCTGGGCGATTTTATAAGCCAACCCCACACCTGCGAGTTCCTTGAACGGATAGACATCTCCTGCCTGTTTGGGGCAGATAATCGCGTAAGCATTCGGGAGCAGGTCCTGCGGGAAATGATGATCACTGATGATCAGATCGATTCCTTTTTCGCGTGCAAATTCAGCTTCCCGGGGTGATCGGATTCCGCAATCGACTGTAAGAATCACCTTTACGCCTTGTTCCGCAAGACGATCGATCGATTGATTATTCAGTCCGTAACCTTCTTCGAACCGGTTGGGGATATGCCGGTCGACATTTGCAGATAGCCTCTGAAGCACCTGCACCATTAATGCAGTGGCAGTAACACCGTCCACATCATAGTCACCATAGACCGCAATCTTTTCTTTGTTATCGATTGCCATCAACAAACGATTAACAGTGGATTCCATTCCCATTAATAAAAACGGGTCATACATTGGATCTTTCGCAGAAAGGTAAGCTTCAGCATGCTCCAAATCCATAATCCCCCGATTGAATAAAACCTGGCGGAGAAACCTTGGGTATGATTCCAGTCTTTTGTTAACTCTCCGAGGGATGACAGGATATGTCCACCAATTTTTGGCTATCGTTGAATTCATTATGTTTATCAACTTTCTAGTTATAAAAATATTCCCTGGGGACGCGCGCTGCTAACCCGCAGACAACATCATAATTGTTGGAGCCCCACAGCTGACCAATTTCTTCCGCATGAATAAAATCATCTCCCTGCCGGCCAACTAAAACTACTTCATCCCCGATTTTTGCATCTGGGATCTCATCCAATTGCCATAGCGATTGATCCATGCACATGCCCCCAACCTGGTGAATTCGTTTACCATTTAGCAAGGCAATATTCCCCAGCCGCCGTCGTAACCCGTCAGCGTACCCGCAAGAAACGACACCAATTTTTTCGTTATTGCTGGTGAAATAGCGATAATTGTAACCAATCCCCTCTCCAGCCGGGATTCTCTTGATCGAAGTCAACCTTGCTTTCCAGGTAAGAGCTGGCTCAAAATCAGCTGGCAGCGGTGCACCAATATCAGGATTCAGACCGTAAATCGCGATCCCGGGTCGAATGGCATCGAACCAGCCAGCAGGGTAATAGATCGCCGTTGCTGAATTGGCAGCATGAATGATCTCCGGGATAATGCCGCCATGACGAAATGCTTCTATAGCCTTCAAAAAATAATCTATATGGTCAATCGTTGATTGGTCTTTAAGATCATCCGCATTGGGAAAGTGCGTGAAGATTCCCTCAATGGTCAAATGCGAACATTCTTTGATGTGGCCGATGAATGGTTCGATCTCTTCTGGTAATAACCCCAATCGGTGCATCCCTGAATCAATTTTCACGTGAACAGCTAATTGTTGACCGGGGTCTTTTGCCTTTTTATTAAAAGCATTTGCCAGTTCCAATGAGTTAACCATTACACTGATCTGTTTTGATATCGCTTCCTGGACACATTCAGGCATTACATACCCCATCACGAGTAAGGGAATTTTTATCCCCGCGTTACGAATCTGGAGCGCCTCCTCGATTCGAGCGACACACAACCGGATTACCCCTGCTTCAACCGCAGCTCGTGAAACCTCGATCAGCCCATGCCCGTAAGCATTTGCTTTTACAACAGCCATTACTGGTTTGCCAGTGAGTTGCAGCAACCGAGCGATATTGCGTTGCACTGCAGCTAAATTTACTTCGATCCAGGTTGTTTTTTCATCTCGGGACATGCGACTTAGTATAAACTACCCGTACACCCCATGCAAGAACAATCTTCCGCAATTACTCATTGGAGTAAAATTGGCGATGTAAAAGATTCTTTGACTTGAAAGATTATTGCTATAATTTCATCCTTATGACAAATTTTGATTTTTCATATCATATCGAAGCCACGGACGGACTCTCAAGAACTGGTACTTACCATACTCCGCACGGTGAAATTGTTACCCCTGTTTTTGCCCCGGTGGGAACCCAGGCAACGGTAAAATCTCTCACCCCGCGGCAAATCGAGGAAACTGGTGCTTCGCTCGTACTTTCCAACACATACCACCTGTACTTGCGTCCTGGAGCTGACCTGGTTGCTGAGATGGGAGGTTTGCATGAGTTCATGCAATGGCCCAAACCCATGCTCACGGATTCAGGTGGCTTCCAGGTATTTTCGTTATCCGATATGCGGAAAATTGATGAAGAAGGAGTGACCTTTAAAAGCCATATCGATGGATCAATGCACCGCTTTACCCCAGAATCATCAATCGCAATCCAGGAAAAACTCGGTGCTGACATCATCATGGCTTTTGACGAGTGCTCAGACCCTAATGACCACGTCTACAGTCACCGTGCTATGGAAAGAACTCACAAGTGGCTGGATCGTTGCATTGCAGCAAAAACCAGGAGTGATCAAGCCCTTTTTGGCATAATCCAGGGCGGGATTGATCCAAATCTGCGTGTCGAATCAGCGCAATATGTATCCTCAAAAAATTTACCGGGTATTGCCATAGGCGGCTTATCGGTTGGGGAATCGAAACTGGAAATGTATAACACGCTGGATCAGCTTAACCCCTTTCTACCGAAGGATAAACCTCGATATCTGATGGGTGTAGGTACCCCCGAAGATCTTCTGAATGGCATATTACGGGGAATTGATATCTTTGATTGCGTCCTCCCTACCCGGTTGGCAAGGCATCAGGCAGCGTTTACACATAATGGACGCATAAATTTGATGAATTCAAAATATTCTCATGATACAGATCCGATTGACGAATCCTGCGATTGTTACACCTGCCGCACTTTCAACCGGGCCTATTTACGGCATCTCATCGTAGCCAAGGAAATACTCGCCTCCAGCCTCATCTCGATACACAACATTAGATTCCTGATCAGTCTGATGGAAAAATCCCGTAAAGCGATAAGGGATCACAAATTTAAAGATTTCACCCGTGCCTTCCTTGATAGATATTTACCAGAAAAGGAGACAAGTTGACACTCATCCAATCACTAATTCTTGGCATCATACAGGGATTAACCGAATTCCTTCCCATTTCCTCATCAGCGCATCTCGTGCTTGTTCCACACCTGATGGGTTGGCAGATTCCTGAATCTCAGGTTTTTCCATTCGATGTACTGGTCCAATTGGGAACCTTGACCGCCGTGATCATCTACTTTTGGAAAGATTTACTAGCGATCATTAAAGGATTCTTCAAAGCGCTGATAGACCGGCACCCATTTTCGTCAGAGGAAGCGAAATTGGGATGGTACCTAATCCTGGCAACGATTCCAGCTGCTGTGGCTGGAGTATTGATCAAGGGTAAAGTTGAAGCGGCGTTCAATTCAGTAACTGCTACAGCGTTGTTCCTCATCGTTACAGCATTGCTGCTAGGAATGGCAGAACGATTAAATAAGCCAAAAAGAGGCTCTACCGATATAAACTGGCTGGATTCACTCGTTATTGGGCTCTTCCAGGTTATTTCCTTATTCCCTGGGGTGTCGCGATCTGGCTCCACCATAGCAGGTGGGTTGTTCCGGAAACTTGATCGAGCGTCTTCTGCCCGTTTTTCGTTCCTCATGTCTATCCCGGTAATGATAGGCGCAGGACTGGTTAGTTTTAAGGATGCTATCCAGATGCCGGATTTTTCTTCATTTCTTCCGGTCATCATCGTTGGATTCCTCGCAGCCCTTCTTGTGGGATATCTTTCCATCCACTGGTTGCTGAACTTTATTAAGAGAAAACCCCTCTATGTTTTTTCTATTTACTGCGTCATCCTCGCAGGGCTGGTTCTTGGTTTAGGTTTGATTAAGAAAAGTGCTGGTGCTGCTTCGTTCCTTAATCCTGCTGTTACTTCCATCACACAAACCCAGGTATCGGCTCCAACTGAAGTTAGTTCTGAAACTGCCATCTCTTTGGAAAATCCGCTTAAGGTTGGTTACTCTCCATCAATTTCCTGGATAATCCCTGTACTGAGTGTGTGTACCGACGCTATCCCCGGTTTAGCAATGGTCACTGAGGAGATCCAAGATTTTGGAAGTGAACCAAATTCGAACAGGATTTATATTCGTTGGGGACCTCCTGCAGTTACCCCAAAGCTCGCATATCAAGTTGGCAATGAAACTCTGGTAGTAATCGTAAATCCACTCAACCCATTAAAATCAATCCCCATCGATCTTGTTTCAGAAATTTACTCAGGGCAATTGCAAACATGGGGAAACCTATTTGAAAAATGTCCCGACTGTTTTGAAACCTCAATTGTGAGTGAGTTAGCAGATCAAGCCATTGTTACTTATTCCTATTCCATAAACCAGGAACCTCAACTCCTGTTCATTGACAAAATTCTCGGCCGCTCATCAGGTATATCAAAGCCAGGTATCCGGGTCCCTTCCAGCCTTGCAATGGTTTCAAGCATTGAGCAGGAATCAAACGCCATCGGTTTTGCCGCGTCCAGATTTGCAAATGAAAAAGTAAAGCTGGTAGCCATCACTGATGTGGATTCAACTTCATTTCTATCTTCGCCAATTTTAGCAATAATGAACCAGGAACCAAGTTCAACATTGCAAAACTGGATTTCCTGTATTCAAAAAGTTCTCAACCCATAAAATAAAGCGCACAGTAATATGTGCGCCTTTCGTTTTCGGTCGCTTAAGCAGTCTCAAGATACCTTTCGACTTCCCAATCCATAACCTTCAATCGATAAGTCTCCCATTCTTCTAGTTTTGCCCGTTTGAATGCGTTGTATACACTTTCTCCTAAGGAGTTCCTGATTACCTTATCTTTTTCCAATTCAGACAGAGCTTCTAATAACGATCCTGGTAACTCGGGAACATGTTTGCGTTTTCGTTCCTCGCTGGTCATTTCATAAACATTAATATTATTCAATGGTTTAGGCGGAACCAGACCTCGATCGATTCCATCCAAAGCGGCAGTTAACATGACTGAATAAGCAAGATAAGGATTGCATGAAGGATCCGGGCAGCGCAATTCCGCACGTACCGCTTTTTTCTGACCCGCGGTAAAACGTGGGATTCGTATGAGTGCTGACCGATTTGTTTGTGCCCAACCCACATATACAGGAGCTTCATATCCAGGGACCAGCCGTTTGTAGGAATTTACAGTAGGAGCGGTCACCGCTGAGAAACCAAGCGCGTGCTCCAATTGACCAGCTATGAACCCGTGAGCAATTTTGGACAATTTGAATTCATCATCTGCATCATAGAAAAGGTTATTACCTTTTGAATCGAATAAGGATTGGTGGCAATGCATGCCAGAGCCATTCATTCCAAAAATCGGTTTTGGCATAAAGGAAGCCACAAGTCCATTTTGTGCAGCAATAGCTTTCACTGTGTATTTTAATGTCAGAACGTTGTCTGCTGACCGGAGTGCGTCACTGAATCTGAAGTCAATTTCATGTTGCCCCAGGGCGCACTCGTGATGTCCGACTTCGACTTCGAGACCCATTGAATCCAGTGCGCGCATTAACTCAGTGCGAACGCGAACTGCCTCATCATTGGGGGAGAAATCAAAATATCCGCCAATATCATGCGGGACCGGGTGGATCGAGTCTGTGCCATTTTTCTTGAATAGGAAAAATTCCGGCTCCGGACCTACCATATACGTCCAACCGCGTTTTCCTAATTCTTCCAGTTTCCGGTGTAGCAACCCACGGGGGTCACCTTCAAACGGCGTACCATCCGGATGGTAGATCTCACAGAATAATCTCGCACGACGCATCTCTACAGGCGTCCAGGGCAAAACCGCGTAAGAATCAATATCCGGACGCAAATGCATATCGCTTTCCTGGATACGGGTAAAGCCTTCAACAGAAGAGCCATCAAACCAAATCCCTCCCTCAAGAGATTCCTCCAAACGGTTAACTGGTGCATCAAGGCTTTTTACAGAACCCGTCACATCAGTGAACTGAAAGGAGACAAATTTAACTCCATCGGCTGCTACTCTTTCCAATAACTCTTTCTTATTCATTTGTTCCTCCTTGATTAAAATAAAAAAGCATGCCGGGCATGCTTTAAAGTTAATTACTTCATTGGCAGCCCCTTCCATAGGGAGAAAAGGTGCAATCACACCTGCCTTTATCCAAACCTTGTTTGTATGTCACCACACGGTTTTGAGTTCGAATTTGCTTGGAAGGGAGATAGAAGCCTGGGCAGGCTCCGGAGGCATCCGCTGATCTATCGATTTTCCCCTGCAATTACTCCAAGGTTAACATCCCTCTCGCGAAGGAGAACCTCCACCTCGTCATCTCAAAATGAGATGCAGCCGCTGAATCTCTTGATATTCAATTGTCAATTAGCAAGAATCATACAAATGATTGGAAAAAAAGTCAATACTCATTTTTTAGTTGATTATTTGAACAAATGTACTATAATAATCAATAATACGTATCAGCTATAATTAATCAAATCTTGCTCACAAGGAGATCTCCCGATGGCGAAGAAACCCGTATCCGAAAAAAATAATTTCGAACCGTTTGACCGAAGTGAACCGGTCAGCGAAGCCAAACGCGCGGTTTTGGATAAAGCTTTGGGAGATATCGTTAAGCGTTATGGTGAAGGGTCCATTATGCGGCTCGGAGAAGCACACTCGCTCTCTGTTGAAATAATCCCCACTGGTTCGCTATCATTGGATCTTGCTCTCGGAGTTGGCGGCATTCCCCGCGGGCGAATTACTGAGATCTATGGTCCCGAATCCTCCGGAAAGACTACCTTATGTTTGCATATCGTTGCAGAAGCCCAAAAATTAGGAGGCACAGTCGCTTTCATTGATATGGAACATGCCCTAGATCCAGCATACGCTGGCAAACTCGGAGTCGATACCGAAAGCCTGCTTGTCTCCCAACCTGACACGGGGGAACAAGCTCTCGAGATCTGTGAGACACTGGTCCGCTCTGGTGCTGTTGATATCGTGGTCGTTGATTCTGTGGCTGCCCTTGTTCCCCGAGCGGAAATCGAAGGGGATATGGGAGATGCCAGTATGGGCATGCAAGCTAGGCTCATGTCGCAGGCACTGCGAAAATTATCCGGCGCAATTAACCAGACCAAAACTGCAGTGGTATTTACAAACCAATTAAGGCAGAAGATTGGGGTTATGTTTGGAAATCCTGAAACCACACCCGGCGGATTGGCACTTAAATTTTATGCATCTGTCCGTTTGGATGTTCGCAGAATCCAATCCATCAAAGTCGGCGCAGAGATCGTGGGTAACCGAACACGGGTTCGTGTCGTCAAGAACAAAGTTGCTCCCCCGTTCCGCACTGCTGAATTCGATATCATGTACAACGAGGGGATTTCCAAGGTGGGAGATATCATCGATCTCGCGACGGCAATGGAAGTTATTCAAAAACGCGGTGCTTTCTTCTCATATAACGATATGCGCTTGGGTCAGGGACGTGAAAACGCCAAGGATTTCCTCAAGCAGAATATCGAATTATGCAACGAGATCGAGCACACGGTTCGTGAACGCGCCATGGGAGGAGAACTTCCTCTTGATCTCGGTGCCTCATCGATTGCTTCGAGTGACGACGAATAAGCACCTATGAAAATAAGTTTGGGATTTTTGGGATTTTTTGCTTTAGTCATAATCGTATCTCTAACAGGTTGCGATGTGATTGGTATCACCCGTTCAATCCCGGCTGAAGATCAACCCCCATTGTTCATCGCGCCAACATTTCAGGCAACCGTGGCGCAAAACAACACAGATGGAACTGAGCAGGGTGGAAATTCCACTCCAACCGTTTCCTGTACCGATCAACTTCAGTGGTTATATGATCTATCCATACCTGATGGGAGCCAGGTTTCTCCTGGCTCCGTCCTTGAAAAACAGTGGCAGGTCAAAAATACTGGAACCTGCAATTGGAATGAAAAATACACACTAAAATTGACTGCCGGGATTGATATGGGAGCTGCATCTCCTCAGTTGCTGGTTCCAGCACGGGGCGGGAGTGAAGCTGTGATTCAAATACAGTTTACATCGCCAACTGAGCAGGGAAGATATCGCAGTGCCTGGCAGGCTTACAATCCTGATGGTCAACCATTTGGTGATCCCATTTTTATTGAGATTGTTGTAACTGCACCATAATCCATCTGCAGACTCCATGAGATCTATCTCAAGCCAAACTATCAGGTTTTTTTTATGGTTATTAATATTTGGACTTCTCACAGATCTTGGCGCATTCCTGATCCTCTCAAATTCGACACAGGTTTCCGCAAGTACATTTATTGACACAAAAACTCCAGATATTAATTTCGACAATAACGCAACATATTCACCGACGCCATTTCAGCCCTTACCTACGGAGACACCCACACCAACCAGTACCCCCACCCCAACAGCCACAGCAACCCCCACGGCTACTGCCACCAGCACACCTCAACCGACGAATACCCCAAGGCCAACATCTACACGTAATGCAGCAACAGCAACCTCTTCGGATGACTTACCCGTTGAATTCATAATTAACGGCGTGATTGGACATTCTCAAAGCCATCCTCTTTCCTGCGAAGCGCGATCAGCATCAGACTGGGCAAACTTTTACGGGGTTTCGCTCAGTGAATCTTCAATACAATCCAGCTTTTCCTCATCTGATAATCCTGAATCCGGATTCGTCGGATCTCCAGATGGCACAGAAGGGCAAATCCCTCCAGACTCATATGGCGTTCATGCCGAACCGGTAGCGTCCATCCTGCGAAGTAATGGCGTTTCAGCCACTGCCATTAAAGGGTTAAGTTATTTTCAATTACGCCAGCAAATTGCTTCTGGTAATCCGGTTATTGCCTGGGTCATTGGCAACGTCTGGAATGGTTCCCCAATCAGTTACACAAGCAGCGATGGCACAACCACCACCGTGGCGCATTACGAACACACGGTCATCGTGATTGGATATGATGCCTACGGCGTAACAATTGTCGATGGCTACATGACCTACTGGCGGTCAAAAGAAGCTTTTTTGAACTCTTTTTCCGTCCTGGGTAATATGGCGGTGATCCGACCGTAAAAAAAAAGACCAGCCAATTGCGCTGGTCTTGTCATAACTCCGAAATGATCTAGGTTCCTTCCTGCCAAGAAGCCAGGTACTTCACCTGCTCCTGAGAGAGTTTGTCGATTTTTACATTCATAGCAGCGAGTTTCAATTCTGCAATCTTCATATCAATAGCCTCAGGGACGGAATAAACCTTCTTTTCCAATTTGGAAGCATTTTTGACGAGATATTCAAGTGATAGTGCCTGGTTTGCAAATGACATATCCATCACTGACGCCGGGTGACCTTCTGCTGAAGCCAGGTTAATAAGACGTCCTTCGCCAAGAATATAAATCCGTCTTCCATCTGCGGTCAGGTACTCATCAACAAAAGGTCGCACCAGACGCTTCGATTTTGACGTCTTTTCCAATGCGGGGATATTGATCTCAACATTAAAATGCCCGGAGTTGGCGATGATGGCGCCATCTTTCATCACCTCAAAATGCTTCTCATCAATAACATTAATATCACCGGTTAGTGTGACGAAAATATCACCAATCTTGGCTGCCTCCTTCATCGGAATGACCTTGAAACCATCCATAACAGCTTCCAATGCCTTAAGAGGATCAACCTCAGTCACAATAACATTAGAACCCATACCGCGCGCGCGAGAAGCCAATCCGCGGCCACACCAGCCATAACCAGCCACAACAAAGGTTTTTCCTGCTAACAAAATATTAGTTGCGCGTACAATTCCATCGATTGTTGATTGACCGGTACCGTAGCGATTATCAAAGAAATGCTTGGTCATCGCATCATTAATAGCAATAATTGGGTAATTCAAGGCTTTATCTGCAGCCATTGCATGTAATCGGATAACTCCCGTAGTGGTTTCCTCAGTGCCGGCAATGACATTTGCCAATAACTCGCGCCTGTCCTTATGCAAAACATTAACAAGGTCAGCTCCATCATCCATGGTGAATTGAGGTTTGTGATCCAATGCAGAATTGATGTGCTTATAGTAGGTGGTGTTGTTTTCACCCTTGATGGCAAACACCGGGATCTCATCGTGAGAAACCAGCGATGCCGCTACTTCATCCTGTGTTGAAAGCGGATTCGAGGCAGTAAGAACAACATCCGCGCCGCCAGCCTGAAGTGTCTTCATTAAATTACCAGTTTCAGTTGTAACATGAAGACATGCTGAAATCCTCAGCCCTTTTAGTGGTTGTTCTTTCGCAAATCTCTCCTTGATCAAACGGAGAACCGGCATTTCACGTTCAGCCCATGCCATCTTCAGTCTGCCGCCTTCAGCAAGTTTCATATCCTTCACATCAAAATTAGCCATCTTCCTATCCTCCAAACTAAATTAATTTATCCAACTCGCCGTTATCATCAAAAAAAATCCGATACCGTTTGATGAATTCAGTCGGTTTGTAATTATGGTTTTGGGTACCTTTCCGTTCCAAACAGTAGGTTGCCGCCAGGGATCCCATTTGCCCGCAAGTCTGCAATTCGAATCCCATTCGATATCCACGAAGGAAACCACCCCTGAAGGCATCTCCCACACCGGTAGGATCTTCGATTTTTTCAGGTGGGACAATCGGAATCGAATACATCTTCCCCTTGGAGAATACCTGGGCACCTTTATCACCAAGGGTTACGACCAACAGGTTCACAGTCTTCACGATTTCTTCAGCTGATAAACCGGTGTGCTTTTGTAGCAGGTTAAATTCATATTCGTTGCAGAACAAGGAATGGGCATGTTCAACACCATATTTCAAGTCCTCGTGTGGGTTCCTTGCCACCTGCTGTGATGGATCGAATAAATACGGGATTCCCAGTTCTACACACTCTTCACAATATCGCCGCATCGCTTTCGGATCATTAGGTGCAATAACAACATAATCAACATCGTTGCGATCAATTGTTTTTAGAGAATACTCTGCAGCATCCGCCATAGCGCCAGTGTAAAAACTTGCGATCTGGTTATTCTCAATGTCCGTATTAACAAAAAAAGATGCCGTGAATTTCCCTTTAATGATTTTCAGGTACTTAACGCTGAGAGAATGGGTTTCCATCCAGCACTGATAATCATTGAAATCCTCTCCAGCGGTGGCAAACACGAATGGGGTTTCTCCCAGCAATGAAAGCGTGTAAGCGATATTTGGAGCAATTCCACCTCTCTGCCGCGTCATACTATCGACGAGGAAAGATAAACTGATCTTATCCAGCTGGTCTGGAATGATATTATCCTGGAATCTTCCAGGAAAGGTCATTAAATAATCAAAGGCTACTGAACCGGTAATAAAAAGCGACATAAATATCCTTCCAGCGACAAATTATAAACGGATTATTGAAAATACCCGAAAAATGGCGGGTAAATTACCCCATCTTCCGTCACCCAGGCAGAAATCAAATCATGTGGAGTCAGG
>Ga0172371_10004823_pt1 | contig 20222 bp, 11 predicted proteins | sample Lak12m_FD_114543 | JGI IMG/M metagenome (GOLD analysis project Ga0172371, IMG submission 114543) | Freshwater microbial communities from Kabuno Bay, South-Kivu, Congo - kab_022012_12m | ecosystem: Environmental > Aquatic > Freshwater > Lake | place: Democratic Republic of the Congo: South-Kivu... | reverse complement strand
GATCGGGCGCACCGGTCAGGTCCGAGTACTTGCCCGAGAAACCCGCTCCGGGCTTGTAGCCCATCACCTCGAGATACAGCGCTACGTCCGCATCTCCGTAGCACGCGCACGGCTCGTAGCCGTTGGCCGCAAGGAACGCGGCAACGTCCTCGTCCGCATAGTGCTCGCCCGGCGTAAACCCCAACGCAAGCAGCGCTGCTTCCAGATCCCCAGGAGCGACGCAGAGCTGCGGCACCTGCTCCAGCGTAACGTACGATGCTGCGGGAACGTCCCCCAGGCTCACCGCATTCGTTGCCTCGTCGCAGGTACCGGCCTGCGCAGAATAGAACGAAAACGGCTCGCTCACCACCCTCTGCCTGGGCTTCAAGACCACGGGCCCGATCTCGGTCTCTACAGAAAGCTCTAAAAAAGCCTGGCCCGCTGCGAAGAACTCGGGCGACAGCGGGTTTCCCTCGTCAGCGCCGAAGTAGACCGTGAACAGCCCAAGGCTCGTCGCCACGTCCAGCGTCTCCTCGAAGAACGGGTCGCCCCCTTCCTCCTGCTCGAAGAACCCGAACGACACCGTCCACTCTCCGGTGACCGGGTTCCCCACCGCATCCGTCAAGTACCCCTGGTACGACAACGCGTAAGGGACCTCGGCCGAACCGGCCGCCGGCGTCATGGCAAGCACTGCCAAAGCTACGGTAATGGCCAGGCGCATCCTCCACCTCCAAGCAAGCCCCGCAAATATACCAGAACACATCGCGCGATCACAGACGGCACGTCCGCAACGGGCTCCGATAGGCCAGGGTTAACGACCCTGGTGGGGGTGCGGATGTGCCTACTACCTCTCCCGTCGCACCACAACGACCAGGAATCCGCCGATACGGGAAAGGGGGGTCTTCTGGAGCAGACGTTCCACCGCCGTGGTCGCGGCCCCGATCACGGGTGCGTTGAAGAAATGGTACGTGGGGGCGAGGCAGCGGATGCCGATGACGCGCTCCACCGTGCATCCCTCCGGAAGGTAGCTGCGGATCTCACGGAGAGAGTCGTATCGCGTGAATACCTGGTCGTCCGTCGTGGCCGACGCAACCTTCTGCTTCGGCTTCGCCCACTTCACCAAGCGGCGAAGCGACCCCGAATTGTAGAACTCAAGGACCATCCTGCCGCCCGGCCTGGTCACGCGTGCGCACTCCGCAAGCGCAAGCCGTATGTGCTCTATGTGTGCCAGGACCTTGAACGACACCACGCAGTCGAACGACTCGTCCTGAAACGGAAGGCTCGTGGCAGAAGCCCGGGCGACCGTGAGACCGCGGCTTCCCGCCTTGCCCAACATGCCCGCGGAAATGTCCACCCCGACCGCTCGTGCGGCCTTGCGCGCCAGCGGCTCCAGGACAAGCCCTGTGCCGCATCCTACCTCCAGCAGCCGTGCCCCCTCGCAGTACGGGCCGGCGGCCGCTATCTCGCTCTCGTCAAGGAATCTGTGATATCTCTTGTCGCGATCCTTCTCGTACTGGCCCGAGAAGTCGTCGTAGTAACGCGGGTTCGCAAGTCTGGACATCTTTCACCCCTGCAGACGTGAACGGATAGACCTCACTCAAGCTCATGTCAAGCAGAAGCTTCGCACACAAGGCGAAGGCACACTCCCGCGTCCGAATTCATCGGGTTATTTCTTGACGGACCATAAGGCAACGGGCGGAAGTAGACCCCGGAGCCCGACCCGTCCTGGCCGTAGCTGAGCCAGCCTGCGAACGTACGCTTTGCCGCGGGCAACGCCACAAGCAGCGGTTCCCTTTGGTCGTCCCCTCCATTCACGTCACTCGGCCCTGCATCCCATCAGGAAGGTAGCAGCAAGCACTACCACCGATGCGATCCGTATAGCCCCCCTCCTCCACCGTCCCGCCGCCGCGATTGGAACTTGCACATCACTCCGCGCCAAGTCCACGGGCGCTACACGTCTGCCAGAAGCTTGTCGTACAATGTTTCGTATGCTTGGGCCATTGCGGTCGGGTTGAACCGGGAGGAGACGAAGGAACGACCTTGTGCTCCCATGTGCGCCAGCTTGTCCGGCGACCCGACCAGATCGACTACTGTCCGCGCAAACGCATCAGCGTCGCCCGCGGGCACGGTCGCTGCCGCCCCGTTCTCGGCAAGCTCCGGCAACGGACCGTGATCGCTGACGACCAAAGGGACGCCCTCACGCAGGGATTCCAGCAACACCAGCGGGATGTCCATCTTGGCGTACAGCGAGTCAACCGGAAGCACGGTCAACGAGGATGCAGCAACCAGCGCCTCCATGTCGTCCACTTCGTTCACGAAAGTGACACGGGCGCCCAGCCTGGCCCCGGCCCGAGCAGCTCCCATCGCTTCCACCCGCGCCTTCACCTCCGCCTCTACCCACTTCGCTGCCGGCGTCTTCACCCGGCATGCGAACACGAAGTGCGCGGACGTATTCTCCAGGATCGCGGGCAGAGCTTCGGCACAGATGTGCGCTCCGCGGGAGAACTCGTAGTCGCCAGGGTAGACAATCAATGCGCTCGCCACCGTGGTTCCCCCCTCCCCGGCCCCCAGCCTCGCCCTCGCCCGCGCCTTTCTCTCTTCCGACACGGGCGGCGTGAGCGGGACGCACGGCGGAATGTGGACCGCGTTTCCGACCCCGTGTCTCTCCAACTCGGAGAGCGTGTGCCTCGAAAGCGCGACGACGCGGTCCGCGAACATCAGGGATGCGATGCCGTCGAAAGTCCTGGGCACGCTGCACAGCGTGTGGACGGTCTTGCGCCGCTTGAGCGAGAGCACCAGCCGAGCCATGCCGCTCGTCTTCGGGTTTGGTGAGAAGAAGAAGTGGTAGATGGGCAGGTCGTCCGGCCTCAGCAGCCGCAGCAGCGTCCGAAGGTTCTGCGAAAGCCCCGGGGCGTACGAGCCCGACGCAGGGTAGATCGCTTCTACGGCAGCGGCTGGCCCGGGCGGCTCGGCCCCTCTTGTCGCCATGACGTGATACCGGTACCGGCGTCCTCCCGCCGCCAGGTCGCGCACCAAGTTCTTCGCACTGTCGTGCCAAGGCGGAACGATCGGCTTGGAGACCAGAAGGACTTGGCTCACGCTACGCGTATCTCCCCGCCTACCTTCGCTCTCAGCGCGTCCACCACGCGCTGCACGACCGGCTGGATCTCCGTATCCTCCAAGGTCCTGTCCGGGCTGCGGAACGCGAGGTGGAACGAGAGGCTCTTCTTGCCCTCCGGGATGGGCTCACCGCGGAAGAGCGCAAACAAGTCGACCGAAACCAGAAGCCCCCCTGCTGCCTCGCGAATCGCGCTCTCGACCAACTGGTGCTGCACTGCCACGTCCACGATCACGCTGAGGTCGTTCTGCACGGCGGGGAACCGGGGAAGCGGGGCGAAGAGCGTGACCACCTCCGCAGCACTGATGATCGGCTCGAGGTTGATCTCAAAGATGATCACGCGCCCGCGAAGCTTCATCTTGTCCCGCACCACCGGGTTCAGCACGCTCAGTGCTCCGACGTCCACGCCCCCAACCGAGATCGCCAGCGTCTTTCCCGCTACCAGCCATGGCGAATGCGGGGGAACCGGGCGGGAGGGGACCTCGGCGCTCGGCACTTCGTTCCCCCCATGCCTGCCCCCAGCGAAGTCGAGGGACGGCGGAACCGGATGGGAGAGGGGATCCCTGGTCGCCATTGCCAACCTTCCCGGCCCCCTCCCAAGCGCCGCGACCAGGCTCTCCACGTGGCCCCGAACTTGCCGGAACAGCTCGAGCTGCTCCCCGCGGCGGGAGTAGACTGCGCCCGCAAGCCTGCGCTCCTGGTGGGGTACGGCGCTGAGCACCGTGGTTCCTCCCTCACCTGCCCCGAGCGAAGTCGATGGGTGGGGGAACCGGGTGGGAGAGGGGGGCTCGCCCGCCCCTGCCGACGCAAAAATCCTCCCCAGCTCGGCGAGGCGGAAATCGTCACGCGACAGTGCGTTGCGCTGAACCGCCTGGAGCAGGTTCGGCAGCAGGCTGCGGCGCAGCGCGGGCATGTCCGAAGAAATGGGGTTCCTGAGCTCCAGCGCCCCCTCCAGCGAGTACCCGATGCTGTTGCAGAACGATGCGGAGTCGAACGAGTAAGACATGATCTCGAAGTAGCCCATGGCCGCAAGGTGCTTACGGCATGCACGTTCCAGGCGCCGGGACTCTATGCGCGGCGTGGGCGCGACCGGTGCAAGCAGCGGCGTGGGAGTCACGTTGTCATAGCCGTAGATCCTGCCGATCTCCTCGACGACGTCCTCGGGAATCGTGATGTCCCTCGTCGCACGGAACGTCGGGACCGTCACGCGGAGGAGATCCCCTTCCCGCGCAACCTTGAACTCCAGCCCTTCCAGCGTCTTTCGAATCGACGCGTCGGTCACGTCCACGCCCAGCTTCTGCCGGATGAACGACTGTGCGATCGGGATCACCGTCGGCGCCGGTGCGTCCGCTGCAACGTCATAGAACCTGCTGGCGACCTTCGACGCAGGGCAGAATTCCTTAAGCAGCCGCGCAAACAGGGCGGTCGCCTGGAGCGCCGAGAGGCGGTCCAGCCCCTTCTCGAAGCGGGCGGATGCCTCGGTCCTCAGCCCGAGCCTGGACGACGTGCGTCGAATCTGCCTTGCGTTGAAACACGCCGCCTCCAGCACTACGGCGGAAGTATCGGGCTGGATCTCGCTGTTGAGCCCGCCCATGATGCCTCCAAGCGCCACGCCGCCTTCGCCATCGGCGATGACAACGTCGTCGCCGGCAAGCGCTCTGTCCGTCCCGTCCAGCGTCGTAAGCACCTCGCCAGCCTTCGCCCTCCGCACCACGATGCGTGCCCCACGGATCTGCCTTGCATCGAACGCGTGTGTCGGGTTGCCCACGTCCAGCATGACGAAGTTCGTGATATCCACCACGTTGCTTATCGGCCGCACGCCGGTCACCGACAGCGCAAGCTTCATCCAAGCAGGGCTGGACGCAATCGTGAGGTCCCCGAACGCCAGCGCCGTGTAACGCGGACAAAGGTCCGGCGCTTCCACCGACACGGACAGCGGATCTTCGTCCGATTCCGGGATCGAGAGATCGAACGGAAGCAGTGCGCGGCCGGTCATCGCCGCGATCTCCCGAGCTATCCCGCGGTGTCCCCACAAGTCGGGCCGGTGCGTGATCGAAGTGTTGTCAATCTCCAGGACGTAGTCGTGCGCGGCTGGAAGAACCTCCGTCAGCTTCGTGCCGGGCGTCGTGTCGCCCGGGAACGTCATCAGCCCCGAATGGTCCCCCGAGATCCCCAGCTCGCTCTCCGAGCACGTCACCCCGGGGCTTCTCACTCCCTTGACTTCGGTCTCGCGCACCACCGGCTTGCCTTCAAGCCCCTCCAGCACGACTCCAGGCAGCGCAAACGGAATCACCGAACCGACTCGAATCCCCGGCGCTCCGGAAACCGCATCCACCGCTGCCCCGCCAGTGTCCAGTGTGACTATGGAGAGCTTCTCCGACCCGGGATGCGCCTTGATTGCAAGGACCCGAGCCGCAAGCACCCGGTCGTAAGTCGCGCCGAACTCCTCGACGCCCTCCAACTCAGCCACCGACATCGTGAAACGTGCACCTGTCTCCCGTGCGTCCAGGCCGGAAAGGTCCACGTGTCGCTTGAGCCAATTCCAGGATATCTTCATGCCCGCTACCTTATCTGCTCGAGGAATCGAAGGTCGCCGCCCATCAGGTGCCTGATGTCGTTTATCTGGTACTTCATCATCACCAGCCTCGACAGCCCGAGGCCGAACGCCCAGCCCTGCCACTCCCGGGGATCCAACCCGCCGTGCCGGATTACGTTCGGGTGCACCAACCCGCACGGAAGCACCTCCACCCAGCCGTTCTGCTTGCACACCGAGCACCCCTTCCCGCCGCACACCTCGCACCGCATGTCAAGCTCGAAGCCGGGCTCCACGAACGGGAAGTAGCCGGGACGCAGCCGCACCGTAACGTCCCTCCTGAAGATCTCGGAAATGAGCACCTTCATGCTGTGGATCAGGTTCGCGACCGACACGTGCCGATCGATGAGCAGCCCCTCAAGCTGGTGGAACGTGTGCTCGTGCGACGCATCCACGTTCTCGTACCGGTACACCTTGCCCGGCAGGATCACTTTGAACGGCGGCGCAAACTCGCGCATCGCCCTTATCTGCCCCGGCGACGTGTGCGTCCGAAGCAGGTTGCCGTCCTTGAGCCAGAAGGTGTCCTGCATGTCGCGGGCAGGATGGTCAGCGGGAATGTTGAGCGCCTCGAAGTTGAAGAACTCCGACTCCGCCTCGGGGTAGTCCGGGATGATGAATCCCATGGAAGCGAAGATCTCTTCCACCTCCTCGGCCATCCTGCTGACCGGGTGCGCCCGCCCCACCGTCTCCGCCGCACCGGGAAGCGTAGGGTCGAACCACGGGTCCGAGACTTCCTTCATCAACGTGACGTTCTTCAGCCCGTCGCGCCTTGCGTCAACCATCGAGCGGACCGCGTTCTTCAGATCGTTTACGCGCTTGCCGAACGCCGGCCGCTCGCTTGCCTCAACGTCCTTCATCTCGGCCATCAACGCGGCCACGAGCCCCTTCTTTCCAAGGTACTTCACCTCGGCATCCCGCAGGCTCGCCTCGTCCCCGCACAGCGCCACCTCCGCGCCCGCCTGCTCCTTTACTTGATCGATCTTATCGCTCATCACTAACTCCTCCGGTGCGAACGAACTAATCCCCTCCCCTCTCGTGGGGAAGGCCAGGTTGGGGGGGCTCCAGCGATCCAACTATCCGTTTAAACTCCCGCCCGCGATGCTCAAAATCCTTGAACTGATCGTAGCTGGCGCACGCGGGCGCCAGGATCACCTTGTCCCCCGGCTTCGCCGCGGCGAACGCACGCGCCACGGCCTGCTCCATGTCGTCCACCATCTCGACCGGGTGCCCGGCCGGGATCGCATCGCGGATCCGCTGCTTCGTCGCACCGAACAGCACCACCGACTTCGTCTTGGCCGGGACGAGAGCACCCATCTCGGCAAAGTCGCTTCCCTTCTCGTAGCCGCCAGCCAGCATGATGAACGGCTCGTCGAACGCGTTGAGGACCGCCATGGCCGCATGCGGGTTCGTTGCCTTCGAGTCGTTGTAGAACGACACACCCCGCACGGTCGCCACGTACTCCATTCGATGCTCCAGCCCGCGGAATTCCTTCAACACCCGGACTATCGAATCGCGGTCCGCAAACAGCCCCTCGACCGCAAGCACCGCGGCCATGATGTTCTCTACGTTGTGCCGCCCAGGAAGCACGACGTCGGAAAGACACACCAGCGGTGCACCGTCAAGGAGGATCGCCTTCCCGTCCGACCAAGCGTCACGCCCGCGGCTCCAGCCGAAGCGCCGCACGGCGATTTCCGGGCGGACGCTCCAGCCGTTCAACACCGGGTCGTCGCCGTTGAGCACCAGCCGGTCTCCTGCTCCCATCGCCCTGAACACGCGCTGCTTGGCCTCGATATATGCTTCCATGCTCCCGTGGTACTCGACGTGGTCCTCGGCGATGTTCGTGACGACCGCGCTCCTGGGCCTGAAGTCGAAGCAGTGCACAAGCTGGAAGCAGCTCACCTCCAGCACGGCCACGCACGATTCGTCAAGCCCTTCCAGCCCCTCCATGCACGCCACGCCGATGTTGCCGCCGGTGAACGCTTCGCGGCCGGCCGCTTCGATGAGCCTCCCGACCAGCGTCGTCGTCGTCGACTTGCCGTCCGTGCCGGTGACCGCGACGATCGGGCACGGACACAGCCTGTGGAACAGCTCGATGTCGGAGATGACTTCCGACCCCAGCTTGTGCGCCATTGCAACGACCGGGTTGTTCGGCTTGAGGCCGGGGCTCATCACGACGCAGTCGCCGGGCCGGACCTCGTTACCTCCTGCGTGCAGCTTGACCGCCGGGTCGATGCGATCCAACGGCAGATCCTCCCTTGTACGGCTGTCGCTTGCCAGCACGTCGGCACCGTGCCGCGCAAGGTAGTTGGCCGCTGCCAACCCCGTGCGGGCCAGTCCGATTACCGAGTACCGAGCACCTTCCACGGAACTCATCTGTCCCTTCACGGACCTCATTCGTCCCTCTGTTCCGAGGACGCCACTTGACCGACGCCATCCAGGGACCGCTCCCCGCGCCGGATCATGTGTCTCCTCCTTGCAGCGTCCTGGCGACCTTCTCCGCTACCTCGAAAAGATCCTGTCCTCCGAAGAACACGAAGCAGTCGCCCGGCGCTGCCTTGGATACTATGTAACCCGCGATCTCGCCCATGTCCGGCACGTGCGTCACTTTGGCGCCGCCGGCCCGCATCTGCTCGGCCAGCCACGATGTGTCCACGCCCGGAATCGGTTCCTCTCCCCCCGCCCACATGTCCGTCACAACCGTCTCGTCCGCGAGCGCAAACGCAGCAGCGTAGTTCTCCGCATGGTAGCGGATCATCGTGTACCGGTACGGCTTGAAGACGGCCACGATACGCGAAGGGCCCCCAAGACGAGCGGTCGAAAGGACCTTCCGAATGCCCGTCGGGTGCGAGATGTAGTCCTTCACGACCTGGCACTTCCCCGCGGTCACGACCGTGTACCGGTTCTCCAGCCCCTGGTAACACGCCAGCGCCTTGCGGATCTCCTCCACCGGCACCCCCAGCTCGCTGCACACCGCGACCGCTCCCGCAGCGTTCTCTATGTTGTACGCTCCCGGCACTACCAGGCAGAATTGCCCGAGATCCGCGCTGGTCGGCGCACCACTCCCCCGCCCCCCCGGGGGCAGCGGACCGAGGCCGGCCATGGCCGGCTCCACCGGCTCGTCGAACCCCGATGGTCGGGGCTTGCCGACGGCATGCGCCGGGCGATTGCAACGTTGCATGCCGAAGCAGGAGCGCTGGTCGCAGAAGCTCACCGGCGTGTACCTGTAGTCCGCGGCCTCCGCCTTTCCGAACGTGATCTTCCGCAGGTTGGGAAGCCCCGCCGCGACCTGCATCGCACCGTCGCAGTCCGCGTTGAAAAAGCCTGCCGCCCCATCCGGCAGGCGGGTGAAGAACGTGTGGAGGGTATCGACCGCGTGCTCGATGCTCTTGTAGTAGTTGAGATGGTCCATCTCCAGGTTGTTGAGCAGCGCAAACCGCGGGTGGATGTTCACGAGGGAGCCGTCGGACTCGTCCAGCTCCGCGACCATGTGCTCGGTCTTGCGGTACCTGGCGTTTGTCCCCAGGTTGGGACACATCGCCCCGATGTAGTAAGAGGGCCGGTATCCCGCGGACTCCAGAATCCAGGTGATCATGGACGTGACCGTGCCCTTGCCGTTGGTGCCCGTCACGCCGATGGTGGCCCGGGTATCGACCAGGAGGGACAGCAGCTCGGAGCGATGCAGCACCCGCTTGCCCGCGGCGCTTGCGGCTTCCATCTCCGGGTTGCCCGCGGGGACCGCTGTCGAGTATACCACGACGTCGCAGTCCTTCAGATGCTCGACGCTGTGCCCGATGCGCACGGGGATGCCCTCGGCTTCCAGCGCCCGCGTAAGCGAAGACGCCCGCACGTCGCACCCGGAAACGCCAAGCCCCCCATCGCGAAGCATCCGCGCCAGCGCGCTCACTCCGATCCCGCCTATTCCCAACAGGTGCGTGCGAAGCGATTCGAGGTCGCCAAGCGTCAAGCCCATGCTCCCCCCTCCACCGGTGTCGGCATATTCCCCGATTCCCGCCCCGCCGTCAAGCAAAAGCCCGCCGGATGGAGGGAGAGGAGCGGGGGAGAGAGGTGCACCTACAGCATCACGAACTTGCGGGTAGTGGGATCGTAGACCTTCGTGTCTATCCGCCGGATGCGGCCCTGGTCAACCGTGATTATCCGGTACTTCGCCACGAGGTCGGGGTCGTCGTTCAGGCGGGTCGATGAGCCGCAGCAGACAAAGTGCGTCGTGTGCCCTTCGCTCTCGCGCTTCCAGACGCGGCCCACGTGATCATGGCCATAGAGAACCAGGTCGACACGTTGCTTCTCTATGACCGACAGCAGCCTCTCTCGATGGATGAGCCCAGAGGTCGTCTCCGTGAAAACGTCCCGCCTGTGCATCGCATGGTGCAGCACCAGGACCGTGAGGCACGACTCCGCTGCACGGGACGACAGCGCGTGCTCCAACAGCGAAAGCTGCCTGTCCCCCACCGACCCGTACGAAAACGGCGGCACCGTGCGGGTCGCAGAGTTCACGCCAACTAGCAGAACGTCGCCAATCCGCTTGGTGTATGGGTAGATGTCCACGTCCAGGTCCGAGAAGTCGCTCTTGAACATGAACGGAAAGAAGTACTTCTCGAACCGCCGCGTCTCGGCCGCACGGTCCGTGTAGTAGTCATGGTTGCCGGGAACCAGAGAGATCCGGTCGTAGCCCCCGAGCAGCTTCAGCAGGTGGAAGATCCGCTCGAACTCCGACTCCAGCGCCATGTTGCTCACGTCGCCGGACACGACGATGTGGTCCGGCTCCTCCTTCAACAAGTCCTCGACCAGGCACTCCAGGATGTCGCCGCGGTACTCGGCAGCACGGTTCAGGAACACGTTGACCGCACCTATGGCGCGGCGGTTCGCAAACCGCTTGAGGCGGACGCCGTTGAGGTCCAGGATATGCAGATCCGACATGTGCGCCAGGCGCATGCACTCCTCCGCACCCGAACAGTAGCACCTAACCACCAAACGTCCAGTTTGTACCCCACAGCGACCATGCTTCCTTGCCCGGCGCATTAAATGCTTGACACGGGCGGTGGCCCCCAGTATTAAGCGCCCGTCTCATACGGTTGTACCCGGTAAATGGCGTGCCGCGGGGCACAGGTCGAGGGAGGAAGTCATTATGAAGAAATTGTGTGTTGCAATTGTGATGATCGTGATGGGAGCGTACGGGTGCGGAGACGGCGGCGTGACCGGAAACGGCGACGCTACGGGCGACGCCGAGGGCGACGGCTCGGTCGACCAGGACGTCGAGGACACGACCCCCATCGGCTGCCAGACCGCACAGGATTGCGTGGGCAAGGAAGCGCCCGGCGCGTGCGGGGAAGTGGCCTGCGTGGCCAAAGAGTGCGTCGTCCAGCCGGTGCTCAACGGCACCCAGTGCGACGACCAGAACCCCTGCACCGATGCCGACCAGTGCACCCAGGGCGTCTGCGGCGGCACGGCGAAGGCGTGCTCGGACGAGAACATCTGCACCGACGATTCGTGCGACCCGGCATCCGGCCAGTGCGTGTTCGCACCCAACACCGCACCCTGCGACGACGGCAACCTCTGCACGGGCGACGACACCTGCAGCAGCGGCACCTGCAAGGGCGGCCAGAACCTGTGCGAGTGCGCCTCCGATGCCGAGTGCGAGGCATACGACGACGGCAACCCGTGCACCGGTGTCGTGAAGTGCACCAACGGCGAGTGCAAAGTGGACGAGGCCACCATCGTGGATTGCTCCGGCACCCAGGTCGGCCCTTGCCAGACCGCCTACTGCGACCCCGCAGACGGCGTCTGCAAGACCAAGAACGTCGAAGACGGCAAGGAGTGCGAAGACGGCGACAAGTGCACCGCAGCAGACACCTGTGCTGCCGGCCAGTGCGTCGGCGAAGCCATCGCCTGCAACGACGGCGACGAGTGCACGACCGACTCCTGTGACCCCGCAACCGGCTGCGTGTATCCGGCAGTCGCGGACGGCATCGATTGCAACGACGGCAGCCTCTGCACCACCGGCGACAAGTGCCTGGGCGGCAAGTGCACGGGCCAGGAAGTCCCCGAGTGCAGCGGCTGCACCGGCGACGCGGACTGCTCCGCATACGAAGACGGCAACCTCTGCAACGGCACGCTCAAGTGCATCGACGGCAAGTGCGACGTGGACCCCGGAACCGTGGTCAACTGCCAGGCGCCGGGCAACTCCTGCCAGCAGAACAAGTGCAACCCCGCCACCGGCCTGTGCGAAGAGTCGCAGGCGCTCGACGGCACCGTGTGCGACGACCAGAACTTCTGCACCGCGTCGGATTACTGCTCAGGCGGCATCTGCAAGGGACTTCCCGTCGACTGCGACGACAAGAGCGCATGCACGACCGACACGTGCGATCCGGACGCCGGGTGCGTCTACACCCCCAAGACCGGCAACTGCGGCGACGGCGACCCCTGCACTATTAATGATCATTGCGTGGACGGAAAGTGCGTCGGCGACCCCAGCCCGCAATGCAACTGCACGGAGGATGCCGACTGCGCCGCGTTCGAGGACGCAGACCTGTGCAACGGCACGCTCCTGTGCAAGAACAAGAAGTGCGAGGTGAACCCGGCGACGATCGTAGACTGCGCCATCCCAGGCCTCGATTCTTGCATGAAGTCCGAGTGCGAGCCCGAAACCGGAGCCTGCGTCCTGACCGAGATCCCGGACGCGCAACCGTGCGACGACCTCAACCAGTGCACCGACGCAGACAAATGCTACGCGGGTATCTGCAAAGGCGCCCCGATGTTCTGCGACGACGGCAACATCTGCACCGACGACTCCTGCGACGTGAACATCGGCTGCATCTACGCGTACAACACGGTCTCCTGCGACGACGGCAGCGTCTGCACGCTCAACGACCAGTGCGACCAGGGCTTCTGCACGGGCGACCCGAACCCCGAGTGCATCTGCCAGAACGACGCGGACTGCATCCCCTTCGACGACGGCAACAAGTGCAACGGCAAATTGGTCTGCAAGGCGTTCAAGTGCGCCGTCGACCCGAAGACCGTGGTCTCCTGCGACAAGTCCAAGGACACCGACTGCCTCGTAACCTACTGCACCCCGGAAACCGGTGCGTGCGTCCAGTCCGCGTTCGACGACGGAAAGCCGTGCAACGACCTCAACGCTTGCACGCTGGTCGACGTCTGCAAGGCGGGCGTCTGCACCGGCGCCGGCGCTCCGGCATGCGCTGACGACAACGTCTGTACGACCGACCTCTGCGACAAGGACCTGGGCTGCGTCTTCCCCAGCAACACCGCTGCTTGCGACGACGGCGACCCCTGCACCGGCGGCGATGCGTGCCTCGACGGCGTCTGCCAGCCCGGCCCCCAGGACCTGTGCGGCGGCAAGACGTGCCTGCCCGACTGGACGCTTTCCTGCGGCGGAACCGACTCCTGGGGCAACAACAAGAGCGGCGCCACCGACGTGGTCGACGGCTACGCCTGTGCGCCCGACCCGTACACCGGCCCCGAGTACACGTACTCCTTCGAAGCCCCGTTCGACGGCACCGTCACGGTGTCGCTGTCCGAGGAGACCGCCGAGACCGACATCATCGTGCTCGGCAACATGGGCGAGGGATGCGACCCCGACGAGTGCAGGACCTGGGACTTCTCGACCGTCACGATCGACGTCGCTGCCGGCGAGAAGCTCTTCTTCGTCGTGGACGGGTACGAAGAAGGCCTGTTCGAGGGCGAGGGCACGTGGACCATCGACGTCACGTGCGTTCCGTTCGTTGAGCAGGTTTGCGACGACGGCATCGACGACGACAAGGACGGCCTGACCGACTGCGACGACGCAGACTGTCTCGGCACGCCCGCGTGCCCGCTTCCGCTTTGCACGCCCGACTGGACGCTGTCTTGCGGCTCCACCGACAACTGGGCCAACTACAACGCGGGCTCCACCGACGTCATCGACTCGTACTCGTGCAACGGCTGGACCTACGACGGTCCGGAGTACACCTACGTGTTCATCGCCCCGGTCTCCAAGACCATCAAGTTCGTGCTCCAGGACGAAACCGCGGAGACCGATGTGCTGGTGCTTACCGCCGACGCGGGTGGGACCTGCGACCCAGTGAATTGCGTGGCGTACGGGTTCTCCGAGGTCGAGTTCGACGCTGTCGCGGGCACGACCTACTACATCGTCGTGGACGGCTACGCCGGCGCCGAGGGGACCTACTCCATCTCCGTCGAGTGCCCTCCCGACGTCGAGGACGTCTGCGACGACAACGTGGACAACGACCAGGACGGGAAAGCCGACTGCAACGACTCGGACTGCCTGTTCGCACCCAACTGCGCTCAGGACTGCAACCCCTGGATCTTCCCCTTCAGCGTCACCTGCGACTTCGAGGAAAACTACCTCAACTTCGGGTGGGACTCCTCGGACAAATCCCAGGCATATGCCTGCACCGCTGCCCTCCTTGACGGCCCCGAGTACGTCTACAACTTCACCTCCGACACCGACGCTGCCGTCACCGTGACGCTCACGGAAGAAACCGCGGACACCCGCGTGCTCATCGTCGAAGCCGACGACGCGGGCAATTGCCTCTCAGCCAATTGCATCGCTTCCGGCGACTCCAAGGTCACCTTCGACGCGGTCAAGGGCGCGGAGTACTTCATCGTGATCGAGGGATACAAAGGAGCGGAAGGATCCTACCACATCGCGATCGGCTGCCAGACCAACAAGGAGCTCTTCTGCGACGACGGCGAAGACGAAGACGGCGACGGTCTGGTAGATTGCCTTGACCCCGACTGCTTCCCCGGACCCTCCTGCGAGGCCAAGTGCGTGCCCGACTCCGTCAGCGAAGCCCAGCTCACCTGCGGCTCCACCGACTCGTGGTCCAACGACGGATCGGGAAGCAACGACCTCGTGGATTACTACTCCTGCAATTCCTACGGATACGCCGGGCCCGAGTACGTCTACACGCTGACCGTGCCCACGAACAAGAAGGTCACGGCGAAGCTGACCAACGAGGACGCTGACACGGACATTATCGTCCTGGAGGACGCAGGCCTCGGCTGCAACCCCGCTTCCTGCATCGACTGGGGCATGACCCAGTCCACCTTCGATGCCAAGTCCGGCAAGAAGTACTACCTCGTCGTTGACGGCTACGACGGCGACACCGGCGACTACACCATCACTGTCACCTGCAAGTGAGCCATTACCCCGTCTGTGAGGGCGGGGCCTCCACGGCATCGGCACGGCCGAGCTACTTCTGCACTATCCCCATCACCTCGCCCGTCGACACCAGGATCATCTCGCTGACCGGCGCTCCGGGGCCCCACGGATCCTTGCACCGCGTGGCCGAGATCGAGGGATCGATCTCGCCAGCGCCGAAGAAGAGGTCGGTCTCCGTGCAGAACTTCGCCTTCAGGTCCGGCACTGGAACGAGGCTCGGAACGATGTCCGTGTTGTTGTGGAAAACGAAGTCCTGGCATGAGCCCTCAAACCACACTGCCCCGCTTGCGCTCTCGTATCCGCAGTTCGTGATCATCGGCGGATTCTGGGCAACGTACGTGACCTCCCACCCGTCTCCCGGAGGCGTGACGCAGTCGTCCTGGCACTCGATCTCGGGTATGTCGCCCGCGGACGCCACCATGTACTGCGCAGGTGCGCTGCCCACCTTGACGTAGTACGGCCCGGGCGGAAGCCCCTCTATCCACACCATGCCCACGGTGTAGAAGATGCACGGCGGACACTCGCCCGCAAGCTTCTTGCCGTACACCGTGACCTTGACTTTCCCGCCCTCCACGTACGTCTCCGCGTGATCGAAGCTTGCGCACGACACCCCGGACGAGAAGAACCCGATCGGGATCTTCTCCCCCGCGGTCACCAGAAACGGGACATTCACGCACGTGGGATCGATCTCCACCAACGAGGTCGTGTCCTCCCCCTCTCCATCCACCGTAACCTCGCCCTGAACCGGAACGTCGCCCGACCAGTCGCCGAGCTCGTCGAACGGCGCCAGCTCGCCCGCGATCTCCTCCACCTGAACAGTATCCCCGCCATCCTCGCCGGGAACATCGTCCGCGGTCGCGTCGCCCGCTCCGTCCGCTGCGATCTCCTCCATCGCTACGTCTGCGGCCGTGTCCGGAGCCCGCATCGCATCTTCCTGCCCCAGGTCAGCACCCGTCACAGTTTCCCCCTCGCCGATCTTGTTGCCCGTGTCGCCGCCTCCGGCAGGCGACGGCTGCGGGTTGGACTCCGCACACGCGCCAAGGATCATCAGTCCCAGAAGGAACGCCGCAACCGTTGCCGCTGTTGCCGCCTTGCTTTGAACCATGCCGAGCTTGACCATTTTCGCCTCCCCTGTTGCCAGCCACCGCACCATTCTACAACAAGACAGGCCCACGTGACAGAGCCGCCTTCGGGGACAGCCCCCGCCAGCGTGCCAGGTGCCGCGTGGAGGGGAGCGGGGGCGACCGGCGTGTCAGCCGCAGCGCCCCCGACTGCCCCGGAAGCAAAGCGGCTCCTGGCACGCCCCGGATCTCTCCCGATCGGACATACAGCCCCCCTTCGGGCCACGAAAAGGTCTCTGCACGAAAAAGTTGTGCCACGATCGTCACAATCGGTGAGTCAACTTGGCACAGCAAGAAACAGGCTCCAGTGGACACCATGGGCGCTATCCCCCTCCAGTGTCATGTAACCATTTGAAAATAAAAGGTTTAAGTATGACGCGATGCGTCTTTTGTCCGGACCCGTTGAAACTCGGCACATTTGACCTCACTGTTTCTCTTGCTGTTTTTTCTTGTTGTGCTATTTTCGTGATGTGACAACAAGGGCTGGAGGGGCAGCAGTACCAACAAGCCAAACGGAACTTTGAGGAGGAGGGTTGAATGAATAGATTGTTTAGCGTGGTAGCGGCTGGTCTTTTCCTGGCTGTGTTCACAAGCGGCTGCTTCGAGAGCGAAGTGGACGAGACGTGCGTGGGCGCAGCATGCGAGTCCAACGTCATTCTCGACGACGATCCGACCACCATTCCGGATGACCCGGTCGAGCAGCCGGATGACCCGGTGGATGATCCGAAGCCCGTCGAAGAAGACCCTGTCGCGATCGGCCTTGACCTCGTGCAGCCGGTCACCGCTCCCGTGCACAAGATCAGTCACGTTCTGGGCAACCCATACGTGAAGGTCGAGGAGCCCCCAGTTGTCGACGAAGGCGTGACGATCGAAGACTTGAGCCCCGAGGAGCTTGCGACGGTGGACACACTGCGCACCTCCATCGAGTTCGGCCTTGACGTCGGCCGCGTGCACTACCTCGAGGCGATTTCGCTTGCGTTGCAGTCGAACGGCATCCTGCCCGACTACGAGACGCTCATCGAGGAAGGCTCCTACGGTCTTGACAAGGTGCCCGAGGAATGCCCGTTTGCGAAGTTCTACGACAACGGGTTCACGCCGACCGGCTATGCCTGCGACTATCTTGCTGACATGGCGAAGGTCGAAGTGTATTCGGAGTTGTCCGGCATCCTTGACAGCTACCAGCTTCCCCCCGAAGTCCAGCAGTCCCCCGACTTCGACGAAGCCCTCTTCTGGTACGAGCAGGGTGCGGTCAGCGGCGTGGAAGAAGAGCGCGTGATCGTGCGCACCGACATGAAGGATCGCAAGATTTGCACCCCGAAGCCGACGCCGAAGGAGAGCTCGGTCGAGAAGGGCAACCTCGTCGGCCGCCAGCTCCTCCAGAAGGAGATCAATGGTTGGCTGTCCGCCAGCGGCTATTACGCGGACTACCCGACGATGTCCAAGCCGATCCAGGTCTGCAACGCCAACGTCTCGATGTTGAACCCTGCGAAGACCAAGGCCCTCCAGGGCGTGGAGACCGAGGCCAACAACGTCCCGCTCTGCGACCAGGACTACCAGCCGCCGACCCAGGAAGGCATGCAGCAGTGGGCACAGGCCGAGATCGATTACCGCAAGGCCATCAAGCTTGGCGTCGAGGATGAATTCTCGCTGGCCGCGGTGAAGGTGTTCAAGGTCATCCCGTGCAACGTGTCCGACCCGCTGGTCATCGACCTCGACGGCGACGGCTTCGACCTCCTGCCGATCCACAAGGGCGTCAACTTCGACCTCTACGGAACCGGCATGCAGGCCGTTGCGTGGGTTGCCTCGGATGACGGCTTCCTCGCCTACGATGCAAACAACGACGGCGTTGTCAACGGCGGCTCAGAGCTGTTCGGCAACCTGAACCTCGCTTATGCCGACGGGTTTGCACACCTGGCATCCCTTGACATGAATGGCGACAATGCCATCACCCCCGTGGATGCAGGGTTTGCCTCGCTGGTGGTGTGGAAGGACACGAACTCGGACGGCGTCTCCACTTCCAATGAAGTGGTCCCGCTCTCCGCGTTCGGCGTGAGCTCGGTTTCGCTTGCCGCTGCCACAGCAGATTCCCGTGAAGTGCCGAAGGTCTCCTCCGCTTCCGGCGCGGGCTTCTCCATGGCGGTCGGCGACGCATTCCTCCGCTCCGCTCCTTACGCTCGTCTCGCCCGCTAGTACCTACAAGCTTTAAGCATCATTGCTACCTATCTCACGTTCTGTATAATCCACACTTGTCTTATGTCGTGGGGGTGTGCGCATGCGAAGTCTTGCCTGGTTCTTCCTCTCCTGCCTGCTCATGGCCGCTGCATCGTGCTCTCAGCCGGGGACGGAGAAGATCATTTACTTAAGTGACTGCGGCAGCAAGGCCTGCCCGAAGGTGACGTGCGACGTGCCGGAGATCCCGGACTTCACCTGCCCTCTCCAGCTCGAAATCATGGAGATCCCGCCCTGCCAGGTCGAAGAAGTGATCGAGCCGCCGGAAGAGGACGTCCAGCAGCCGCCGGAAGAGGAGATCGTGGAACAGGTTGACGAGAAGCCCGAGGTCCCGCTCCTGGAAGTTCACATCGCGGTCGACGAGGCCATCCTCAGCGGCATCGCCACAATCGGCGCGATCGTCACCGGCGGCAAGGCCGTGATGGGCGTCGAGTTCTACGTTGACGACATCCGCGTCGACACGGACTTCATCCCGCCGTTCAATACCAGCGTGAACACCACGGAGTTCAAGGACGGCTTCCATCTGTTATCTGTGTTCACCGCTGACCAGTACGGCCAGAACGCCTCGGACTCCAAGCAGATCACGTTCGACAACACGCCGCCGAAGCTGCTCTCCAACATCCCAAAGGACGGAGACAAAGTCTTCTTCGAGGACGGACCGCTCAACATGAAGCTCGAAGTCGATGACCCCGCCTCCATTCAGACGGCACAGTTCAGGGCAAACGGGCTTCCCGTGGCCACGTTCTTCCAGCCCCCGTTCATCGCTCAAGCAAGCTACGACGCCATCTTCGTCACTGTCGACAACCTCCCGAAGAACGTCTACTGCCAGTTCGAGGTTACCGACTACCTGGGGCAGAAGAGCGACGCATCTGCTAACGTCACCGTGCTCAAGCGGCACATGTGGACCTACGAGACGCTGGGCGAGATCTGGGCGCCCGCGGTCGCTCTGCCCAACGGCAACATCGCATTCGGAAACCTCAACAACAAGATCTACCAGATGTCGCAGGAAGGCGCCTTGGTTTCGGAGACGAACACGCCGGGCTCCGTGTCGGTGGGGCTCGCGGTGAACCCGGGCAACGGCATGATCTACTACGGCAGCCTCGATGGGACGGTGCACGGGATCTATCAGGGGGGCGGCGAGGCATGGTCGATGAACCTGGGCAGCCCGCCCGGCGGTGGCCTGGTGCATCGCAACGGGTTGGTTTACGTGACGTCTTACTCCGGCAACGTGCTTGCGCTTTCCGAAGGCAGCGGCGGCACTCAGTGGCAAACGTCTTTGCCCGACTTCATCTCCTCCACACCCGAGGTCGGCGCGGATGGTACGGTGTACGTCGGCTGCCAGGACCACAACATGTATGCGATCCAGAGCGGCTCCGTCCTGTGGTCCGTCCCGACAGCGGACGAGGTCTGGTCTTCGCCCGCCGTCGGCCCCGACCAGACCGTCTACTTCGGGTCCAACGACGGGTGGGTATACGCGTACAAGCTCGACGGCACCAAGAAATGGATCGAAGAGGTGACCGGCCAGATCTGGGGCAAGCCGCTCGTCGCAAGCGACGGCGCCGTCTACGTGGCGTCCACGTCCAAGTACGTGATCAAGATGGACCCGACCACAGGGGACCCGCTCTGGAAGACCAAGACCGAGGGACTCACCTACTCTGCGCCGGTCGAGGGTGAGGACGGCAGGATCTACATAGGGACCACGGCGGGCAAGATCTTCTGCCTCCAGCCCGACAACGGCCAGGTGCTGTGGACCTACACGCTTGGCGACTCGATTCACGGCACGCTGCTTCTCGCGGGCAAGAAGCTGTTCGTGGGAAGCACGAACCGCAAGTTCTACGGCCTGTGGGCGATGGTGCCCTGACACCGCAAGCTCTCCGGCCTCTGGGCGAAGCTGCCCAGACACCGCAAGCTCTCCGGCCTCTGGGCGAAGCTGCCCAGACACCGCAAGCTCTCCGGCCTCTGGGCGAAGCTGCCCTGACCGTT
>Ga0172371_10004822_pt1 | contig 20228 bp, 22 predicted proteins | sample Lak12m_FD_114543 | JGI IMG/M metagenome (GOLD analysis project Ga0172371, IMG submission 114543) | Freshwater microbial communities from Kabuno Bay, South-Kivu, Congo - kab_022012_12m | ecosystem: Environmental > Aquatic > Freshwater > Lake | place: Democratic Republic of the Congo: South-Kivu... | reverse complement strand
GGATTCACGCTGGGATGGACAAGAACTATCAGCCGATGGAGAAACTATTTTCGGTTATTATCGAGAAGACCGATGCAGTCTTATGACCTTGCCTGCTTTTTCACTTTTTTTCAGTTTGCATACAATAGAGTCAAACGATGCTTCGGTCTCGATAGCTGTTGAGCTGGCGACATTAGTGAGCAAGGCTTGCCGGTATTTTTCAGGCACTTTTAGATAAGGATTTGTTTCAAGCAATGACTTCTTTGGCATGCTTTATTATACCAAAATCTTTGGTGACTAAGTAAGGCAAAATTTCCCCTCATTGACTGTCGGCTCTTGATTCTGGCATTCTAAAAAAATGAAGAAAAACATCATAATCACGGTTTTTGGCATTCTTTTGCTCTATGTCTTGTATGCGGCTGTGGAGTTTTTGGTGCCTCTTCCTGAGGGCACAAAGACAAAGGAAATCCAGATTTTGAAAGGCGCTACCTTCAGACAGGCGGTTGAAATTCTTTCAAAGGAAAATCTGATAAGGGACAAGAACCTTTTTATCTTTGCCAGCAGGCTTACGGGCCTGCACAGGAAGATACGGGCAGGCTATTATTCAATCACAGGCGCGATGAACCCGCTTTCTGTTTTACTGCTTCTAAAAAACGGCCAGATAATAGAGTACGACATAACCATAGTTGAGGGCGATTCACTTCTTGAAATAGGCGAAAAGCTAATCGGGGAAAACATTGTTGACGAGGAGACCTTTGAAAAACTTTCAAGGAGTAAGAGTTTTCTTAAGGCGTATAATATTGACGCGCCATCTATCGAGGGCTATATCTTTCCAGATACATACAAACTGCCTAAGGGCATAGAGCCTGAAAACGCCCTCGGCATGATGATAAACAGCCTGCGGGAAAAATATCAGGAGAAATTAAGGCTGCGTGCTGCTGAACTCGGGTTATCCGAAAGGGAGGTTCTTACGCTTGCATCCATAATAGAAAAGGAAGCGATAATAAACAGCGAGCGGCCGTTGATATCAGCGGTTTATCATAACAGGCTCAAAAAGCATATACCATTGCAAGCAGACCCCACTGCTGTTTACGGGATAAAAAGGTCAGGAGAAAGAATAACACTAAAAGACCTGAAGAGGAAAACACCTTATAATACATATGTCATTAAAGGGCTTCCTCCCGGGCCAATCGCGTCTCCGGGCATTAACTCGATAACAGCAGCGCTTTATCCCGCAGACGTTCCTTATATTTATTTCGTGTCAAACAATGACGGCACGCATCAGTTTTCTGTAACAGAGGCAGAGCATCTCAGGGCAGTAACAGCATACAGGGAGAAAAGGCAAAAAGAGAAGCAGACGGCGCTGGAGATAGAAAAACAGAAACAGAAAGAGGATAATAAAAATAATATGAAAAACGGAGCAAAGGACAATGGCCGCCCGTAAGAAAACACGAGTAATTCATGTCGGAAAAGTGCCCGTCGGCGGAGACAGCCCTGTCAGCGTCCAGTCCATGACAAAGACGGACACGAGGGATGTAAAGGCAACCACAAGGCAGATTAAGGCGCTTGAAAAAGCAGGATGCGAAATCATAAGGCTTGCCGTGCCTGACATGGACGCGGCAAAATCGCTCGGCAGTATAAAGAAATCCGTGAACATCCCGATGATAGCGGACATCCATTTTGACTGGAGGCTTGCGCTTGAGGCATTAAAACAGGGTATTGACGGCCTCCGCATAAACCCGGGCAATATCGGCGCTAAATGGAAGGTGAAGGAAGTTGTCACGGCGGCCCGGGATAAAAAAATTCCGATACGAATAGGCGTAAACGCGGGCTCGCTTGAAAAAGAGCTGCTTCTAAAATACAGCCATCCAAAACCCGAGGCATTGGTTGAAAGCGCTGAAGGGCATATAAGAATTCTTGAGGATATGAACTTCAGTGATATCAAAGTCTCTCTCAAAGCATCGAATGTTCCGACTACGGTAGCCGCATACAGGCTGTTTTCAAAAAAACATGATTATCCGCTTCACGTCGGGATATCAGAGGCAGGCCCTCCGTCAACAGGAATAATAAAAAGCTCTGTGGGCATAGGCATACTTCTTTCAGAGGGAATCGGAGACACTATAAGGGTTTCGCTTACGGCAGACCCCGCCGAAGAGATCAGGGTTGCATACGGAATATTGAAAACACTCGGCATAAGGGAAAGAGGAGCTGAGATAATCTCATGCCCCACATGCGGAAGGTGCAATATTGACCTCAGAGGCCTCGCAAAAAAGGTTGAGGCAAGGCTAAGGAATATTGATTCGCCTGTCACAGTTGCCGTAATGGGCTGTGTTGTAAACGGCCCCGGAGAGGCAAGGGAGGCAGACTTCGGGATTGCAGGCGGAAAAAAGCGGGGCATACTTTTTAGGAAGGGGAAAGTGGTAAAACAGGTGAAAGAAGAGGGACTTCTTGACGCCCTGCTTGATGAGATAAAAAAAGTATAAAATGGAACTCATAAGGATAACCCGCATAGTGCAGGATACATCGAGAGGCCATTTGCTTCACGGAAGGAGCATAGGCTTTGTGCCTACGATGGGGGCGCTCCATGACGGCCACCTCAGCCTTATTAGGCGGTCAAAAAACGAAAATGATATTACCGTAGCAAGCATATTCGTTAATCCTCTTCAATTCGGCCAATCGGAGGACTTTCAGCAATACCCGCGTGATACAGATGGAGATATTGCAAAACTTCGCAAAGCAGAGGCTGATGTGCTTTTTATGCCCGATGCCTCTTTGATTTACCCCAAGGGATTCATGACGCATGTGGAAGTGGGAGGGCTTTCTGAAAAGCTCTGCGGCGCCTTCAGGCCCGGCCATTTCAAAGGTGTCGCCACAATAGTGATGAAACTGTTCAATATTGTTCAGCCGACGAGGGCCTATTTCGGGCAGAAGGACTTCCAACAGGCTGTTATCATAAAAAAAATGGCCAAGGACATTGATATGCCTGTAGATATTGTGGTCTGCCCCACAATCAGGGAGCATGACGGCCTTGCGATGAGTTCAAGGAACCTCTACCTCAGCGAGGAAGAACGAAAGGCCGCCGCAGTTATCTACAAATGCCTCACCCAAACCAGCGAAACGATAAAATCTGGTATAATTAACATAGAGCGGGTAAAGGGGCTCATGAAGGAGAAACTATCTGAAGAGCCTCTGGTAAGGGAGATTCAATACGCATCGGCATATAACCCTGAAACGCTCGAAGAACTAAACGCTGTTGAGAAAGAGGCTTTGCTTGCAATTGCAATTAAGATTGGCAACACGAGGCTTATAGACAACATGCTGGTTAAGGCGTAAATAAAATGCTGGAGGTAACCCATATGCTGCAGAGAGTGCACATACAGATACTTGACAATCCGATGGAAGACCTCATTTCCTCCAATGAAAGATTTGATAACTATTCAACGAATAAAGTCATAGCGGAAGAACTTCAGAAGGAGATGAGCTTCTCGTATCCTTACGTGGTTTCCGTGGAATATGTAGACCTGTTCACGGATAGTGAGAGCGAGTTCCCGGAGATAAGAGAGCTCCTGAGGCACGGGGCCATAAACACTCCTGTTGTGCTCATAAACGGAGTGCCTAAGATTCACGGCGGCATACCTTATTCCGTTATAAAAACAGAGATTGAAAAAGTGCTGTCCTCAGGCCCGCTGCACTAAGAAACAGGATGCAGATGCGTATCATGCGTCTGCATCATAAATTCGAAGCCTGAACAAAGACAATATCATCCATTACATCGCTTTTTATTTTCTTAAATCCGGCGTCTAAAAGCCACTTCTTCATCTCATCAGGAGAATAACACCTTCCTCCCTCTGTATTAACGAGCATATTTACTGAAAATAGGGCGCTGTGCGCGGGATGCGCAAGGTCTTTAGAGATGAAAAATTCCTGAATAACCATTCTTCCGTTTTTATTTAACGCCTCCCTACATTTTTGCATGAGCCGGATATTATCGTCAGTTGAATTTGAATGCAGTATCTGGCTTGCGAATATCAGGTCATAGCCCTTGCCGATGTTATCAAGATTAAAATCTCCGGGCATGAAATCTATGTTTTTTACTCCGGATGTAACCCATTTCGCGATTTCCAGAGTCTCCGGCCTGTCAAAAAGTGTGACCTTAACTCCCTTTTTAGACATCTCCATGGAATATGTTCCGGGCCCCCCGCCTAAGTCCAGAGCCGCCTTCACGCCTTTTAATCCGATTTTCTTTATAACATCCTTTGCCTTCAGGGACGCGAGGTTGTGCATGCCTAATATAAATGCCTCATGGTTATGCACCTTGCGATAGGGCTTGCCTGTTTTCATTATCTCATCAAGCCCGGACCAATTCTGCCAGAGGCTTTCAACATGCCGGAGGATGTCTCCCTGATAATAGGGCTTGTTGCTTACAAGGAATTTAGATACAGTAGCGGTGTTTACGTATCCGTTTTTATTTTTCTTCAGAAGGCCCAGGCCTGCTAACGCATCAAGCAATATCTCCGTGGCCCTTAAATCCGTTTTTAGTTTTCCGGAGAGAGAGCTTGCGGTAATGGATTTTGTAAGGTGGTCGAATACCCTGAAGTTATTGGCAGTAAGGAGCACCCTCGTTGCCCTGAACGCCCCCCAAACCTTCATCAGCTCCTTTGCATCATTCATGATTGACGGCATATTGCCTCCTGCTATTCAATCAGCGAAGTCTTTTCAATTGCGCTGTTTTCATCAAATGAAATAGCCTGCTGCTGCTTGATGTCATCTATTTTCTTAAGCGGCCTTTCAAGCATATTGCTTCTTGTTGTAACCAAAAGGTCATACTCCTTTTTAGCATCATCAAGCCTCTTACCCATCACCTCAAATTTTTCCTTATACAATCCCCACTGCTTCGAAAATTCTACAAGGTGTTTAAGTATCTCTGAGGCCGTGCGCTCAAGATTAAAATTAGAAACCGCCTGCCTTATCACGGCAAGCACAGCATAGAGCGTAAACGGCGAGCACAGAATGACCTTCTGCTTCAGCGCCTCATCCATTATCGTTGTGTCCGACTCGTTGATAAAGCTGTAAACTTGCTCATTCGGGATAAAAACAATTACATAATCCACGGTATTTTCTGAGGGGTTAATATAGTTGCGGTTTGTCACCTGCTTAATCATTGTTTTTGCGTTCTTAAGTAGTTCATCCTTAAAACGTTTTCTGTCATGTTCCGTCTGTGCGTCAAGATAATTGCGGTAATTGTCCGCGGGAAATTTTACGTCCATATTTATTTTTAGGTTATTCGGCAGGAGAAAGGTGTAATCCGGCCTGCTTGAAGACTCCTCAAGCGTCTTCTGCTTTATGTAATTTAATCCCTCGGCCATGCCCACCAATCTTAAGATGTCCTCAGCCATGCGCTCGCCCCATTCTCCCCTCTTTTTAGAGCTCGCGAGAGCCTGTCTCAGGTGGTCTGTCGTATCCTTGAGTTTTGATGTTATATCGGCGTGATGCTCTACGAGGGTAGAGATTTTAACACTTCCTTTTTCAACGTCCGCCAGTTTTTTCTGCATCTCCGAAAGGGTCTTCCCGATTGTCTCTATACTCTGGTCTATGAGTCCCTTTTTGCCCTCAAGTTCTTTCTTGCCTTCCACGGTCTGGGTCTTGAGCTTCTCTTCTGCAAGCTTCAGGAATTCCGCCGAGTTTTTTGAAAGAGCGTCAAGGGAGATGGAGCCTAACTTGTCGGTAATCCATGTCTCTATCCCAAGGAGGTTCTTTTCAGCCTCCTGATATTTTGCATCCATGGACGCCCTCGACTGTTTTTCTTCGCTCAATTCATCGCGCAACCTTGAAAGCTCGGAATCCTTGTCCGAAATCTGTCTTCTTAGCTCGGCATTCAGGGCTTCGGATGTCTTAGCCCTTGACCCCGCCACAAGCCAAGCGATGATTCCGCCTAATATTAAGCCGGCAATCCCTGCGATAAATATCATTGTCATCTTTTGTCTTAAGCTCTCCCTTAATCAGCCTGAAGGCTATTTTAAACCATTTACCGTTACTTTGCTTGCTCTTTCAATCGTTCCCGTCCGGCTCTATGTGTACGACAATATCAATGACATCAGGAAACGCGTTTTTGATATTTTCTTCAACCACATCCGCAATCTTATGCGCCTTTTCGATAGACATGGCAGGGTCAACAAGCACATGCACGTCGAGGCTTACAGCATGCTCCGTTCCCCTTGACCGTATGTCATGGCATCCCTTCACCCCTTCAACGCCCTTTATAACCGCCTCAACTGCCGGGGTATCAATGCATACAGTATCCACAAACACATCAGACGCCTTTTTTATAATCTGGAACCCAATCCTCGCTATGAAAAAAGTTATCATTACGCCGACTATCGCGTCCGCAAAGCGATAACCAGCCTTTGTAAGGACAAGACTTGCGATAACGGCAAGGGATGCAAGTATATCGCTCTTTGTGTGCAGGGCATCTGCCAAAAGAAATTCACTCTTAAGTTCTTTCCCTTTCCTTGATTCATATCCTGACACAAATATATTTACGCACATGGTCGCAAGCATAACAACAAAACTTGCCGTCGTCACCTCTGTCCTGTAAGCCCCGGCAACCGATTGATAAACCTGCCTGAGTATTTGGAAACAGGCGGCAAATATCATTACAGCGATAACGACAGTAAAGAGAGTTTCATATTTTTTATGGCCGTATGGATGCCTCTCATCAGGCGGGTGCGAGGCAATCCATATGCCGGCTAACCCGATAATATTGGAGATGCCGTCAAAAAGAGAATGAAAACCGTCCGACACCATTGCGATTGAACCGGATACGTAACCGTAGATAATCTTTGCCGCTGAAACGATTGAATTTAAAACGAGGGTATAAAGAAGAACTCTTCTTATCTGAGGCGCATTATCTGTTAAAGCACTGTTTCCCATCTTGCCTTGAACTCTTTAAACTGTCCTTTATTAATAGCTTCCCGCATTTTTTTGAAAAAGTCTATGTAAAAATAAAGATTGTGTATTGTGTTCAGCCTCATGGAAAGTATCTCCTTTGCAAGGAAAAGATGCCTTAAATACGCCCTGGAAAAATTTCTGCATGTGTAACAGCCGCACGCGCTGTCTAACGGCTCATTGTCTGCTTTATATTCCGTCCGCTTTATGCTTACCCTGCCTGCGCTCGTAAAAAGCGTTCCGTTTCTGGCATTCCTTGTCGGCATAACGCAGTCGAACATATCAAAGCCCGCCTCGACCGCGGCAAGCATATCTTTCAGGTCTCCTATTCCCATTAGATATCTTGGTTTTCCTTTTGGCATCAATGGCGCAATAAAATTTATTATCTCATGCATCTCTTCTTTCGGCTCTCCAACGCTCAATCCGCCTGCCGCATATCCGTCAAACCCAATCTCAACAAGCTCTTCAAGGCTTCTCTTACGGAGGTCTTTATAAACTCCGCCCTGAATTATTCCAAACAATGCCTGATTTGAAATTGCGGATTGCGGATTGCGGATTGCGGAGTCATGAATTCCGAATTCCGCATTCCGAATTCCGAACTCCTTGCATCTTCTCGCCCATTTTGTCGTCAGTTCAAGAGACTTGCCCGCGTATTCATAAGAAGCGGGATAAGGCGTGCATTCATCAAATGCCATGCATATATCCGAGCCGAGGTCTGCTTGTATCTCCATTGCCTCGTCAGGGCCGATAAAATGCATAGAGCCGTCAAGATGGGACTTGAAGTGGACGCCTTTTTCATTTATGCTTCGCAAGGCCGAGAGGCTGAAGACCTGAAAACCCCCGCTGTCAGTTAATATGGGCTTATCCCAGTTCATGAATTTATGCAGGCCTCCGAGCGAGGATATTGTTTTATGCCCGGGCCTCAGGTAAAGGTGATATGTATTGCAGAGGATAATCTCAGAGCCTATTTCCTTAAGCTCGTCAGGAGACATTGCCTTAACAGTTGCCTGTGTTCCAACAGGCATAAACGCGGGAGTGTTTATGCTGCCCCGCCTTGTGGTTATCACGCCCAGCCGCGTATGTTCATCTACGGATAATACCTTAAAATCCATCTACATCATCAGCGGGCTTTTGAGAAGTTCGCTTCTCTTTGCGGACATCATGGTATTTTCAAGAAGCATAGCTATCGTAACGGGCCCCACGCCTCCGGGAACCGGTGTTATCAGGGACGCCTTATCCTTAACAGATTCAAAGTCAACATCTCCGACAATCCTGCCGTCAGAAAGAACTTTTATTCCGATATCAACGACAACAACGCCATCTTTGACCATATCTCTCTTAATAATCCCCTGCTGGCCTGTCGCGGTGCAGATGATATCGGCTTGTTTTATAAACTGAGAAAGGTCTTTTGTTTCTCTGTGGCATACAATAACAGTCGCCTCCTTGGCCAGAAGCATTAAGGACAGAGGCTTTCCAACGGCAAGGCTCTTGCTTATAACAACGACATTCTTGCCTTTTAATTCAACGTTGTAGTATTCGAGAAATTTTATAACTCCGTACGGAGTACAGGGAATGAAACTTGACATATGCGGCAGGAACTTTCTGCTCGCAAGCCCTTCGGGTTCGTTTCCCTTAAAAAGCTGGAAGGTGGATTCTTCAGCAGCAAGCCTCCCGATTGATATTGCGCCGAGGCCGTCCACATCTTTTTCGGGGGCGATGGAATTTATTATCCGCCTTGCGTTTATTCTTTTTGGCAGCGGCATGAAGATAAGGATTCCATTCACCCTTTCATCGGTATTCAGCGAACTGATTACATTTAAAAGTTCATTTAGCGTAACTTTTGCCGGAAATTTATGCTTATATACCGTTATCCCTACACGCTTTGAAGCCCCCGTAATCGCGAGGAAATACTGCTCGGACGCAGGGTCCTCGCCGACAAGCAACACAGACAGCCCGACGTCAATTCCGTTTTCGTTTAATTTAGAAACTTCTTTTTTAACTCCTGCCTTTATTTCTTCGGCAAGCTTTCTTCCGTCCATTATCTTAGGCATCGCGTTCACCTCGCCATTAAAATGTCTTTTCATAGTTTACATATTGAAAGAGACATTGACAACCCTTCGCATTTGTTGTATTTTCAATCACCATGAAAAAACGATTGATAGAACTTATTTTTGAAAAGGCATTCAAGTACAGCAAAGAGCCTGTGTTCAAGCTCGTATCAGGCAGGATGTCCAATTATTATTTCAACTGCAAGGCTGTAACATTGCACCCTGAAGGAATGTATCTTATCGGCAATCTCATCTATGACATGATAAAAGATTCCGGGGCTAAAGCAATCGGAGGCCTTACCCTCGGCGCAGACCCTGTCGCATATGCCGTCTCATATACCTCTTACCTGAAAGGCAAACCTGTTGAGGCATTTGTAGTGAGAAAATCCGCAAAATCTCACGGGACTATGCAGTGGATAGAGGGGGATGTCGCAAAGGGCGACAAGGTTGTAATTGTTGATGATGTCATCACAACCGGCAAATCCACCATTGAGGCTATAAACAGGGCTAAAGAAGCCGGGCTTGAAATTGCGAAGGTGATAGGCCTCATTGACAGGCAGGAAGGCGGAAGGGAGAACATCGAGGCATCGGGTTACAAAGTTGAGGCGGTTGTCTTAAGGGATGAAGTAATGGAGCTTTACGGAAAGGCATAGAGATAAATCCGACAAAAGGAGGCAACTATGTTTAGAAGAGTTTTAGTTATTCTTGCAGTAATTTTTCTATCGGCTGTTTCTCAGGCATACACCGCTGATTTAACAGGGACATGGATTGGCAATGACGGCGGAAAATATTATATCAGGCAATTGAATAATGAGGTCTGGTGGTATGGCGAAAACTCGCCGACGAGCCCCGCATGGTCAAACATAGCGTTCGGAAATATCATGGGAAACGAGATAATGCTTAAATGGGCGGATGTCCCAAAAGGAAGAATAATGAACGCAGGCACTATGACCCTTGAGATTATATCTCCCAACAAGATAGTAGCGAGATATAAAACAGGCGGATTCGGCGGCTCTGAATGGACAAAAGGCTATGATGAAACAGAGATTCCGCTTACTGAAACGCAAATGGGCAAATATAAAGCCGTCTTCACGCCTGAAGGCATAACGTGGGAGGACGCCAATAGGGCAGCCCATTCAATGGGAGGGTACCTTGCAACAATAACAAGCGCTGAAGAAAATGCGTATGTTTACAGTCTTGTGGCAAATGATGTCCGCTTCTGGTACAAGGACGGTTATGGAAATGGCATCGGGCCGTGGCTCGGTGGTTATCAGCCCCAGGGTTCCCCCGAACCTGCAGGCGGATGGAGCTGGATAACAAAGGAACCTTTTACTTATACAAACTGGGCAAACGGAGAGCCTAATAATGCTGGAGGCGCAGAGGATAGGCTTCACTTCTTTGGACATCAGATGCTGGCAAGCTCAAAATGGAATGATATAGGCCGCAATGCAAGGCTTAAAGGCTATATTGTTGAATTCGGACAGCAGCAGACTGGTATCGGTGTTGAATCAGATTTCTATGGAAACAAGTTCTACCGAATCATTTCACGCCACAGCAATAAATGCCTTGACGTATCAGGCGTAAGCAAACAGACAGGAGCAAATGTCATTCAATGGGACTGCCATGGAGGCGATAATCAATCATGGCGTTTAATCCCCAAGGGGCATGGTTATTATATGATAGTTGCCAAGCACAGCAACAAATGCCTTGACGTAGCAGGCATAGGCACTCAAGACAATGCCAATATTTATCAATGGGACTGCCATGGAGGCGACAACCAGTTATGGAAGATTGTGCCGAAGGATTCAGGTTATAGACTTATCGTGCCGAAGCACAGCAATAAATGCGCGGATGTTGACGGATGGGGCACTCATAACGGCGCAAATGTTAAACAATACAGCTGCCATGGCGGCAATAACCAGCAGTGGAAAATTGAATAGATCTATAGCTCAGTAGTGAATCCTACAAAAAGGCGTCATATATGTATCTGACGCCTTTTCTTATTTCTTCAAGATGCCGGAGGAATTCATCCTTATTTCTAAATTCCAGAAATCCCGCTGCCGCCGCTAAAATTTCCTCGTCATCTTTTTTCAGGATATCACACTCCCTGAGCCTAAGATAACTTTCAAGCGTCCTATAAAAGATATAGGCTTTCTTCATTGCTTCCGCCTGTGATTCATTGATTATTTTTGCAAGCCTCAATCTCTGTACGGTATCCTGGGTGTTTTGAACAAGAAGGGAAGGATGCTTTGCGCAATTTTTCAACTGAAGATATTGCACCGTAAACTCAATCTCCTCAAGCCCTCCGTATCCGAGCTTTATATCATACCCTGCCGCTTCTTTCGCAAGTTCCCTCTGTATCCGTTCCCTCATGCCCCGCATGTCAGAAGATGAGACCTGGTTTCCATGGGTGATTAAAATATCCTTTGCCATATCCATAAAACACTGCCCAGCTTTCTTGTCTCCGGCAACGGGCCTTGCCTTTAGCAGCGCTTGAAATTCCCAGAAGGCGGCGCTCTTTGAGTAATAATCCTTTAGCGCCTTTATTGATGAAACCAATGTTCCCTTTGTCCCGTCAGGCCTGAGCCTTGTGTCAACCTTGTACGCGTAACCTTCGCGCGTGTATGAAATGAGAAGCCTGAGCATCCTTTCGGCAGCCTTTGCGTCTTCTTCAGCCACATCTTTTGCAGTCGCAAAAATGATGTCAAGATCGGAATTAAATGTTATCTCTCTTCCTCCGAGCTTGCCGAAACCGATAATTGCAATCTTCTCCGACAGGCCTTCGAGGCTTTTTGAAAGAATTGCCTCTGCAGTCCCGCTTAACCCTTTTGTAAGGTTCATAACATTTATTTTTTTCTCAAGGAATAAAAGGCCGAGCCTGACTTCTTCTATCTGACGCATAAGACGGATAGCGTAATTTATTGCTGTCCCGCCTTCTATTCCCTCCTTTAATTCCGTCTGCAATGCCTTTAGGCTCTTTTTGAGCGGCATCTCATGCCCTATCATCTCAAGATAATCGGGCCTTCTTATTACCGACCTTGAGATGTATTCACTCTGCGAAAAGATATCCGCAAGCATTGGGATAAGTTCTTTATTTTCCGTGAATGCGTCGAGATACGATTCTCTTGAGCTTAAGAATGCCGCAAAAGACTGGAGATGATGGAGCGCCATATCGGGATTGCGTGTCTTGACAGCCGTGTCAATAAATGACGGCAGTATCTCACTGAGAAGCCTTCTTCCCCTGAGCGTCTGGTAATGATAGCCTGAATCCCTTATAAGCCCGATATTCAGCATTCCCTTAGCAACATCTTTAATTCCTATCCTTCCGAGATACTCTTTTAGCTCGGCGTCCGAAAGTTCCTCATCAAAAAGCGCGACTCCGTCTGACAGCGGTTTTTCTTCCTTCCCAAATAGCGAATTGTATGTTGCCCTTACATTTTTTCTTTTGTTCTCAAGTTCTTGTAAAAAAGGGCCTCTACCTGAAAATCCCATTTTTTTACCAAGCGCATCCAGCTCATTTTCATCCTTGGGCAGGCTGTGGGTCTGGAGGTCATTCACCTGCTGCAACCTGTGCTCAAGGGTGCGCAGGAATCTGTAATTATTTAAAAGCATGGAATAGTCGGCCTGCCCGATAAGATTTTTTTGAAGCAGCAAGTGAAGGGCCTTTTGAGTGACTCTTTCCCGCAAGGACGGCTCTTTCCCCGCATAGATAAGCTGGAGCGCGTGAACAAAAAACTCTATCTCCCTTATTCCGCCGTATCCCCTCTTGATGTCGTTTTTTTTAAACGCCGAATCTATGCGCGTCTTGATCTGCCTTATCTCATCGATAGCTGTGAAATCAAGATACTTCCTGTAAACAAACGGCTTAATCATTTCCATGAACTCGGCGCCAAGCCTGGATTCTCCTGCTATCGGCCTTGCCCGAAGAAGCATTGCCCGCTCCCATGCCCTGCCCCATGATTCATAATAAGTCTCATAACCTGAAAGCGGCAGTGCGATACTCCCCCTTTGGCCTTCAGGCCTCAGCCTTAGATCAACCCTGTATATAAAACCATCCTCAGTATTTGCGGACAAAAACCTGTTAAGGCTTTCACCAAGCTTGCAATAATACTCATGGTTTGTGATTCTGTTGGTCTTGACTCCCCGCTGCCTCGCAATGCCTGAAGTTTCCCCTTCCATAGTCCCGTACGCAAACATAATGTCTATGTCAGAGCTGAAATTCAGCTCTTCGCTTCCGAGCTTTCCGAGAGCGATGACCGAGAAGGCGTCATTTTCAGGATCGCCGTAGGTCTCCGAAAGTGTCCTTCTGGCAACTCTCAATGATTCATCAACGATTACATCAGCAAGAATACTCAATTCATACATCGTCTCAGTGAGGTCGGCTTTCTTGAGAATATCCCTCAGCGTTATCCTCAAAAGTTTTTCTTTTTTGAACCTGCACACAGCTTTTGCATTGTCATTCCCTTTAGTTAATTTCTGCCTTAAAGAGGCCGAAAGGGTTTCTGTATCAAAGGCCTTCTCCAATTCATCCAACAGCTCAAATAATACACCTGGATTTAAGATGCAAAAATTCGCAAGGAACTGGCTATGGCTGAAGAGAAGCGATACTTGAGTTGTGGAGGCTTTTAGTTTATCAACATAATCAGGATTTTTATCGCAAAATGATGAAAGGTTTTTTAATGCCCTCTGTGGGTCTGGAGTTGAACCCGCCGCATCTTTGAGCACCTTTTCCATAGATAATTGTTGCATGAAAGAGCAGGTTTCAACAAGAGGAAAAAGTTAGATGATGCGCAGAACTGGTTTGAGCGTCGCTCAAACCAGTTCTGCGCGTCGATGCCAAATCTCTATCCCCAAATTCGCCATTCATGATAGATTTGATTTATACTTTTAATAAAGGAGATAAACTATGTGTGACGTGAATGTATATATATTAAAAGACGGCAAGGAAGAACTCTTCTTTGAGAATGTGGACACGATAAAACATGAACAGGGCAAAGTGTCCCTCAAAAATCTTTTTGGCGAACAAAAAGAAATTGAAGCAGCCATAAGAGAAATTGCGCTCTTAAAACACAAGATAATCCTTGAGAAAAAATAAAATCTCCGGAATATCTACGCTTTTGCCCTCAGCCGTCTAAATCGCTTCTACTGCTTTAATCTCAGGAATGCTCTTCTTCAGTTCAGCCTCAATTCCGCCCTTTAGCGTCATTGTCGACATAGGGCAGCTTCCGCACGCACCCACCAGTTTTACCTTTACTATATTGTCTTCAGTAACATCCACAAGCTGCACGTCTCCGCCATCGCGCTGAAGAAAAGGCCTCACCCTGTTAATCACTTCCTGTATCTTTTCCTTGTCAAGCATCTTAATCCTCCTTTGTAACCTATGTATAAATAATCATAAACTATTTTGCGCCGGAAGGTAATGATATAAATCATAAATTGCAAGAAATCCTGCAACAAAATATAATATAAAAATCTATTCGTCAAAAAAGGAGGAAACATGCTTATTCCGCTGCTGATTGCAATTCATGTAATCGGAGTTGTCCTATGGATAGGAGGCGTTGCCTTTGTGACAATGGTGGTATTCCCCATGATATTGAGGATGGAGAACTCTCTTGAGAAAGTGCTCTTCTTTCAAGGTGTTGAGCACAGGTTCGCAAAAATAGCAAAGGCCTCCGTAGTAATCGTTGGGTTGACGGGCGCGCTTCTTCTTCATGTGACAGGCGAATGGAATATCATGTTCAAGGCTGCGGGAATCGGCCCGACGCTTATGACAATTGTATGGTTATTCTATGTCCTTGTGCTGATGTTTGAAGGCAGATTGTTCAAGGCGATATTTAAAGGCGAGGCGCAGCAAGACACGGCAAAAGTATTTTACAGGCTTTCAGCCTTTCATTGGGTAATCCTCGGCCTGAGCCTGCTTGCCGTAGGCGTAGGCATGTGGTCAGGGCACGGAGGAAGGTTTTAAAATTTCATTATTAAAATCTGCGACACTCCAGTGTCCTTTTCAACTACCTGCATCCTAAGCTGCTTAACAGACTTTGCCTCGCCCGGAAAAAAGATAATGCCGTATGCCAATGTATTCGGCTGTATCGGCTTGGATTGAAGCGTCTTATTCCTTAAATCATCAATAATTTTGCTTCGCGCCTCTTCAGCGTCAGCCCCCTTTGCCCCGCCGATAACAGCGCCTCCCGCGCCGCCCACGGCCGCCCCTTTTCCTATGGCCTCGCCCATATCGCTGCCTGTCACAATGCCTATGGCTGCTCCGATGGTTGCCCCTGCAACAGCGCCGAGAAATCCGCCATAAGCCCCTTCCTTAAATATCTGTTTAGTCTGGGCATATTTTGTTGCGCGCTCATAAGCTATATTACTGGCAAGCACAGGCCAGAGATTGCCTTCCCTGTCCTCAAGAAAAGTCTGAGAGGAATTCACCTCAAGGGGATGCGTGCCCTGATTGTCAAACACAACCTGAACAGGCAGCATGCCGGCAGCGCGTATATCAAAACCAAATGTCTCTTTGGCTTCATCAGCATCGTCATATGCCTTTGCCCCCACAGTCGCGCCTGATACATTCTGCGCATTTGGATAGGCGCTCGGAGCCTTAAAAGGCAAAGGCTGCGCCTTGTAACTTGAAGCGCATGACACTAAAAAAACTGCGGATAAAATTAAAGAAAAAAATTTGATTGCCAAGGTTCTTTTTTTATTTTTCATGTAACCCCCTTGCTTAAAAAGCTTCTTTAAATAGAGTATATCACCAAACTATGCGTTGCGTGCTTCATTCAGTTTTAATTTTTGTGATTATCCCTCCGCCGATAACAATATCGCCCTCATAAAAAACCGCGCTCTGCCCCGGAGCCGGAGCCCACTGCGGTTCTTCAAAAACAATCCTAACCGTATCCTTATCCTTGTTTAAATATATCGCAGCCGTAGCATCTTTCATCATAGAACGTACTTTAACGGTGAAATTAATAGGTGAATCGCCATGGCTCGTAGAGGTGAATGGGTGAATCGCAAGCCAATTCAAATCGCCTACTTCTACTTCCTTTATCTTTGCGTGTTCCTCGGAACCCACATACACAATGTTTTTTTCAGCGTCAATCTTAACGACATATAAAGGATTGGGCGAAGAAATCCCCAGCCCCTTCCTCTGGCCGATTGTGTAATGATAAATGCCTTTATGCTCGCCAAGTCTCTTCCCGCTTATGTCCATAATCGGCCCTGACGCATCTGAAGCAGGATGGAGTTGATCAATCAGCTTGAAATAATTATTGCCTTCAATAAAACATATCTCCTGGCTTTCAGGCCTCTTCGCGGCAGGGAGCTTAAGCTCATTCGCAATCCTTCTTACGTCTTCTTTTTTATAATTTCCGAGGGGAAAAAGAATTCTTTTCAACTCTTCCCGTTTCAAGACGCAGAGGAAATACGACTGGTCCTTCTTTGGATCAATGCCTTTTTTTAAAAACTTTGACCCTCTGACACTTTGACCCTCTGACACTTCATCTATGCGCGCATAATGCCCTGTTGCTATGAATTCAGCGCCCCTTTTTTCGGCCTCTCTCAAAAGATACGGAAATTTTATGTATTTGTTGCAGAGTATGCACGGATTCGGAGTCATTCCCTTTGTGTACGCCTCAATAAAAGGCTCTATCACCTTTTCAAGAAAGTCGTCCCTCACGTCAATCGCGTTGTGAGGAACTCCAAGATGCGCTGCTGTCTTCGCCGCCTCTTCGATTGCCTGAAGCGAACAACAGGCAGTGAAGCTTTTGCTTTGCCTCGTTTCCCAGAGGATGAAACTCAAGCCTTCAACATCGTATCCCTGCTCTTTCAACAGATGCGCCGTTGTTGAAGAATCAACCCCCCCGCTCATTCCTACAATTACCTTAGGCATATTTGTATTTTAACTTAAATTTTCGATCACTGATTGTTCTTGGTTGTTGAGCAACTTCCCTGTGATATAATACATTCAAGACTAATGCGAAGGGGGGGTGAGGAAAATGACAAGGTTAGTCGTGGAAACGGATAATGACTGGACAAAAAGAAAGATAAAGGGCGCTATTACAACGGAGATAGAGCTTCTTAGGAAATCAATCCAGAAAACTCGAGATAAAATAAACGATTTTGAAGCCAAATACGGCGCTTTTGACAGGAATTCTCTCTATGGAAAAGTAAATGATATGCAATTGCTCGAATGGGAGGGAGAGCTTGAAACCCTTGAAAGGCTAAATAAAAAATTAAAATCCCTTGAGGAAATAACTTTTGAGTATAAGTGATTACATTGCAAAATTAGAATCCATCATTAATTCCTCCGAAATAGTATCTTCCTACAATCTAAATATCGACCGAAAAACATCCGACATCGCTTTTATCTCTGGAACAATTGACTTTAGGGACGGAACAATCCTTGATTTTAAGGAATTTATTGAAAGCGCCGATGAGAGCATAGATAAATATAAATATGCTTATAATTTTAGAAAGGGTTCGGATTGCATTTTCAGGTATGATAACGCGCCGGATCCGTCTGCAAAGAACATTAAAACATTCCCTCGCCACAAACATCTCGGCAATGGAACTATTGTTGAGTCAAAACAGGTTGAGCTATCCGAAATCATAAGAGAAATAGAGGGGCTTTACCTTGCTAATGAAAATGGCTAAGAAAAAAATAATTTTCAAACAAGGTATCTTTTAAACCAATTCACGGCAAGCCGCGCCACTTCTTCGAGCGCGCCCGGCTCTTCAAAGAGATGAGTTGCGCCAGGAACTATGAATAGTTCCTTCTCAGCCTGTATCATTGCAAATGCCTCCTCATTAAGCCTAATGACAACTCCGTCATGCCCGCCCACAATAAGAAGGGTCGGCGCTTTAACAAGGGTAAGCGATTCTCCGGCAAGGTCGGGACGGCCGCCGCGTGAGACAATCGCCTTTATATCCAGTTTATGGTCTGCAGCTGCTGTGAGCGCTGACGCAGTTCCCGTGCTCGCGCCGAAATAGCCCATATTCAGATGTCCTGTAAGCTTCTGGCTTTTAAGCCACCCTGTCGCTGCCTTAAGCCTATCCGTAAGGAGGGGGATGTCAAAGCGGTTTTCATAGATAGCGTCTTCCCGCCTCGTAAGAAGGTCAAACAAGAGTGTTCCCATTCCTGATTTCTGGAGAACCTCTGCCACAAATCTATTTCTCGGGCTGTGCCTGCTGCTTCCGCTCCCATGCGCAAAGACAACTACGGCAGAAGCCCCCTCAGGAATTGCAAGGTCCCCATCAAGTTTGACAGAACCTACTGGAATAGCAACCTGAGTCTCTGAAATCTTCATTTATTTCGGCCTGCCCTTTAAAAGTTTTACCACTTCTTCATCCGTCACCTGAGAGAAATCTTTATAAAAACTTCCGACAGCAGTAAAAAAATAAGGCGTTTCAAGGCATACCCATTCGGCAACCATCGCCTTAATACTTTCCGCTGAATCTGGGGCCGCTACAGGCACAGCCGCAACCAAACGCTTTATCTTCTCCGTTTTTAATGCGTTTATAGCTGCCTTAAAAGTAGCGCCGGTTGCGACTCCGTCGTCTACGAGAATGATAACCTTTCCTTCAAGGGACGGTGCCTCATTTCCACCTCGGTATAGAAACTTTCTTCTTTCTATTTCTTCCTGCTGCTTTTTAATCTCCGAATAGATATAATCCTTGGGTACCGAGTATGCGGAGATGATGTCTTCATTAAAGGCAACCGCGCCAGTTTCGGCCACAGCGCCTATCGCCAATTCAGGCTGCCCTGGAAATCCAATCTTCCTGATTATTATGATATCAAGCGGGCAATTAAGAACCTTTGAGATTTCGTGCCCCGTAACAACACCGCCCCGAGGAAGGGCAAGGACTATAACATCAGCCCTGTCTTTATAATGCATCAGTTTTGATGCGAGTTTTAATGCGGCGTCGCTTCTGTCTTTAAATAACATGGCTTTTATTTAAACCATATCACAGATGAGGCAGAGCGTCAAAAATGAGGCGATAATAACTTATCTCAGCAAAAATTCTGTGTCACTAACACTTCTCCGTCAGGCGAGATGGCTATGCCTATTCCCTCGGTTCTCCAGTGAGGGGTAAGTATATTTTTTCTGTGCAGGGGGCTGCCCATCCATCCCCTGACCACCTGATCCGCTATTTCCGCCTCGGTGTTCCAGTCATAATAAGCAGCTCCGTTTATGAAAGTAGCGGAATCGTAGAGATTTGCCTGAAAAATATTTTCACCCCCAAAGTAAATCTGATTTCCAATCCTGATATTGCACCTGAACCCGTCATGCTCATATCTGTGGAGGAAATCCTTTCCTTCGGGGCTGTAATGGCTGAAGTATTTTTTCCCGGCCATATCAAGGCTGTGTTTTCTCTCTATGGCAGAAAGCCTTTGATTCCACTCGAGCGCTGACAGCCCGTTCTTTTTTCGTTCTGTATTTATAAGGTCGTGAACTTGTTTCTCAAGGCGAGAAATATTAATCTCAGGCCTGGGTTTATTTTCTATCCTGCCGGCACAGGCATCGGTAAGTATAAAGAAACATGCAATAAAAGTTAATATTAATACTTTCAACTTTTAACTTCTAACTTTTTTATTATCCTGCCTTTATCTTCCAGCCCGTTCCTTCTTTCTTATCCTCGAGTATTATCCCTTTTTCATCCAATTCTTTTCTTAGCGCGTCCGCTGCTGCCCAATCTTTCTTCTGCCTCGCGTCTTCTCTTGCTTTTATCCTGTTCAGGATATCATTTTCTGTCAGCGGGATTTTCTTGGTCCTCATCAAGGCCCTCTGCCATTCATCAGGCGTCTTTCTGAAGATGTTCAGAACGCTTCCTGCCTCTTTCAAGAGCTCTATTGCCGCGGTGATAAGCTCTTTTGCCTTCTCACCCGAAGGCTTGCTGTCCAGTAACCTGTTTGCCTCTCTTATAAGTTCAAAGATATTTCCTACCGCAAGTGCGGTATTAAAATCATCATCCATCGCAGCCTGAAATTTTTCCCTGAAGGCCGCCGCCATTTCTTCAAACGGCTTCTCAACAGGCGAGGCCTTCCCGCTGTTCGCAGCGCTATTCAGGAAATCTGAAATCCTTGAGAGGGTCGTGTAATACCTGTCAATCGAAACCTCCGCCTCCTTTAGCAGCTCATCCGAAAATTCAATCGGGCTTCTGTAATGGGTTGAAAGCAGGAAGAACCTTATCGCCTCGGCGTCGTATTTATCCGCAACCTCTTTTATCGTAAAAAAGTTTCCGAGCGACTTTGACATCTTC
>Ga0172371_10004818_pt1 | contig 20246 bp, 20 predicted proteins | sample Lak12m_FD_114543 | JGI IMG/M metagenome (GOLD analysis project Ga0172371, IMG submission 114543) | Freshwater microbial communities from Kabuno Bay, South-Kivu, Congo - kab_022012_12m | ecosystem: Environmental > Aquatic > Freshwater > Lake | place: Democratic Republic of the Congo: South-Kivu... | reverse complement strand
CGCTCACCTTGTCATGTAAAAAATCCTCTATGTTTTCAATCAGCATCATATGGAGAAATTTCTGTAAACAACAATAAAGTTGTTGGCTCTGCACAGAAGCGCTGGACCGATGGCCTGCTTCAACAGGGTTCTATCCCATACAGCATCGATAAAGAAGTGATGTTTAAGGTATTCAAACTTGAATCCGGTCAAATGTCAGGAAAGCTAACTGTTGGATTAAAAGATATATTTCCTGAACTAAACCCTGATGACCTTAAAAACGTTATCAGGGTTTCTTTTGAAGAGACTTTTAATGTAAGGCTCATATCTTCATCTCCTTCAAGGGAGGAAGTTTCTCTCGCTAAAGAACTTGAAACTCAAAAGTATCTGTCTCATGAGTGGAATTTTAAACGATAAATTAACCCTGCATCCCATACATCGGGCAGATCAAAACCGCTTCCTTAGTCTGATTTTATGAATAAAGAAGGCTTAATAGTATATAATTACAAATATGTATATTTATTTAAACGGGAAGATTGTACCGGCAAAAGAAGCAGTGGTTTCTGTCTTTGACCATGGCTTCCTTTATGGAGACGGCGTATATGAGACAATAAGAGTCTATGACAGGGTAGTATTCGTGCTCGAGGAGCACCTCGGAAGACTTTATCGCTCGGCATCGATGATAGGGCTTACACTTCCCTTTGAGATTGATTCTTTAAAAATTTCCATTTATGAGACCCTCATTGCCAACGCTCTCAGGAATGCTTATATAAGGTTAACTGTTTCGAGAGGTCACGGTCCTATCGGCCTCGACCCTGACCTATGCCCTGAGCCTACCACAGTAATCATCGTCCAAGAACTCAAGGAGTACCCAAAGGTATTCTATGAAAAAGGCATAAACCTCATTATTTCTGAAACAAGAAGAAATATAAAAGAGGCAATAAATCCCAAAATAAAATCCCTGAACTTTCTCAATAATATCCTCGCCAAGATAGAGGCAAAAAAAAGGGACGCCTACGAGGCTATCATGCTGAACGCATACGGAAAACTCACTGAAGGCTCTATCAGCAACGTGTTCTTTTATAAAGACGGTGTTCTCTGCACCCCTTCTCTTGAGTGCGGAATACTTGATGGTATAACAAGAGGATTGGTCATAAAACTTGCTGTGAGAGAAGATTTAAAAATAAAGGAGGGTGAGTTTACGAAGGAGGATATCTACTCTGCAGCAGAAGTCTTCATCACTAATACAACCCTTGAGGTTATGCCTGTCTCAAAGATTGACGATCAGGTTTATGCTGTGGGCATCATAACAAAACTTCTCCACAAGGCCTACAGAAAAGAAGTAAATGCATACGTGGCAAACGTAAAGGCAGAAGGACCGTCCTTGTGGGGACATGAGTGACAAAGAAAGACTTAGCAGGATTAACGGACCACACATTACTTAAGCCTGATGCCACCCATGAAGACATCAAAAGGCTCTGTGAGGAGGCATTGCAATTCGGTTTTTATTCCGTCTGCATAAATCCATATTTCAAATCCTATCTATTACTATTTGATACTGCTTAGTTTATCTGCCATTTTTGCTTCATATTCTGGAAAATCTTCAAAGTTTAAAGGCTTTTTACGCGTCATATTAAGTTTTAGAAGTTTGAAATTTAATTCCCTGATTTTCTTAATCCTTTCCTTGTCATCATCCAGTGTATTCATTAATGAGCACATATTTATCACCTCATTTCTCATCTCCAGTTCAGGAGGAACGCAGCCTGCATTTTTTAAAAACCTGTAAGCCATTCTCAGGTCTTCAGGAATCCAGGTCTCGTCCTCAAAAATTATAGGCTTTCCTTTTCCTTCAAGGTTCTCAAACTCGCCATTTTCTATAGCTTCCAAAATTCGTCGCTCAGCAATCTTTGCAAAAAAATCCATCGCAACCTCTATTGAGAATCGCTCTCTTTTCCTTACCTTAAGTTCTATTATAAAGAATTACTACTTGTTTTGTTAATCCTATAGAAAGTTTTATCATTAGAGGCAATTGCAAAAGTCTGAAAAAGGGCCCTTCTGTCATTCTGAGCTTGTCGGAGAATTGCAGCAAATCAAACAGTTAGAGCACCCTTCGACAGGCTCAGGGTGACAAATTAGGACTTTTGCAAGAGCCTCATTTATCTAATAATTTTGTTATATTATACAAGGGTTTGAGCTTTAATATTAAATGACGTTTAAACCTCTGTGAAAATCGGTGTAAAATCACTTTCTTTCGCATTGACTTGAAACTTGCCATAATATAACAAGTAAGGTTAATATTTTTATTATGCGTTCACATTCAGACTATGTACCCCTCCATCTGCATACAGAATACAGTCTATTGGACGGAGCGGTCAGGATAAAAGAGCTTGTCGAGCAGGCCAACGCCTTCAGGATGCCTGCAGTGGCAATAACAGACCACGGCAACCTCTTTGGTGCAGTGGAGTTCTACAGGCTTGCTACAAAGGCAGGGATAAAACCCATAATCGGTTGTGAGGTGTATGTAGCGCCGACAAGCCGCTTTGAAAAAAGACATGCTCCTGATGTTGGTGAGGCATCCTTCCACTTGATCCTGCTTGCAAAAGATAACAGTGGATACCGAAACCTTGTCTCACTTGTCACAAAGGCATATACTGAGGGTTTCTACTACAAACCGAGAATAGATAAGGACCTGCTCGGACAATACAGTGGCGGCCTGATTGGATTGACGTCTTGCCTTAAAGGAGAGGTCCCTTATTATCTACAGAGGGGAATGCTAGATAAGGCAAGGGAGAAGGCTCTCGAATATAAACATATACTCGGCCCGGAAAATTTTTATATAGAGTTACAGGATAATAACCTCCCTGAACAAGAAGAAACGAACAGAAAGCTTATCGATCTTGCAAGTGAGTTACATATCAGTATTGTAGCTACAAATGACTGCCACTATATGAAGAGGGAGGATTCAAGGGCGCATGATATCCTGCTCTGTATCCAGACTGGCAAGACAGTAAAGGACGATAACCGCCTTCATTTCAACTCAGATGGCTTCTATTTCAAATCTCCTGAAGAGATGAGGACCGCCTTTAAAGATATTCCGGAAGCAATCCTGAACACAAGATATATTGCGGAGAGATGTAATGTTGAATTCAAGTTAGGCGCTAACCTGCTGCCTGTATACGAACTCGAAAACGGTCAAACACCTGACGCGTTACTCGAAAAGCTTGCTTTTGAAGGGCTGCTTTATAGATTGGGGACTGATCCAGGCACACCTTATAAAGAAAGATTGAGGAGAGAACTCGATATAATACAAAAGATGCGTTATTCATCATATTTCCTCATAGTCTGGGACTTCATAAGTTATGCGAAGAAGAAAGGGATTCCCGTCGGCCCCGGGAGAGGCTCAGCAGCTGGCAGTCTGGTATCATACTGCCTAGGCATAACAGATATCGACCCACTTAAATATAATCTTCTTTTTGAGCGCTTTCTCAACCCCGAAAGGATAAGCATGCCCGATATTGATGTGGACTTCTGCAAAGACAGAAGGTCAGAGGTCATTTCATACGTTGCTGAGAAATATGGCAAAGATCATGTGGCACAGATAATAACATTCGGAACAATGGCTGCAAAGGCAGCAATAAGAGACGTTGGCAGGGCGCTTGATTTCCCTTACAGCGAGGTCGATAAGATTGCAAAGTTGGTGCCCAGTACTTTAAACATTACCATTGAAGACACGCTAAAGAGCGAGCCTCAACTAAAAGCCATTTATGACAATAACCCGAGGATAAAAGAGCTGATCAATACAGCCATGCGCCTTGAAGGGCTCTGCAGACACGCATCAACCCACGCTGCAGGGGTTGTGATCTCCCCAAACCCCTTAACAGATTATACACCGCTTTATAAGAACCCTTCAGATGGAAGCATTATGACCCAGTTTGATATGGGCTCGATAGAAAAGATTGGCCTGTTAAAATTCGATTTTTTAGGGTTGAAGACCCTCACAATAATAGACAAGGCGCTGAAATATATCAGGGACAATGGCAAGTACCTGTCACTCAAGGATATCTCGTTTGAAGACAAAAAAACATATGAACTTTTGAGTTCAGGTTATACCACAGGCATTTTCCAGCTTGAAAGCGCTGGCATGAGGGACTTGCTTGTTAAGATCTCCCCAAACAGATTTGAAGAACTTATAGCGATAGTAGCCCTTTACAGACCAGGTCCTATGGGAAGCGGCATGATTGATGACTTCATAAAAAGGAAAAAGGGACGAATACCGGTTAAATATGACCTCCCCCAGCTAAAGGAAATTTTAGACGAAACATATGGCATTATCCTTTACCAGGAGCAGGTCATGAGGATAGCGAATAAGCTTGCAAACTTCACCATGGGACAGGCTGATATCCTCAGAAAGGCTATGGGCAAGAAAAGACCGGAAGAGATGGAGAAACAGAAAGAGGTCTTTATACAAGGTGCCCGTGCAAACGGCATATCAGAGAAGAAGGCGACAAGGGTTTTTGATTTAATGGCATTCTTTGCAGAATATGGATTTAATAAGTCGCACTCAGCAGCATATGCATACGTTACTTACCAGACAGCTTATCTTAAAGCACACTTTCCTGTTGAGTTCATGGCCGCCAATTTGAGCGCTGATATGGATAATACAGACAAGATAGTCAAATCAATAGTGGGGTGCCGTGAGATGAGTATAACGATACTCCCGCCTGATATAAACCTGTCCGAAAAGGAATTCAAGGTAATAGGCAATTCAATACGCTTTGGCCTTGAGGCAGTAAAAGGGGTAGGCGCATCTGCAATAGAGTCCATAATCGAATCAAGGAATGCAGACGGGCCGTTCACTTCTATAACAAATTTACTCGATAGAGTGGATCAGAGGAGGGTAAACAAAAAGGTTATAGAGAGCCTTATAAAGGCAGGCGCCTTTGACTCCCACGGCATAACAAGGGCAATGGCAATGGAGTTAATGAACAGGATTCTCAATGGAAGCTCAAAGATTCACACTGCACGAGTGTTTGGCCAGCAGAGCATTTTCGGCAGCATTACCGAGGAAACAACAGAAAACCATAGGGAGTGGGGTGAAGAAAAACTTTTGAAATACGAAAAAGAGGCGCTCGGTTTTTATATATCAGGTCACCCTCTAACAAAATACGCCGGAAAGCTCAAGGAAATTGGTACAAAAAATACAGCCGAACTTGAAGAAGCACAGGACGGTGAAGAGGTTAAAATAGGAGGCATATTAAGAGACATTAAAAAGATCCAGATAAAGGCAAGGGCAGAGATAATGGCTTATTTTACACTTGAAGATCCTGATGGCAATGTAGAGGTAATTGCATTCCCGGAGCTTTACAGAACCAGCATGCCCCTTTTGCAAAAAGACGCCCCTCTCCTTGTAAGGGGCGCAGTGGATAAGACAGAAAAAGGGATAAAAATCATCTCCTCACAAATATCCAGGTTAGATGAGCTTGAAACAAAAAAGGGTCATAAAGTTGAGATAAGCCTGAGGTATCCACTAGCAGAAAGCAAAAGCCTCCAAAGACTGAAGTCCGTTATATTATCTAATAGTAAAGGTGAATATCCTCTTTATCTGAGAATATTCCTTAAAGACACCGAGACATTGATAGATACAGGGATGAAGATATCTCCTGATAATGAGATAATAAACAGGATAGAAGAAATAATAGGCAAAGGGGTTGTGACATTCCAGTGATCAGATACCTTGAATTCGAGAGACCTATTGAGAATCTCGAACTGCAAATAGAAGAACTCAAACGTATATCTGACGGAAAAGAGATTGATATATCAAACGAAATAAAAAAACTTGAAAAGAAAGCAAAGGAACTCCGATCAGAGATTTTTTCAGCATTAACGTCATGGCAGAAAACCCTCCTGGCAAGGCATCCTGACAGGCCATATACACTCGATTATATAAACCTGATTTCAAGTGACTTTATTGAACTGCATGGTGACAGAAGGTTCTCTGATGATCCGGCAATTGTTGGAGGCGTAGCAAAGATAAATGATATACCCGTGATAATCGCCGGGCACCAAAAGGGACGGGGTACAAAAGAAAGGATATACCGTAATTTTGGACAGCCGCATCCGGAAGGATACCGGAAGGCGCTCAGGTTGATGAAACTCGCGGAGAAATTCAAAAGACCTGTAATAACCTTTATCGACACGCCGGGTGCATATCCGGGAATCGGGGCAGAGGAAAGAGGCCAGGCAGAAGCTATTGCGATTAACCTGATGGAAATGTCAAGGCTGAGAACACCGATAATCTCCGTAGTCATAGGGGAGGGAGGAAGCGGTGGAGCTCTTGCCCTTGGTGTTGCAGACCGATTATTTATGCTTGAACACTCGATCTACTCTGTAATCTCTCCTGAAGGGTGTGCTGCAATACTCTGGAAAAAAAACGGCGACCTTAGCGTTGAGGACTTCGCAAGGGCAGCAGAAGCTCTCAAGCTTACTGCGCAGGATCTACTGAATTTTAAGATAATAGATGGCATAATCCCCGAACCACTTGGTGGAGCGCACAGAGACCCTGAGTGTACCGCTAAGAAGATATCCGAATACATTATAACAGCCATTGAAGAGCTTAAAACAAAACCACCAGGAAAACTTATAGAAGAAAGGTACAAGAGGTTCAGGAAGATGGGAAGTTTCAAAGAAGAAACAGAATAACTCCTATTAAATAAGTGCAATAGCGAATATACGAACTGTCACGAAGAAAGGTTTTAAAGATTAAAGTAGGTACTCTGCGAGGTTTATCTTATATTTGTTTGGATCGAGGGTCTTCACTATAGACCTCAAATATTCGCCTTTCTCGTCTTTTTCTGTAAGGGTTACAACAGGGCCCTGAACGCGTTTTCCTTTCCTGTCAATAATAACCAAAACCCTCGGTCTGTCCGTAAAAACCGCATCACTTTCATAGACAAGACCAACCTCTTTTGTATCAAGCACCACGACTGTTCCAACTGGAAATACACCAACCATATTTATAAAAATTTTGAAGAGTAAGGGGTCAAGCTGAGTACTAGCCCGTTCCATCATAATACTCAGTGCCTTATCCGGAGGCATCGAGAGCCTGGAATAGACCCTTGAGGACGTCATTGCATCATACTGATCTGCAAGACTCACTAGCCTTGAAAAGAAATCAAGCCCTGTATATTCTCTAATTCTTGGATATCCTGAAAAGTCATAGTTCATATGATGCTCAAATGCAACAATAGAAGACCTCACGGTAATACTCTCAAAACCTCTTAACCCCAGGATAGCTCTTACACCCCAGATAGGATGTTTTCTTATAATCCTCAACTCATCGTCGGTAAAGCTGGATGGTTTATTTAATACTTCGTATGGGATCTCAATCTTGCCTATATCATGAAAAAGCGCTGCAAGGCCAAGTTCTGTAAGCACCTTCTTGCTCAACCCTAACCTTTGACCAAGCGCTACTGAAAGTATACTGACGTTAACCGAATGATGATAGGTATATTCATCATAATCCTTAATTGCGGTCATGCTTAAGAGAATTTGTTCATCCTCCAGTAAATAGTCAACCATCGTCTCAACAATCCTTTTCGCCTTCTTTATATTGACCTTTTCTCCTGACTTGATTTTTTTCATTACTCCTTTTGTATAAGAAACCGCATTAAAATATGTCTTTTTTATTATCTTTCTTATATCTGCTTCCTCACCTTCCTTTACCTTCTTTAATCTATCTATTCCGATGCGGGGTGATTCTTTCAGCATATCTAATAGTTTTTCATAGGGAGTATCTGAGAAACCAGCTTCTATGAAGGCCTTCAGGAACAGACTGAGATCATCAGGTTTAATTTTATCCTTAAAAATAATATTGCCGATCTCCCTCTTCTTGAATTCCTTTATAAGAAAATTAAGGTTGAGGAGGTATTCGAGCGAATAGCGTATTCTCGCCCCGTCAATATAAAGAAACTCTCCTCTGAGTTCAAGCGAAATGCTCCGCTCCGATTCTATCAGCTTGTTAATAAGCGATATGAACCTTTCAATGGCTGTTGTTACAGCAACATTGCCCATGTCATGGATTTGAGCAGTCCTCAAGATAACAGCTAGCTGATTGATTACATCCTGTGAACTCTGGTCTCCGTTTCTTTTACTGGCCATATTCAATTCTCTTAATCGCAGTGTAAGAAAACTCCCTCAGGAGCTTATTATTGGATTCTTTATGTTTATAAAGTATAGGTAGTGCATCTTTATTTCCCAGAAGCCCAAGACAGAATGCTGCGCACGCCCTGTTCTCATAATTCTCAGCCCTGCCAAAAAAAGTTTTCTTCTCTAATGCCTTTACTAGAAAGTCAAATACTTCTGTATCCTTCCATTTGGAGAGAACCTCATAGAATTCTTTTTTTTCCTCAAATTCCTTTTCCTTAAACATCTTATCTGATATCTTTTCAAGGATTATTTTTTTAGCAGCCTCTGAACCACTACGGGCTAAAGCCTTTGCCGATAAAACCCTTACCTGAACATCTGGATCATCAAGAGACTTTCCCAGTGCTTGTATCACCTCCCGCCCTCCTAATTCACCAAGGGCGCTGATTACTTCTTTTCTGACCCTGATATCTCCGTGCCTAACAGTCCTCAGGAGATATTCAACAGCTCTTTTATCACCAATTTTCCTGAGGATATAAATAATATTCCTGACAACAAACCACCTGCGGTCATCCAGTCCCCTCACTAAAGCCTGAATATCCCTCTTACCGAGGACAATAAGCGCTTCGATGACACTTTTTCTTGCATGTATGGTCTTCAGCTCTCCGAGGAACTTCACGAGAGGCGCGATAGCATTTTTATCAAGAAGTTCTATAAACTCCTTAAATACTTTTTCATCCCACTCAATGCCACTGTCAAGAAGCTCAGCAAAAAGCCCTATCATCTCCTCTGTTCCCGGATACAAAAGTAGCATCTTTATATGCTCTTTTGCATTCTCAGCCAATAACGGATCCTCAAGTATCTTTTTTGCCTTTTTTATTATATTTAATACAATAAATAAATCCCCGCGATGCATGGAAAACTTAATGGAATCTTTAAGAAATGAAACAGTATCTTCTAATTCGCCCTTCCCCTCAGACTGGTAGAGGATTTCAAAAAGGATAGCAGCCAGTTTTTCTACCTTAGTATATAAATCCTTTTCCATTTCTCCTGCAAGCATTTGTAGATCTCCGTCTGTAACTGGAACAATCGATACGGTCTTTACATCCTCTTCCTTGAATCCGTCTGCATAAGCCTTCATCAGTTCATCAAAATCGGAAATTTTATTCTTAACCTCTTTTTCAGCCCTGGATTCATAATCTTCTTCATCCAAATCTACAAGATATGTCTCATCAACAATGTATTGGATATTCTGAAAATCTTTTTCCCAAAGAAGTGTCACGATATCATCATCTACTGCTTCTGCTTCCCTGTCAAAATCCATGGCAATAACTTTTAAAAACTCCTCAAGCTCTTCCTGGAGTAACCCCCCTTTGAATGTTATCTCCCTTAAACCGTCTTTGAAAAAGAAAAGCGCCAGGTTGTCTTCTTTTTCAGGGTTATAATATATCTGCTTTGAATCATAAGAGATACTGTTATGCGTTATATTTATTACAAAAGTGTCTTTATAATCAAAAAAGCTCTTGAACCTTGCATATGCATCTTCTACTGTCTTTGCGTAAATAGGATTATTAGGGGGATACATTCTAAGAGTTTTTTTGGCCTTAATAAGGGTTTGGAGGATTTCTTTTGCCTCCTTTATATCTTCAAATGTTTCCATATTAAAAATTACCACAGCATTTTAAATGTAATCAAACCTCAGATAAGTATTCTTCTTCTTTCTCTTGCAAAATTTTTGATTACCATTAAGGCAGAATAGAGCCGCTGGAGTCTTATATTTCTCAACCTGATTCCCTGCGTATCACCATGGGGAAATTTCCCGCCTCTTATTTCTGTTTGAGTCTTCATTATCTCATGATGCAGCCCCTTGAGGGAATCTTCATCGAGTTGTTTCAAAAATATAGGATTAACAACCACATAACCCTCGGCTATATCAAAGGTAATTGCTTTAAGACTTTTTCCCTTTATAGTAGGCACTAATCAGCTTTCCGTCTAACAAATATTCTTGATACAATTATACCCACCTCATATAAAACTATCATAGGCACTGCCATTAAAGTCTGATTAAAAACATCCGGGGTTGGAGTAAGAATAGCAGCCACAACAAAGGCCAATAAAATAGCATATTTCCTGTTTTTTGCCAGTGTTTTTGGGGTTACTATACCCATACGTGTAAAGAAGACTATAGCAATAGGGAGTTCAAAGACAGCGCCAAAAGCCAGTATAAATTTAAGACAAAAGTCAACATAATTGCCTGCGGAAAGCATCGGGCTTAAAAAATCACCAACCTTGTATGTAAGAAGAAATCCCATTGCAAAGGGGAGGACAATAAAAAAACAAAAAGCAGCCCCGATAAGGAAAAGGCCGGTTGCTGAAAAAATAAATGGAACCACATATCTTCTCTCTTTTGGAAGAAGACCCGGAGAGATGAATCTCCACAATTGATAAAATATTACAGGTAAGGCTAGTATAAGAGCAGAAACAAAAGCAATCTTGATGTTCATCCAGAATGCTTCTGCAGGCGCTAGAAATACGAGTTTTGTGTTTTGCAGTTTATCCTGCGGTATAAAATTTACATACATATCCTTAACAGAAAAGTTTAAGTTATATTTCAGGGGAAACATAATAAATCTAAAAACATCTTCTGAGTAATTAAACGAAATCAAAAAGGTGATAAATAGAGCGATTAAAGATATGACAATCTTTTTTCTTAGATCACCGAGATGTTCTGTAATAGGCATTTTATGCTCTTCCATAAGACTTCAACCTTTAAACATTTCCGAGTTTAAAAATAGTAGAGACATGATCGTTTCAAACAGGCTTGTTATTGGCGGGCTGATTATTATTTGTTTTTTGATCTGCAGTATAAACTTTATTACCTTCTGTGTCGTTATCGAGCTTCTTATTCGTTTCTTCAAACTCTGTCTCAACCTGTTCTTTTACATCTTGAAACGCCCTCTTCAATTCACCCAACCCTTTGCCGAGTGTTTTAGCCAATTCGGGAAGTCTCTTTGGTCCAAAAACAAGAATAGCAACAGTAAATATTACTATTAGCTCTTGTAAGCCAATGTCAAACACTATATGAACTATTCCTCTTCATATATCTTTTTAACCTCTTTCTTTTCAGGCGGCAGTAAAAATGACACGGAGAACATTATCCTGGTCTCAGGGTTTCTATTTTTAAGATCAAACCCAGCGCCAAAAGTCGTATATATAAAGTCTGTAGTTTTTATCCTGTACCCTATTCTTCCCTCTACTGAATCAATCTTCCCGGAATCATGACTTTTCTTGCAATACAATTCAGCAAGGATCTTAAAATTATGCGCAGCAGCAAAGTCCAGACCTGCTAAAAAAGATACCTCGTCTTCGAGGCTTCTTTTGCCTGGCTTTTCGTAAAAAAGGTTTACATGCCCATTAACAGGGCCTACCCTTTTACTCACAATAAATCCGATGCCAAATCGTCCGTCCGTAGAAAACCCTTCCCGGCCTGATGGGATAGATGTGTTCAATATGTAGGCTAAGGATGGTCCATATTTGCCTTCATCAAAAAACCTGTGTTTAAACCCCAGAGCTATATCTTCAAACCCGTCCATAGAATCAGATCCAAGCACATATGGGATGGTTATGTTGAATTCAATGTTATCTGTAATGCCATACGCTGTTTTTAAAAAAAACCTGTAGAAATCCGGATCTATTGATACTTCGGCATCTGCGGAAAATGCGGCTTTGCCTTTGGGGAGGCTGTTAGCGCTAAAGGTCGAAAAAATCCCATATGGAGCAACAGGTTGAAGACCGGATATTTCAAAGCCATATAAATCTCCACATGGGAAAAGAAGTATTAACATAAGGGGCAGAATATATTTTTTCATTGATAAAAAATAACAGAAAAATTTAAGACTGTCAATTAACGCACTCTAGCGGCAGAGATTATCATGGGGTCGTTGACAAAGATCATTTATTGAAAATATAATTATCTAATTGAATTTTTCCCTGGCAAACGCCTAGGGACGAGAGGAGGCTTTTATGTCAGAGGATATACTTGAGGTCACATCATCTAACTGGGATAATGAAGTAATCAAGGCTCAAGGACTTGTTATGATTGATTTCTGGGCTGCATGGTGTGGTCCGTGCAGGATGATTACACCAACGGTTGAAGAGTTAGCAAAAGAATATAGTGGCAAAATAAAAGTTTTGAAGCTTAACACTGATGAAAATTCTGAAATTGCGAGTCGATACAAAATTATGGGAATACCCACTATTATGTTTTTTAAAGACGGTGTCAAGATTGACCAGATCGTAGGCGTAGTTCCAAAACAGCAGCTAAAGGTAAAAATAGATTCTTTTCTTACTGCATAATGGTTTTTAACAAATGTTTGAATCACTAACTGAAAAACTGGAATCCATATTTAAAAGATTAAAAGGCAAAGGCCTCTTAAAAGAAGAAGACGTTGAACTTGCACTTAAAGAGATACGGCTTGCCCTTTTAGAGGCTGACGTCAATTTCAAGGTTGTAAAAGATTTTATTCAGAAGATTAAAGAAAAAGCTATTGGCAAGGAGGTCCTTGACAGCCTTACACCAGGACAACAGGTCATAAAGATAGTTAATGAAGAACTCTGTGAATTGCTTGGAAAAACAAATAGCAGAGTGCAGCTGTCCCCTAATCCCCCGACCGTAATAATGATGGTCGGGTTGCACGGTTCAGGAAAAACTACAACATCTGCCAAACTTGCAAGACTTTTCAAGAAAGAAGGCAGGAGACCTATGCTGGTGGCTGCAGACCTTCAAAGACCGGCTGCTATAGATCAGCTTATTATACTCGGCTCGCAGATTGATGTCCCTGTATATTATTCAAAAGAGGTGACTAATCCCATAAATTTATGCGGTGAGGCGGTAAGTAATGCAAAGATTGACGCAAGGGACATAGTTATTCTCGATACCGCTGGAAGGCTACACATTGATGACTCACTGATGACCGAGTTAAAAAAGATAAAAGAAAATGTTTTACCGAAAGAGGTTATTCTGGTCGTAGATGCAATGACAGGGCAGGACGCGGTAAATATTGCAAGAAACTTTGAAAATCATATAGGTATCGATGGAATAATACTTACCAAGATGGATGGCGATGCAAGAGGTGGAGCTGCGCTCTCTATAAGGGCAATAACTGGAAAACCAATAAAATTTATAGGCATTGGAGAAAAGATTGAGATGCTTGAATCCTTTTATCCTGAAAGGATTGCATCCAGAATACTCGGTATGGGCGATGTTTTAGGCCTGATCGAAAAGGCACAGAAATCTTTTGATCAAAAAGAGGCCGATAAGCTTCAAAAGGCGATAATAAATGAAGCTTTTACATTCGAGGACCTTAAAGACCAGCTCAAAAAGTTGCGCAATATGGGACCTATAGAAAACATTCTCAGCATGATACCCGGCTTTAGCAAGATTAAAAACCTGCAAGTTGATGAGAAGGAATTTGTAAAAATAGAGGCAATAATAAACTCTATGACTAAAAAAGAAAGAAGAGATCACAACATAATTAATGGAAGCAGACGTAGAAGGATTGCGATGGGAAGTGGTACAAATGTTGCAGATGTCAATAGGGTTATAAAACAGTATGTCGAACTGCGGAAGATGCTAAAGATGTTTAAAGGCAAAAAGATGGTCAAATTACCTAAATTCCTGCCATTTTAAATTTATCAAAAAAGAAATATGTAGATGTATGCCTTTACTTTATATTCAAGAATATATTAAACTCTTACTCAGGAGGTGAGGCTTGGTTAAGATAAGACTTACAAGATTGGGAGCTCATAAGAGACCCCTTTACAGAATGATAGCAGCTGATTCCAGGGCAAAAAGAGATGGCCCCTTTATAGAAATTCTCGGGACGTATGATCCATTAAAGGACCCATCCGAAATAAAGTTGAATATGGAAAAAGTAAAACTTTGGTTGCAGCGAGGAGCACAACCTACCGATAAGGCTAAAAAGCTTATACACAAGGCTGGCCTGTAGAACAGCCAAAACTCGTATGGAGGTGGAGAACGATGAAAGAGTTAGTAGAAAAAATGGCAAAGGCTCTGGTAGATAGGCCTGAAGAAGTTGCTGTTACAGAGGTTGAAGGTGAAAAGACTACCGTTTTTGAGCTCAGGGTAGCACAGAGCGATCTCGGAAAGGTTATAGGCAAACAAGGTAAAACTGCACGTGCAATGAGGACGATACTCAGTGCATCAGGAACAAAGATAGGTAAACGCTGCGTACTTGAGATTCTCGAATAAAAAACAAAAATATGCCCCTTAACGGGGATAAAGATTTACATTTCCTGACAGAGATTCTTTAATAAAAAGGGGTAGGAGAAAAGCAAAATTTTCTACCCCTTAATTTTTACCTTACTGGCTTAAAACTTACACTTTCAGGACAAAGAATAGCTATGAAATACGGTATCATTACTATCTTTCCCGAGATCTTCCATACGTATCTCAATATGGGAATCCTTAAAAGAGCTCTTCAAAAGGGGCTTATTGAAGTAAAAGTCCACAATCTCAGGGATTATACAACAGATAAGCACAGGACTGTTGATGATTACCCATATGGAGGCGGGGCAGGCATGGTTATGAAACCAGAGCCTTTTTTTACTGCTGTTGAGACACTTTATCCTGATGCCACAAAAAGAAGAGTCATTATGCTCAGCCCCGCAGGCAAAAAATTTGATCAGGGTACGGCTATGGAACTCTCAACAGAAAACAGAAGGCTTTTATTTTTATGTGGAAGATATGAGGCTATTGATGAAAGGGTTAAAACCATGGTAGATAATGAAATATCCCTAGGAGATTACATTCTGACTGGTGGAGAGCTGCCTGCTTTAGTTATAATAGACGCCGTTTCCAGATTAATACACGGCGTACTCGGCGGCAATCATTCTGCTGAGACGGAATCATTTTCGTGGGGAATACTTGACTACCCTCATTACACGCGGCCTTCTGTGTTTAGGGGTCTGTCAGTGCCGGAGATTTTACTTTCCGGTAACCATAAAGAAATTTTGCGGTGGAGACGAAAAAAAGCCCTGCGCCTTACATTGGAAAGAAGACCCGAGCTTCTCGGGAAATGCAAGCTTAGCGATGAGGACTATAAATTAATTAGCGAAATAAAGGAGGAATTATAATGAACTCGATAGGAGCTATTGAAGAAGGTTTTAAGAAAGATGTTACAGATTTCAATGTCGGAGATACTGTTCGGATTTCAGTAAAGGTTGTTGAAGGTGACAAGGAAAGAATCCAACCATTTGAAGGCATTGTAATCGCCAGGCGCGGAAGCGGCACAAGGGAAACTTTTATGGTAAGGAAGGTATCATTTGGAGTTGGCGTTGAGAGAATTTTCCCTATTTATTCCCCCTCTATTAATAAGATAGAAGTATTGAAGAGAGGAAAAGTAAGGAGAGCAAAGTTATATTATTTGAGGGGCAAAAAGGGTAGGGCAGCAAAGATAAAAGAGAAAGAAAGGGTATTTGAAGGGAAAAATCATTAAGTCCATCAATTTAGATATATCTTTATCAGTCTTATAATGGACATCTATCAATACGACGAATCATTCAGAAAAAAGGGGTTTCTAAGGCTAGCTGGTATTGATGAGGCTGGAAGGGGGACGCTTGCAGGTCCTGTTGTAGCTGCAGCGGTTATCATGGGGAAAAATATAAGGATTGCTAGACTTAGAGATTCTAAAAAAGTACCAGAAAAAGAAAGAGAACTTTTATTCCATAAGATACAGGGTTCCTCTACAGATATTGGCATAGGCATCGTCGGTACTGAGGAGATTGATAGACTGAATATCTTAAGGGCCGCAAGACTCTCAATGCAGCTCGCAGTAAAAGACCTTATCACACCTCCGGATTTTCTTATCATCGATGCAGTATCCCTTCCATCAATTCCAATAAGGCAGATTTCACCAGTAAAAGGAGAGAGCATAAGTGCATCAGTTGCTGCAGCCTCGATAATCGCAAAGTTTGTAAGGGATAAAATCATGCTGGACTACCATCAACAATACCCAAATTATAATTTTAAAAAACATAAAGGCTATTCAACCAAAGAACACCTTGCTATGCTGCGACTCTATGGACCCTGCCCTATTCACAGAAAGAGTTTTCACGGAGTAATGTCATTAGAATTGCCTTTTTGACTTTTTATTCTCTCAGTCCTCCGCCTGTCTTCTCAAGTATATGCCTTACAAGTGATGTATGAAGATCTTCAACCTCTTCATCTGTAAGAGTTTTTTCTTTAGATCTATAAAGGATACTGAATGCCAGACTTTTCTTTCCCGTAGGGATATTACCTCCCAGGTATGAATCGAATACTGACACCTTTTCTATTAGTGGTGATGGGAAAGCTTCTATGATCTTCTTAACCTCATAGGCTGTAACATTTTCATCAACAACAACAGCGATATCACGCTCCACATAAGGATATTTCGGGATCTGACTGTATTTTATCGAATCAGATATAAATGTTAAGAGCAAGTCGAGGTTAAGCTCAAATAAAACAATCTCCGGCTTCCGTTTCTTCAGGTCAAGCCTTTCAACTATTTCAGGTCCAAGGACTCCAATGTATCCGACGTAAGAGCCTGAAATATATATGTCGGATGCCCGGCCTTTATGCAGAAATGGTTCTGAACATGCAGAGAACAAATAATCATTTATCATTAACTCCCCAAACATGGATTCCATGGCGCCCTTTGTGATAAAAAATCCCTGCACATCCTCTTTCCACAGAGAAGGAGATTTTTCCCTGTAGAAAATACCTCCGAGCCTGAGCTCCTCCACTGGAAGTTGCTTGCCTGTATCCTCAAAAACCCTTGCTATCTCAAATAAGCTTATATTTTTTATTCCTCTATCAAGATTGTATTTAAAATTTTCAATTAATGCCGGGATCAATGTAGTCCTCAGCAAGGACTCTTCCTGTCTCAAAGGATTTTTTATAACAACGGTATTCCGCCTCCTGTCAGTCTCAGGTATGGCAATCAAGTCAAGACTCGACGGACTCATAAAACTGTAATTAACAACCTCTGCAAACCCCGCTTTTCTCATCGCCTCCCTTATCCTGTTAATCTTGATCATTTTATTATTCAACAAGCCTGAAGAAAGAGGACTTCTCGGAATCGTGGTTGGGACTCTGTTATAACCGTAAAACCTTGCGATCTCCTCAGCTATATCGCTCTCACTTTGGATGTCACGCCTGTGCGCAGGAGGGTAGACAACAAAAATATTATCCTTAGCTTCTATGGGAATACCAAGCCTCTTCAGGATTTCGAGCATCTCAACATTCGAGAGTTCTGTTCCTAAAATTTTATTAATTTTCCCGTATCTCGCCTCTACATGGCCGGCAACATATTTCACCGGGTACTCATCTATTATTTCATGAACTGTTCCACCAGCGATCTCACTTATCATAAGCGCTGCCCTGTTGAGGGCATTTTCAAGGAACTCTATATCAGTACCCCTTTCAAACCTGTAAGAGGACTCACTTGCGAGATTCAGTCTTTTTGAGGTCCTTCTGACCGAAAAAGGCTCAAAATATGCACTTTCGAGAAAGACATTCTTTGTCTTATCCGAAACCTCTGTGTCTGAACCACCCATGACGCCTGCAATTGCAATTGGCCTTACGTTGTCCCATATAAGCAGCGCATCTTCGGGTAATCCTCTCTCAACACCGTCAAGCGTTATTATTCCGTTATTGGCACCTGCAATGTTTACAACTATCTTCTTACCCTTGATCGTATCGGCATCAAATGCATGGAGTGGATGACCGAACTCCAAAAGCACATAGTTTGTGATATCAACAACATTATTTATAGACCTTATGCCGCACTTCTCAAGTCTGGATTTAATCCATTCAGGAGAATCAGAAATTTTTACGTCTTTAATAAACCTTCCGGCATATCTGTTGCAGAGTTCGGGGCTCAAAATCTCGATAGAAAAATCGGAAAGAGGTTGTTCACCTTTAATCTCATACGCGGGTATTTTCAGGGGAATTTTAAAAGCTGCAGATAATTCTCTTGCTATGCCTATTATACTTAGGCAATCAGGCCTGTTCGGTGTAACATTAACCTCAAAAACAGTATCTCCGTTTACAGACTCTAATCCCTCAATCTCAAGGCCTGTCATAGTAAGCCTTTCAGCCACCTCTTCAGGCGTTGCTGTGATATCAATAAACTCCCTTATCCATTCATACGGTATACGCATGGCATTTATTATATATGTGCTAAACAAGGATTGACAAGGAGAATAGCAATTTATGTTTAATAAATAACCCTGGCCAAAGCTCTTCTTTACAATCAGTCCAGACTTCACTACACTTAAGAATATCGAACGGGTTTAGCGCTAACCGATTAAATAAATAACACATTAAGGTATTAAAAAATTTTACGTATTAACAGACAGACGACGTTACTGATTTTATTTACACTCCTTACTTTCTTAAATAACCTTTATGCAAAAACCGAGGTACTTCAAACAAGAGAGATTTTAGTTATATGTGAGAAGCCAATAGAGAATATTGCTAAGGAGATAGCAGAGGTATATCCGTCTGTTAAGACGGAGATCGTTGGGGCGCTAAAGTGGAAGGTTGATTTCAAGCCTGAGATAATTCTGGTCAACGATAAAGATGCATTAAAGAAAATTGTTGGAAACAATGTTATTGTTGCATTTGCAGTGCCTGAACGAAACCTTATTGTGCTTGATACATCAAGAGTTTATACCAAGCCATTTACCCTTGAGGCAACACTCAAGCACGAGTTATGTCATATTCTCTTACACCACAATATTGACAGAGAAAATCTGCCCAGGTGGCTTGATGAAGGAGTATGCCAATGGACAAGCGGAGGGATTGCTGAGCTTATGGCATCTGAGGGGAATAGGGCGCTTGAAAAGGCTGCCATGTCTGACATGGTGATAAGCATAATGAATCTCAGCAGGTTTCCGCAGGAAGAAAAGTCTCTGCTTCTCGCTTACGAGGAAAGTAAAAGTATTGTGGAATATATTGTGAATAATTACAGCGAGCAAGGGATTCTTCGGGTGCTCGAATATCTGAAAGAAGGTTATTCTATAGATGATTCCATACAGAAAAGCCTTTCTGTTAGCACTTCTGAACTTGAGATGAAATGGCTTGCACATATAAAAAGAAAGCATACATGGTTTTCATATCTAAGTAATAACATCTATACAATCCTCTTTTTCCTCGCTGCCGTGGCTACATTATACGGTTTTATTAGATTACTGAAAAAGAAAAGGGCATATGTGGATGAGGATGAAGAGGATAGGGGTGATGGAAGCATATCCTAAGGACCCCGGTCATCCAGAAACACATCCGAATATCCCGACGCAAGATCTTCGTTATGAAGCTTCTAACAACCTCAAGCTGCGCCGTCAGTTCAGGCACGATCTTCTGTGGAATGGGGACCGTGCGGTCCTTCTTCCCCTTGCCATGAACAGTGAGTATCCCGGCATCGAAGTTGAAATCCTTCACCCGTAGCTGCAGACATTCAAATAACCTGAGTCCGCAGCCGTATAGCAATTTGACCACGAGATCATGAAGATATTGGAGATGCTTCAAAACAGACTCTATCTCCTTTCGGGAAAGGACCACAGGGATATATCTTGATTTTTTTGCGCGGGGCACATCTTTGTGATCGCCGAAGTCCTGTTTGAGGACATGCCTAAACAAAAAGAGCAGGGCATTGAACGCCTGGTTGAACGCCTGGTTGTGGGTCGAGGCAGAGACACGGCATTTCACTGCAAGAAAGGTGAGGTATTCCCTGACATCAACTGACGAGAGTTCATGGGGAGGTTTGTTCCGAAGGAAACGCTGAAACTGGCGTGACCAGTGCGCATAGGTTTTCAGAGTTTTTCTGGAGTAGTGCCGCGTTTTAATCTCAGATGCAAGCCCGGCGATAGCAATATCCCATTCAGGCGAACCGGATTTCACGGCATAACCATCTTCCTATAGACGCCAGTGCTGACGCAGGCAGATTTTTTTAGAGCATGGTTTATTTGACACTTTGCTCACTGACTTATTTAAACCTGAAGTCGATCTTAAAATTGTATAGCCATGGAATATTAGGAGAAACGCCTTCTGCTTGCAGTTT
>Ga0172371_10004813_pt1 | contig 20256 bp, 23 predicted proteins | sample Lak12m_FD_114543 | JGI IMG/M metagenome (GOLD analysis project Ga0172371, IMG submission 114543) | Freshwater microbial communities from Kabuno Bay, South-Kivu, Congo - kab_022012_12m | ecosystem: Environmental > Aquatic > Freshwater > Lake | place: Democratic Republic of the Congo: South-Kivu... | reverse complement strand
TGCTTGTTTTGCCTTAAATAGTTAGCCTAAGTGATAACAAACTAAATACCTAAATAGCAAAGCTGTACAGTTAGCTTAATAGCTAACCTAACAAACTTATGATTTTTCAACTTAACAAATTTTGGCTGTTTTTACTAATTGGCTTAATTTAGTAAAGCGTTTTCCGATTTTAGCCCCTAATAGTAAGGTTTTGAGGCTTTTTTTAAATCTTTAAAAGTTAAACCGATGCTCCTTTTTGTGCATTTAAGCAATTACGGTACTTTGCTTAACTTTCTAAGGTTCAAACAAGCAAAAACAAGCAAGACTTGTAAAGGTTATTTAATGCCAAACCCTATTTGACTTTAAAAAGTAAAGCAAATGTTGCGTTTAGGGGCGATTTGCCTTACTTTCTAAGGATGCCAAAGGGCAAGTGGTTTAATAATTTAGGAAACTTAAGTAATTAGGCATATCGGGCAAACGAGTAAAGAAAGCTTTGCAAATCAAAAACCGTGCCAAACTCCGCAACTTTACTTTCTAAGGCTTGGAGGGGTTTGGCATAAGATTTGTTAAGCCCTTTGCGATTTTGACTTAAATAAGTAAAGTACAAGCCGCTTTAATTTTTACAAACTTTTTTTAACCCCTAAAAAAGGCCTTTTCAGAATCCCCCTCTACTCAGTCTATCCGTCTCATTATAATGTATTATACTATTGTTTCCCTCTACGGCTTTACCGTTTATTGTTAATTCCTCGTATATGTATTTATTGTTCTCTACTACTATTACTATCTACTATTACTTATGCTTATGCTTATTCTCTACTACTATCTACTACTACTACTATTGTTTATTCCTACTATTCTCTACTACTACTGTTAATATCTACTACTATCTACTATTCTCTACTACTATCTTTCTTCACTATTATTGATTATGGTTTAAGATTTTACTTGCTTTCTGATACCTTTTTGCTTATATTATATATATGAATATACTATCTTTATTTGATGGAATTAGTTGTGGACAAGTTGCGTTGAATCGTGCCGGTATTAAGTATGATAAGTACTTTGCGAGTGAAATAGATAAAAAGGCAATATGCATTACACAGTATAACTATCCTAATACTATTCAGTTGGGAAGTGTATACAATATAAAAGGAAAGGATTTGCCAGAAATAGATTTGTTGTTTGGTGGTTCTCCTTGTCAGGGATTTAGCTCTTCTGGAAAACGACTTAATTTTGAAGATAAAAGAAGTATGCTGTTTTTTGAGTTTGTTAGATTATTGAAAGAGTGCAAACCAAAGCACTGGTTGTTTGAAAACGTGGTGATGAGTAAAGAAGTGGAAGAAATAGTAAACGAGCAACTGGGAACAAAACCAGTGACAATAAACAGTGCAACAGTAAGCGCACAGAATCGAGTTAGATTGTATTGGAGCTGGGATAAATTAGAAAGTCCTAAAGACAAAGGAATTAAACTAATAACTATCTTGGAAAATAGGGATATGCCGAATAAGGCCAGTATCATCGGCAGACGCATCAACAGCAGAGGAGTCAGAGAGGACTATAATAAAAACGTACCACTTATACAATGTTTGGAAGTTAGACGCAGCAATACTACAAAAAGCAACTGTCTTACTACTGTGGACAAAGACAATGTGCTGACAAGTTTGCCAATTGGACGATATATAGACGTTTTTAAACGCAGACTCCCGTTTAGATACTATACTTTGAACGAATATTGCAGACTGCAAACAATCCCTGAAAATTATTTCGATTATATAGTATCGGAAAGTGAGACAAAAAAATTAATCGGTAACGGATGGACTGTTGACGTTATTGTTGACTTGTTAAGACAAATGCTAAAGGAAGAAGAATGATTGTGACTATAGGAAATTGCACCCTTTATCAAGGAAATTGTATGGACGTCTTAACCACCCTAAAACAAAATAGCGTAGACGCAGTTGTCACAGATATACCTTATGGCGAAGTAAGCCGAGATAGTAATGGCCTACGAAACCTAGATAAAGGATACGCCGATGAAGTAACAGTAGACATACATGCGTTTCTTACACAAATAGACCTTGTTTGTAAGGGTTCTTTTTATATATTTTGTGGAACGAGACAATTAGGAGAAACAAAAGCCTGGTTTAGTGAAAAAGGATATACTACTAGAACAATAATATGGGAGAAAACAAACCCTTCTCCAATGAACGGACAGTTTGTTTGGCTTAGTGGAATTGAGTTTTGCTCCTTTGCAAAGAAACCAAAAGGCGTATTTAACGGAAACTGTAGAAATACTGTTTTAAAATATCCTGCAGGTACAAGTAGGCTTCATCCAACACAAAAACCTATTTCTCTAATTTGCGACCTTATAAACACATCAACAAATGAAGGTGATGTGGTTATTGATCCATGTATGGGATCAGGAACAACAGGTATCGCCTGCATAGAACTTGGTAGAAAGTTTATTGGAATAGAACTTAATAAAAATAGTTTTGAAATTGCTTGTCAAAGAATAAGAGGAGAGTGGGGACGAAAAGAACCGCAGTCACTACCATGGTAGAAACAATAATAAAACAAAGCAAAGAAGAACTACCCACAATTATGAAAAAAATTAGCGGGAGAGTGGGATTTAATGTATCTGAGCATACTATATTGCTGGCATTTATGGGATCTATTGCCCACAAAACCTATAAGAAAAATTCCATAGACGACATAGATTTAGTTGGAATAATTATACCCCCACTACAGTATGTTTTGGGATTACAAAAACTAGGAAACAGAGATACCGTCCTATACAAAGAAGACCAGTGGGACATTACTTTGTATAGTATTAGAAAAGTATTCGACTTGCTGATTAAATGCAACCCAAACATTATCGGACTCCTATCACTAGATAAAGAATTATATGTACAATGTTCCCCTATCGGACAAATGCTATTGGACAACAAAAACCTATTTAGAGATACTGAAAAAACAAAACAATCATTCTGCGGCTATGCAACAAATCAACTAAAAAATATACATAAATATGAATATAAAGGCTATATGGGAACACATAGAAAGACATTAGTGGAAAAATATGGGTTCGATTGTAAGAATGCCTCACATCTAATTAGATTATTATATACTGGAATTAGAATGCTCAAGGAAAACAATATTAACCTTTCTCCAGAAGAACTAAACATGGTAATAAAAATTAAAAACGGGGAAGTAGAACTTGAAGAAATACAACAGCTGTCAACAGTATTGTTTAACAAAATAAACGAAATTAACTTACCCAAAGAAACACAGGATTTACACAAAATAGAGGAACTGTTGTTGAAATTGCAACTGTTGTTTTATAAAACAAAAGTAAATTATTTTATAGAATTGTAAAGATTTTTCTTGCTTTTTGTTACTAAAATCATTATATTATATGTAGACTCTTTATAAGAAAGAAAGGAAAAAAGCATGTTTGCTAGATTAAAAATGCGCATAAAAAGAACCTATTATGAAAGCCCCTTTCATAAATGCGTTTTTAGTCATCCTATTGTAACTTCAGCATCTGCTGCTTGGGGCAAGTATGGATGTCCAATTTCGTTGTATAATATTCCAGACGGATATATATACGACAATAGAAAAGTTGAGATATCATTTTGTAAGTGTGGAAGAAAGAAACACATAGTCTATGATGATGAATTGTTTTTTCCATTAGAAGGAAAAGTGTATTTATCAGAAAAACAAACAAGTAATCAATTATTACTTTTCAAAGAAAGGAACTAAGAAATGCTAGTAAAGACTATTTACACAAAAGAAAAGGGAGAGCGTATAACGAATGTATACAAATGCGATAAATATTATCTATCTGAGGCAAAGGATAGAAAATATATGGAAGTTATTGATGGAACTACTTCCATTCTAATTGAGCTTCCTTTCGTAACAACTAACAAGGAAACATTTGTAATTTACATTATGAACGATACGGGCAAGACCATAGATAGTTATATGTTTGGAAACGTTGACAAAATAAAAAAAGAAAAGCCAATTAGAATTCTAGAAACAAGGGAGGACTAAGCCATGTTAATAAACTTGACAGAAGAAGAAGTAAACAGCATTATGGACGCCCTTATTTTTGCTTCTTGTACAGATGCCTGTTCGGATTGGGACAATGCCGATCTTGATGAAATGATGACAATTGCTGAAAAATTAAATAATTATACTAAGTCCTTTAATGGTGGCAATTTATATCTAACCGAAAGTATGGCAGATAATCTTAGCTATGTTCATAGAGCAAAAAGGCTTGGAGTAAAGAGCGGAGATGATGAAGAATATTAAAACTCCATTAGATGTATCGAACATAGAAGGAATAGATAAAGAATGTATTGAATTATGTAATGCCATTAATAAACTAGATGGTCTTTATACAACCGAATCATGCTGTGGACATGGCAGAACTCCTTATCATATATTCTTTAATATACAGTCAATAAACAATCTGCTTCCCATTCTACACTGTATTGAGTATTGGGTTTGTGGATTACGTGAGTGGAGAGTATTGGCTCTTACAGACTCTGCCGTAAAAAAGGTGTTTTTTCTATTGGAAGGACCCATAGGAAATCAAAGTTATCTTGATTCTAAAATATTAGCAAAATATCTTAATGCACATTATCAATGAAACACAACCCACTTTAGTTGCAACTTTATTAAAACAATGTACACAAAACAGCACATACAAAACAATACTTACTAGACAACACTTACCAAACAATACTTATTAAACAGCACATACAAAATAACATACACAAAACAGCACTTACCAAATAATACTTACTAAACAGTATAATTTTTAAACAAAACAAAGCAACAAGGTGAAAACTTACAATGCGGCGAGCTTTTTGGAATAAAAAAAAGAATATTCGTTTCCGTTAATAAACACGCAAGCGACAGCACTCATATCTTTTTAAAAAACGGAAAAAGTATTCGTCGCAGGGGTACGCCCTTTATTTTTTGAGGTCGGAATAATATTCTTAAAACTATTTATTGGTTTGTAAGATAGTGTAGTTTTTTATCAATTTATAGAATACAGCAAATCGATTTATCGATTTGCTACAAGTGGCGGCTACCGCCGCCACTTGTGTGTAGTCCTTGTTTTTTTTGTCGACGAGGGACTCATTTAAAATTAAAGAAAAGAAAAAGAAGCAAAAAGAAAAGAAACAATAATAACATATTACTATCTTTCTTTCTTTATTTCTTTCTTTTGTTACTTTTCTTTCTTTATTTCTTTTTTTGCCATTTTGTTGTTATAAAAACATTTCGTGTGTCTATTTGTTATTCTATTTATCGTCGACAAAAAAGATTTTCCTTGACTTTTGGTCTTAAAAAGCTTATATTATATGTGATTATGAGTGACTGTCTTTAAATGGAGATAAAATGTGTACTGAAAAACCAAAAAATACAAATGTCGAACCAACACAAAGTGCAGTTTCAGTAATTCTCTATGGGTGGATATGCCCTCGGTGTGGCAGAGTAAATAGCCCATATACTACTCAGTGTCCTTGTTTCAATTATGGTTCATACTCTATTCAGTGGATATGTTCATACTGAACATTAATAATAAAAACAAATGCAGATAAGTAATCTCTCAGAATGTGATTTAATTGCTTTGCAGGATTGTTATGCAGAGTTTCTGATAACACATTGGGACGAGGGAATTACGTTCGAAGACTTTATAACTGAGATTATAGAAAACACAAAGGAGGATGAGTAAGAATGTTAACAAAGATTGTTGTTGAAAAAGATGGCAAAAAGACAAAGTATGAAATTACAGACGAGTCTTTGGCAAGAGAAGAAGTTAGTAGGCTTTTTGAAAACATTCATGACGAATTTAAGAAAGCGTTTAAAATCTTTGATTCTATAAAAATGCCAAGGCTTTCGTTTCCAGATTTTGAGTTTCCAGAAATAGTGTTTCCAGAAATTCGATTTACTTTTCCAGCTTCTAAAGAAGTCAAAAAGCCCGAACTTGAAAAAGGAGCTGAGGAAAAGAAGAAGGAAGAAGTAACAGAATAGGTGGAAAAGCTTCCTAAAAAAGATAAGCATTTTATAGAAACGTTTGTTGAGAACGTTATTGTAAAGTCTCCCATAGAAGTCTATTGGAAGAACGAAGACGGCTCACGCGGTATTCGTATTTGCGGGTGTATTCGCAATGACGGAAGACGATGTCTTTCTCCAGCAGGAGAGGGTACTGATCATAGGGGCGTCGGATATTGCTTTCTGCACGATAAGGTAAATAGAGGTAAGAAAGGTTGGCTAAAGCTAGTAGCTGAGGGTGCAAAAGGAACTTCGTTGGGAGACCTTATTGACAAAAATGAGGATTTGGAAGTTCGTGTAGGTGAAGTTACCGAAGAAATTAGATTTCAACAAGACATGGTTTTATGGTTTATAAATCATATCATGAATCGTGATAACGGAGTAGATTCGGAAGGAAACAGACTTCCTCCTGAGTTTACTAAGGAAGACATTAGATTTCTAAAGGAACTAAACATTGATATGATTAAAAGTAAGGAATCTGCTGCTAGAATAAAAGGAAGCATGAAATTAGATGTGTTAACGGTTAAGCAGTTTGCTGGACAGATTCTTACATTTTTGTTTGGAAGATTGGTAAAAATGGTAGGAAAAGCTGAAGCTTACAAACTTGCCTCTGACATGAATGCTGAGGTTTTTGCACCAATGATAGCCAAGTCTTTAATTAGTGGTGAAATTTCTCCATTACACGAGCTTCCAGATTCGTTAAAGGATTTATCTATAGTGGAAACTAGAGATGACATACGCTAACGATAGTGATCTTTCCTTTATAGCAACCCTCTCTAAAGAATGGATAGATTCTGCTCTAGATAAAGAATTTAGAGGAGCTAAATTTTATTGGACCAAAGAAAGAGCAAGAGAGTTTGGAGATGTATATATAGAAGATTTGTTGTTGGACGAATATTTTCTTAATGGAAAGAAGTGGATGTACTCTGGAATAGTAGATACTATTTTGGATATATGGGAAGAACGAAAAAAGCGCACTATTAGAGTTATTTGTATCGCAGCAGGATATGGTTCTGGAAAAACAGCTGGATTTGGGGCTGTTTTGAATTGGTTAAATTGGTATGAATTTACCTGTAAATTTAATCCTGAATCTAATGTAGCTTGTCCACAAGAGTACTATGGACAAAAACCAACTTCATGGGTTGCGTTTATTGCCTTATCCAAAACATTAGACAAGTCTAAGAAGATTACGTTTTCTGAAATGGGACCGTCTTTTGGTTCTCATTTTAATAGGGATTATTTTCCAGTAAATCCAAATAAGCAAAGCATGCTTGAAATTCCAGGAAATTATACAATGGTATTTCCAAATACAGCTTCGGCTGCATCAAATGCTGGTTATAATGTTTATTCTTTTGTAATGGATGAGATTTCGTTCTTGGAAGTTGTGGATACATCTTCTAGGGCTAGAGGGAAGGCATTGAATCCATATGATCAAGCAAAAGAAGCGTTTGACTCTGCTTATGGTAGAATGGTTTCTCGGTTTAAGAACGATGGAATGGGTATTCTTATTTCATCGGTTAATTATGATGAGGACTTTTTGATGACCAAAATGCGTAAGGCGTATGAGAGCAATTTAGAAGAGTCAGAGGTTTATTTTAAAATATTACTTCCATGGAAGGTTAATCCTAAAAAATATTCATTTGATAAGTATTTTTATTTTGACACTACAAAATTTGAAATTATAGACAATGAGAAAGAAATTAAGGCTTTGGATAAATATTATGTCGATGTTCCTATGGAAGACGTAGTCTTTGGAAGTAGTATAGACGATCCGAACGATCAACTTTTAGAAAAAGTAAGGAAAGGAAAGGTAAGTGTATGAAAATTGAAATTGGTAACAAAGATGAGACTTTTAGATGTCCCAAACACGGCAACATTCACGGAGAAGATGTTATTCATTTATATTTGTGTGTTAATGGTGAAACTATTAGAAACACATATTGTGGACATTGTATAAATTCTTTTCTGTTTAATGAAGTGTTTATGATAGATCATAAGGTGTACTTGAATGAAGATAAAACCACTTGACGTTGCTTTGGTGCTTTCGGCATTACGAGCATTAGGCGGAATTGCGCTTACGTCCAATATAAAGACGGCTGTTAGGAGTATGGGTGTTGGAGATTCAAAAGTTAGAGCTGTTCTTCGTTCTCTAGAGCAATCTAATATCGTGAAGACGGATCGCCCGCTGTATCCCGATTCTATTGAACTTAGGTGGGAAATTGTTTCTAAGAAATAATGCCAATTATTAAAGTTCCATACGATCCATTTTATTTTCAAGTAAAAACTGATCCCTTTGAGGCAGCAAGGGACTTTTTTTCTATACCAAGAGGAGCTATATCTCCGTTTCTTCCTAGTTTTGAAAAGATAAAACAGTGTATAGATTTTTCAATTCAAAATCCATTTGACGATGAGAATTTAGTTTTCTTACCTACATTTGTGTCAAAAGATCATATTCCTAGATATATGCACATTGACTATGGTCCAAAACTAAACGGTACTGGAATTTCAATGTGTCATGTTTCTGGATTTAAGACTGTAAAAATGTTCGAATCAGAAAAGGAAACAGAGGTTAGACTTCCATATATTACATTTGACTTTTTGGGCAAAATCTTTGCTCCTTCTGGAGGAATGGTTGATTTGGCCGACATACGAGAATTGGTTATCTATGAGCTGGCTAGGAGAGGATTCAATATTCACCTTATTTCTTTTGATCAATATAATACTTTGGAAACCGTGACTATTTTAGTAAATGAAGGCTATCCATGCGATCGTCTTAGTATTGACCGAACTCAAAGTAAGTTAATTGTAGATTATGATAAGCCAAACAAGATACGTAGGATATCTACAAATGGGGCATTTTTGGCAGCATGGGATTCTCTGAGAGAGGCATTTGTTGGAAATAGAATAAAAATGCCATATCATCCTGACTTTGAACTTGAAGCCAAGCACGCCGAACGACATATTTTAGGAAGTAAAGTAGTTGTTCGGTGTCAGTCGTCATCGTTGTCTTTAGATTTGTTGGAATCTATGGCAGGATCTGTTTATAACGCAATTAACAATGAGTGTGATGTGAATATTTCTGATGCAGACCTTCCAACTAATGCAGATGAGGAATATGCCATGTTTTATACAAACATAGGGAGGGGTGTTGACGATTCGTATTTCGATGACGAACGATTATTCGATTCTCCTTATGAAGAAATTGAAAGGATACAATGAAATGAATAATACTATCTTTAATAAGATAAAGGAATTGAAGCCGATATCGACAAAAACTCATCGCATAGAGTTGGAGAAGATGTTTGCGAGAAATAAGCAGGAAACTGAGGAAGCTATTCGTCTTGCTGTAAAAAATAATACGCAAGAATTATATGCAAGTTTTAAGAATAGGCTTTGGGAAGCTACTGCATCCATGTCTTCTAATTCGGCAACTTCCGATCAGTTTTATGAGAGCATGTTTACTCCTTTTTTTGGAGAAAAGGACAAATATGCCTTAGAGAATGCTCCAAAGCGTATACAGGAATCAGTTAAATATGCAAAGGCTAAAGGATATATTACAGTTTATAATACGCCTTTAGCAAGAGAGCAAGAGGATGCAATTAGAGAATATGCACAAACCATTGCTTATATTAGAGCATTTGAAGATCCTATTGTAGGAGCTATTCCAGACTCGCTTCAGAGATTTGTGCTAGGAAGAGGCTTAAAGTATAAGTTCTCAAACAGAGATGTGCAAAATGTGGTTGATGAGTTTTGGAGTGAAAATAATATGGAAATGGTAATGAAGTCGTTTGTTTGGCTTTTAATTACTGAAAGTGAATTGTTTCCTATTTATTTTATTTCTACAGAAGGCAAAGTTGCTGTGAGAGAAGTACAGCCCGCTGAAATTACTGAAATTGAAACATCCAAAGATGACAAAGACACTATTGTATCTTATAAAAGGGAGTTTTTGTCCGAAACCGGAGAGGTTCAAACTAGAGTTTATCCTGATATTAAGTATTATATTAGGGGCGATATTGGCTCTGCCATGAAAAATTCTAAATATGGACGTACCGATGTTTGGCAGGGAGAAGGCAGGGTAATGCAGTTTGTTAAGTTTATGAAAAACAGGGAAGTTCGTGGTAGGGTTTATTTGGAACGAGTGCTCCGGTGGGCTGAGTTTTATAAACAATGGATTCTAGACAGAGCAATTATCAACCATGAGAAGTCAAGGGTTGTGTGGAAACTAATGTTAAAAGGCAGTAGAGACGATGTATGGGAACGCTATAAAACACCACCGGCGGGAGGTACTGTTAGAATTTGTACACCAGATAGAGATTGGTCTCCTATTAATGCTACAATTGGAGCAGATGATGCAAAGGAAGACGGCTTGTTTTTGCTATATCAGGTGGCAGCTGGGTCAGGAATTCCCATTCATGTACTTACACAGCGTACTACGGAACAAGTTTATTCTGGAATTAGGGCATCTGACAGTCCTTTTAGTCAGTTTATCTTAGATATTCAAGACTCTTTGGCCGATGGAGTTATTAAGCCAATGTTTAAGGTAGTAATTAGGGCGGCTCTTGGTAAAAAGCTGAAACCCAAAATAAAGGTTAAGCAGTTTGTTCGTGAGCATATTAGGGATATCTTTAGGTTGCAGTTTGATAGATATATGGATGGTACGCTTCCATTTTATAAAATGGTTCGCACAATCAAAATATTGACAGAATCGGCAGTTGCTGATGTAGAAAACAGCAAACATTTAAAAGAATCTGCAGTATTGTGTCGAGAAGTTTTTGACAAATATGAATCCTTACTTAACTTATGCAAAGAAGAAAGCCTTAGAGTTATAGAAAACGAATCATATTCAAACAAGACTCTTATTTTGAAGGCTGCAGATGTCTTTGAAAACGGAATAGACGTAGAAATTCCAACAATTGATATTCCAGTAGACGTCATTTTTCCTGACATGGTTCGTGAAGATTTAAAACAGTCTGCTGAAATTTTAAAAATACATAGGGAATTAGGAATTGTGTCAAAGACTACTGCTTCTGCAAAGGCAGGGTATAATCCAGAGCAAGAAAAGTACTTAATTAGTACCGAGAATTTTGGAGAACCAGAAAAGAAAAAAGAAAACAATGATCCGTTAGAGGAAAATCCGTTTGAAAATGGTGATAAAAAAGATAATAAAGGAGAATAAATGACAGAAGATAAACATAAAGTACGTGGTGCATTGTTGTTACAGGAAGACGAACCGTCTTCTGAAACAACCAAAGCTTCAGAAGCACGAATTGAACAAAGAAAGATTATAGGAGCAGCTACTTTAGTGTTATTTGATACGTTGGATTGTGATGTGTTAGCAAACACTGTCATAGATGATGTTTCTTATGAAGCATCTTCCCAACTATTGAGTATTTTTAAATCTTTTTTGGAAGATGTTTGTGGAAGTATTAATGTTAGTCATGTTTTAAGTAAATATGTCAAACAAGAGTGACAAAAAAGACTTAGTTGTTCTTGCAAAATTAGCCATCGAGTTGACCGCTTCTCTATTGTGTCGTAGAAAGTCGTATAACCTTATTACGGAAAGTTCGTTTGACGCCTATATTTTATACTTGAACAAGATGGCTGATTTTGTTTCAACCCTGTCTCCTTATGATTTTGATAATTTGATTGCACAATTGCATGATTGGAACATTTCTAAGCCGAATTCAATATCTAATTCAATTAAAAATACTGTAATTTCTAATATTTTTGTACTGAAGACTATCGAAAAGTAAAGAAATTTATTGATTTGCTTTGCTTTTTTATACTAATTATGCTATATTTATAGCAGATGTTGTATAATTGTGTTAGTTTTATAAAAACGGTACACTGTAACATTGTTATACATGAGTTAAATGGATTAACGAGGAGATAATTATGCCATATTCTGGACCAAGTGATCCAAAAATGCCAGATTATATTAAAAAACTGTCCAAAAAAGCTAGAACTGCTTGGGTGAAAGCGTTTAATGCAGCTTATCATTCCTTTGATCCTGCAAAACACAAGGCTGCAAATGCAGAAGCTTATGCATTTGCAGTTGCTAATTCTGTGGTCAAGAAAATGAAGGGAAAGCACAAAGAATCACTTGCATTTTTCCCAAAAGGAACTAAATTTGTTACTGCTAGGGAAGTTGCTTTATATGATTCTATTTTAGAAGAAATAGAGGTTAATGAAAATGCAAGTGAAAAGAATACTGAACAAGGAGAAGCACTTATGAATACCAATGAGTTTAACATAGGAGATAAGCTAGTTACTTCGTTGAAAGAAGCTAAAATTGATGATGCTTCTGGAACTGCAGAGATAATTGCGTTGCAGGCTGGCTGGTCTTCTAATGGAAAGTATTATTCAAAAGAGGTTGTCGAAAGCTTGCCAAAGTTTTTGTTGGAACGATCTAAGATTTATTTAAATCATGTTGATACTGCGGAGAAGAAATTAGGACGAAATTTAAGAGATTGGGTTGCGACTGTTGAAGAGGCTTATGGGAAGGATGGCAAGGCCTTTGCCAAGATTAGGTTTACTGGAAATGCAGATGCTAGTTGGCTATTACAGGAAGCACTTAGACACCCAGAACAACTGCATTTTTCAATAGATGCTATTGGAAGGGGTCATGAAGGAGAGGCGGAAGGAAAAAGCGGCATTGTTATAGAAAGCTTTGTGTTTCTGGATTCTTTGGACGTTGTGGATTATGGTGCTGCTGGTGGACGTTTAGTTGCTGCTTATGCCTCACAGGCTGCCTCAGAAGTAAATTTGTTATATGAAGCTGCTGCTACTTTGCGGGATAAAGTAGAGAAGCGTGTAACAAAGGATAGATTAGAAATTTTATTTAATGTTTTTATTGGAATGTTACATGAGCTTTCTTGGACGTGTGAGTTTTCTGATGACGAGAAGAAAGAACGAATTGGGGAACTTGTTGATGAATTTTTAGATGAGTTTGAGAATATTGATATTGTAAAGGCCTTTGAGTCCTTTATGGCTAATAAGGAGGTAAAAATGGATCTTAGTGAATTAAAAGAAAAGTATCCAGAAGTATTTGAGCAAGTTAAGAGCGAAATTCTTAATACAGATGAAGTTAAGGCAAAAGACGCTGCTATTTCTTCGTTGGAGGCTAAGATTTCTGATATTACAGCGTCTGTAGAGGCTGTTACTTCTGAGAAAAAGAAATTGGAGGATGCTTTGACGACTGTACAGGCAGAGGTAGATAAATATAAAGCGGAGGAATTGCGAATTGCAAAAGAGGGAAAGATTAATGAAATGCTGAAAAGTACTTCATTGGGAACTCTAGATTCTATTCCCGTCTATGTGAAAAATGAATTATTGTCTAAAACAACTGATGATGACATAAAAACTTTTATTGAGGCACTGTCTTCTATAATTGATCGGGTGTCTACTGTAGTGGTAGATCGTGGAAAGACAACCCCTGTTACTAAGTTAGACGAAACTGTTGTCAAGTCTTTGGCAAAAGACAATGATGCCGCCGCACAAGTGTTTAAGGGTAAGTAAAGGAAAGGTGAATATAAATGGCTACTTCTTCAAATGTTGAAATTAGAGAATATGACGCAATGTCTGTTTGCAAGCTTTCTGTGGCGTCTGGGACTGTTTTAGCAAAAGGGGATTTCATTAAATATTCTGCTGGAAATGCAGTTGCAGTTACGGCTGCAGATAACACTACTTTTGCTGGTATTGCGTTGGAGGGTTCTGAGAGTGGTAGTGTAGCTCCAATTGCTGTTGCTACTAGGGCACAATTTTATATTAAAGTTGCGTCCACTAGTACTGCCGCTGCATTTGGAAATGCATTTAGATATTCTGCCGGTGCCAATGGTACTGACTGGGAAGTTACAAAATGCACTTCTGGAGTGAGTGGGATTACGTGGGCTTTAGAGACCGTTGCTGCGGGATCGCGTGGATTATTTTATATAGACGTCGGTTCTCTTAAGTCTGGATTTTTGTTTGAGGCTATTTCTTAAATAATATATAGGAGGTGAATATAAATGGCTACTTCTTCAAATGTTGAAATTAGAGAATATGAATTATGTGGAGTTGTTGACCTGCCGGTGGGCTCCTCGACTGTTTTAGCCAAAGGGGATCTTATTGATTCTAGTGGCGGATCTGCCGTTGCGCATCAGGGAGACAATTCTTATTTTGTTGGTGTTGCTTTGGAGGGTTCTGAGAATGGCAGTGTATCTCCAATTGCTGTTGCTACGATTGCTAAAGTTTATACTAAATTGGCAGCTTCTCCTACCACTAGTGTGGTTTTTGGTGAGGCTTGTAAGTATAGTGCTGGTGCTAATGGTACTAATTGGGCAGTTACAAAGGCTACAGCCGAAGGTATTATGTGGGCTTTAGAATCTATTACCTATGGTAATAACGGCTTATTCTTGATAGATTCACATAATTTGGCTGGTGGATTTTTGTTTCAGACTTGTACTGAAGGCTAATTATTAATTGAAATTAATTAGGAGGTGAATATAAATGTATAAACGTATTGATGAGACTGTTAAATTGATTGAAAGTCATGTTGCCGAAAATAAAGGTAATAAATATCTTGGATATGAATCTGTTGGCAAACAGCTTTTAGAAAATTTACAGGCCGGTAAACTTAAAAAAAGTGATATTTCTATTAGGGCTTTGTTTGAAGCTTGTTTAAAAGAAGCTCATCCTGATGAAGAGTTTTCCTTATCGACAGACAACCATCGTTTGGCCGAAGCGGTAGGAAGTTCCTCGTTTCCTAACATTACTAAGTATTTGGTTAGCTCTGAAGCTATTCCTAAATATGAATATGGTATGAACGAGGTTGCTCCTTTGTATACTGAGATGACTGCTACTCGTACAGATGTAGAGAGAATTCCTGGCTTTACTGCTAATGAGGGAGTTGAGTTTGTTCCAGAAGGCTATCCTGTTCAGGAAACTAGTTTTCATGAGAAATATGCGGAAATTCATCTGGATAAATTTGGTCGCTCTATTGCGCTTACTAAAGAAGCGATTTATAACGATTCGACCGGACAGATTATTGATCGCGCATCTTCGCTTGGACTAGTGGTTAGTGAACAAATGAAGAACTTCTTGATTCAGACTATTGAGGTTCTTCCGCGCACTTTACTTGGGTATGAATCCTCAAGCACTTTGCAGTGTGCTAAGTTTGACGGAAACATAGTTACTCGTACTAATTTTTATAGCACTGACCATAGCTCGTTGGCATATATGGGTTCTCAAACCAATGCTAATACAGCTTCGTCTTGTGGCTTGAGCAATACGGCTTTGGATACTGCTTTGCAGTTGTTTGCAAGCATGACCGATGAGCGTGGAACTAAGATTGCAGTTAGTCCGAAAACTATTTTAGTGCATACTAACAAAGCAGTTACTGCGTGGCAGATTACTAATTCCCTGTTACAGTCCGATACTGCTAACAACGCAAAGAACTATTGGCAAGGACGCTTTAATGTTGTTGTGTCTAGCTATATAGCTACGTCTACTGATTGGTATATGGGAGATTTTGGCAAGCAGATGGTTCTGTTGTATTGGGAACGGCCTAATGTTGTTGCTCAATCTGGTAACTTTGAATCTTCCTTTACTAGTGACATTGTGATGCGCTGGAAGTTTGAAGTTGGGGCTGGTGCCGGACATCGTGACTATAGATATATTGCACGATTGACTGCGTAAGGTGTTGAACATAGGAGTATGCCGTTGGCATACTCCTATACTTAAATGGAGGTATTATAATGGCACAGATGGCTGTTACGCACTTAAAAAGACTATTTGTTGGAAGCAATCCTGATAGCATTTCCAATACTTTAACGGATGGTCAAATGGAAATTCAGGATGCCTGTTTTCTTCGAGGATTAGTGACTGCGTCTGCGGGAGTTAGCGTAGGTACGACACTGACGCTTAGCTCTGCACTCTTTGGAACAGGTTCTTTTGATGGTACTAGTTCTGCCGAAACCATTACCTTGTCAGGAGTTGTGTCTGCTGATAAGATTATTCCGTTTCCCTATGGTTCTTCTGTGGGTACTGGAGATACTTTGTCCGCTGTCGCTTCTAGTGGATCTTTTACTGTCTATCGTCCTGAAGGCGGAACAAGCGGATTGACGTTTGCTTATGTTGTAGTCAGAGCTGCGTAAGTTACATAGATCAAAGAGGGGGGCTAAAATGCCCTCCTCTATCTTAAAAAGGAGAAAAGCATGGGAAACGTAATAGACGTTTACGATCCAGTTAGTGCAAAAACTGCACGAATTATTACCCAAGTTGTTAAGTCTTTGGGCGCAATGGTTGAAGGCTCTGCTTATACAGGAAGCCTAGAGGTTGTTCCTGTTTTGGACTCTAAAAACAGATTTATTGCTACAGTTGGAGACAATAGCTGTTCTTTTACCGGAGACGTCTTTGTTACTGAAGTAGATGATTTACTTAAAGTTTTAAGTTCTGGTGAGTATTTTATAGACTATGAGCACGGTTATTATAAAGTAATCGCTGCTACTAGTGCTACTCCAACAATAACTTACTATGCCAGCATGACTGCTATTTCTTCGGACGTAGACGTTGAACTTGGTGCAGTTGAGATTAAAAATGCTGCTACTGACGATAGAGCAGAAGTTAGTGACGCAAATACAGCTAGAGCGACAACTAGTCATGTTATTTCCGTACAAAACATAGATGCGACTGGAAAAGTATCGCCTGCCGGAAATGCAGTAGACAATGCTCCTTTTGTGAAAGTAGGAGACGGGACAGATACACTACGTGTGTTAACTGACAATGCTAATTTTCCAACAGGAACTACTACTGGTCTTGCTGTATTTGGAAGATATCAAGCTACCCCCTCTTCCTTTAATGACGGAGACGCAGCTCCCATTCTTTTAGATTCTGCGGGAAGAGTTGTTTTATCAAGCGACATTGAAATTGGAGCTGTTGAACTAAAGGACGGAGAAAGTGAAAATAGAGCATCGATTGAAGCCGCTAGTACTGCTAGAACTACGGCTACGCATGTTTTGGCAGTACAGCATGTAGATGAAACGGGTGCAGTTCTTTCGTCTATGCAAGCAAATACCAATCCTGGGTTTGTTAAAATTACCGATGGTATTACTGAACCTGTTGTAGAGACTTCTGGTACAAAGAAAGCCTTGAACGTCAATGTTACTGATGGCACTAACGACATGCCTACTATGGATGCGGTTGGAAGACAGGGTTATGTGGCAATTACTGACGGAACAGATACATTAGACATAGTTGATGTAGGAGCTAGCAACTCTGGTATTCCTGTTGGCGTGTTTGATGCTTCTGGAAACAGAATGCCTACTATGGATGATAAGACGAGAAAAGGTGTTGTACAACTTACGGATGGAACTAATGTTCAAGCTGTAACTGCTGCAGGAGCAGCTAGTGCAGACATAACATCTTTGGGCAGCAATGTAATCAATCTTGGTTCAGGAACCATTGATACTGGAACGCAAAGGGTTTGTATAGCTACTGATGATGTTAATACGGCAAAGATAGTAACTGCCGTTGAGATTATGGATGACTGGGATGAAAGCGATAGGGCTAAGGTTAATGTTAATCTCAATTCCGGCATTCCCGTTGATATTGGTGTCGGTGATAATGCCAGTGGTACGGCAAGAGTTACGATTGCTACAAATGACGTTAATATGTCAGCGATTAAGACTGCCGTAGAAATTATTGATAACTTTATTTCAGATACTCGTGGGCTTGTTACCGAGGATAATTCTGCATCTATCAAGACCGCAGTTGAAGTAATTGATAATTTCATTTTAGGTAGCAGGGGATTAGTAACAGAAGACAACTCAGCATCAATTAAAGATGCAGTTGAGACTATGGACGATTGGGACGAAAGCGATAGAGCAAAGGTCAATCCGATTGTTGGGCAGGCTGGTATTGCTGGGGGTACTGGTGTTGATGGTGATGCCGTACCACGAGTATCGTTGGCTACCGATGTACCATTACCAGCAGGTACTAACACTATCGGTGCCGTTGGGTTAAAAGATGCTTTAAGTGAGGACATGGCAAACATTGGTGATGCTAATGTTGCCAAGACTAATGCCACTCATGTTTTAGCAACACAAAACGTTGATACAGAGGGCGGAGTACTCAAAGAATCAACCCAGACATCAATCAAGACAGCCGTTGAGATTATGGATGACGCGGTTTATACTGATAATACAGGCACTGTATCAAAAGGCGTTCTAATGATGGGAGCAGACGGTACTACTCCACAAGCAGTTGCAGTAAATAGTAATGGCGAGATAAAAGTAAATCTTGAAACAGCGGACATTGAAATTGGTGCTGTTGAAATTAAAAATTCTACAGATGATACGAGAGCTGTTGTAGCCTCTCCTGCTGATAATTATGCCTCTCCTACCGCTTTGAATGTGTTGAATTTTGGGATGGTGTATGATGGTTCTACCTGGGATATGTTGCGCGGAGATGCATCAAATGGAATGCTTGTAAATTTAGGAACTAATAATGATGTTACCGTAACCAGTGGTTCTATAACTGAAACTAATTCTGCTAGCATAAAAACAGATTTAGATGCCATGATTTTAGGCACTGCTTATCACGGGGAGTTGACAAGCGTGTCTAATTCATATTCTTCTGGTACTTGTCGGCTTACTTTAGGAGCAGCTTGCAAGCATCTCAGCTTAATTGTGGAAAGTGATGATGATATAGTTTTTGCCGTATTTAATTCTGCGGATCCTACAACTGATTTGGCAGATACAACTAAACGTTTCAAGTTTATTGGTACTATTGCAGGAACACAGACGTCATATTCTTTGGGAACAGGAATTACACAATTAGATTTTCTTAAGAGAAATGCTGGCACAATTAAAGTATATGTAGATGCTTTTGTGTAAAGGAAAAATAAATGACATTATCTAATTATAAACTATCTTCCCCGTTTCTTAGGATATATTGTGTTGGAAAAGTATCCGATAAATTTGAGGAAGTTAGAATTAAGGTGCTTAACAATTGATGTCGGTACTAATTTTAATGTTACCAAAAAAGTTCCAAATTCTAGTGGAACTGAGTTTATAATTGAATAAAGGGAGTTAAAAGATGAGTTCTCGTGATATAGTGGTTTTGAACGAAGATGCTTCTAGACTAGAAGTCGCACAAGTAGGAGATACTTATAATTGTCCAAGAGCCATTTCTTTTCAAAATACTGTGGATGTGCCTGCAAGTTCTCTTTCAATTGCATCTACAGCAGTTACAGTATCTGCAGACCAAATTAACAAAGGCGTATATAAGCAGCAGGTCGTCACGGTAGCCAAATCCGGCGGCGATTACACCACGATTCAGGCGGCGATAGATTCTATCACTGATGAATCTCTTGACAAAGTCTATACAGTGCTTGTGTTTCCTGGTGAATATGATGATTATACTCCGGCTAATTGGATTAACGTGGTAACGGTAGAACCCGCCTCCACTAAAATTGGTAGCGGATACGAACAAAATTTTTTATTTGAACAATATGCAAAAGTAATCAACGGAAAATCAAATGCGGCAGGTAAATATAGTACAGCTTCAGGAGAGGGGTGCACTGCAGGTTTGGTATGTTTTGATTTTTTAGGGGGTGATTATTCCTATTCAGTCATAAATAGCGATACATTTGATATTCTTGGAGTCAATGTTACTTCATATTTTGTTGCTGGTTTACCTATTTTATTTTACTCGGATGACCGGACTTTTGGGTTTTATGCTACCATAGTTTCGGCTACTTATACTGGTGGAAATACAAGGATAGTAAAAACAGGTGGAGAGGACTTGTCTGATTTGTATTTGCTATTTGTATATAAACCTAATAGCAATTTATATGCTTATGCTGAAGGTGTTTTTACTCACGCCAGAAGGGATGGAAGTCACGCCGAAGGTTATTACAGTCACGCTGAAGGTGAAGCAAGTCACGCTGAAGGTATTGTATGTTATGCCGAAGGTAGTTACAGTCACGCTGAAGGTAATTACAGTCACGCTGAAGGTTATTCCAGTCACGCCGAAGGGATAGACAGTTACGCCGAAAGTAATTACAGTCACGCTGAAGGCAATTACAGTCACGCTTATCGTAATTCACAGCACTCTCAGGCATCGGGGAAATTTTCAGCAGTAGGTGATGCCCAAATGGGACGATTGGTAATACGTCGTAGCACTACTAATAACACGCCGACACAGTTATTTATTGATGGCACTGGTCTGAAATTC
>Ga0172371_10004810_pt1 | contig 20275 bp, 10 predicted proteins | sample Lak12m_FD_114543 | JGI IMG/M metagenome (GOLD analysis project Ga0172371, IMG submission 114543) | Freshwater microbial communities from Kabuno Bay, South-Kivu, Congo - kab_022012_12m | ecosystem: Environmental > Aquatic > Freshwater > Lake | place: Democratic Republic of the Congo: South-Kivu... | reverse complement strand
GACAGCCGGGGTGACCGTCATCCCCGCGGGAACGCTCAGAACGACCTCGCCGGCGAGGGGCTGGTCATCCCGGTTGGCGATGGTCACACTCAGCCGGAGCGGTTCGTGGCCGATGCGAGCCGTATCGAAGGGCTCGACACCGACCGACATGGGGGCCAGGACGCGGACGTGCACGGTCAGGGGCGCCGGGACCCCGGACGGCGTGCTCACCGTGAGGGAGACGGCATGCGTCCCGAGCGGGGCATCGCGCCTGGCGGCGAGAACCACTTCGGCCGTGCCCTGCTCCCCCCGGGCGATGTCCAGCGTCACCGGGTCAGCGGGCGTGAAGCCAGGCGGGGGCGCAAGGCTGACCTGGAAGGCGGCCCCCTCGGCGAAGACATTCCGTAGGGTGCACTGGAGCCGGACCGTGTGCCCAGCGACCAGGTCGACCGTCTCCTGGCTCACGGTCACGGGCCGGACGCGAGCGACCTGGAGGTCTGCCAAGCCGTTCGCCTCCAGGTACTGCACGCGGCCGGTGACCGGCAGCGCGCCGCCCGTGGCGTCCAGGACGAGCTCGCTGCGGTTGCCGAAGGCGTCGTAGCGGGCCAGGCGCAGCGGCCCGGGAGGTGTCAGCAGGGCGAACTCGGTGCCGATCTCACTCCACAGCGCGAGCACCTCGGTACCCGCGCGGCGGAAGAGCATCCCCTGGAGCGCTCCGTCCACCGGGAGTCGCCGGATGGGCTTGGCGCCGAGGAGGCGTTCGGTGAGGCCGGCGAAGCTCAGCAGGGCAGGCCTGGGGAAGCCCTGCCCATCGCAGATGCCGAACATGCCCAGGGCGAGATCGTGCCAACAGACGTTGTCGGCAGCCCCGGAGGCCTGGGCGAGGAGGAAGGTGCGGGCGAGGTACTCCCCATGCGTCTCGACGGAGACCGTGGGCCATTCGCTGCCGCTGACCGCCCAGCCGATCTCGGTGGCCCAGACCCCGGCATCCGGACGTCGGCGCGCATCCAGCCAGGAGCGGGACGCCGTGAAGACCGACCCGACGTCCCCGGTGGCGTCCACCGTGCCGTTGGCACAGGCCGCCTCGGGCGCTGCCGAGGGCCGGTACGGGTGGATGATCACACCATCGAAGGCCTCGCCCAGGCCGACCTTCAGGCAGCCCTCGACGAAGCTCAGGCGGTCGGCCGACACCATGAGCCGGTTCTCGGGATCAACCGCCTTGAGGACCTGCCACGTACGCCGGTGCAGGTCGACGTAGCGCTCGATATTCCAACCGTCCCGGCCGTTCTCCGCGGCGCCCATGATCTCATTCCAGCTCTCCCAGATGCGGACGTGCCCGCGATAGCGCGTGGCAACCTGGCGGACGTACTCCTCCCAGGCGGCCAGGCCGGCCGGGAACCCGTGGGTCGTCGCCCAGGTGTCGGGGACATTCCGGGGGGAGGTCCAGGCGGGCTCGCCAATGCCCCCGAGGACGCCGATGGTCCTGATCCCGAACTCCCGGGCGGCCGCCAGGCGTTCGTCGTGCCAGTGCCACTGCCACTGGCCCTGGCGCGGCTCGATCCACTCCCGGCAGAACCAGAGCCGGCTCCACTCGATACCGGCTGCCGCGAGCACCTCGTAGCTGGCGACGAACTCGTGGTGGTTCGCGCCGTAGATAGAGCCGCTGACGGGCCTGCCGAGACGCGAGGTGAGCACGCCGAAACGGAGGCTGCGGCGAGCGGCCTCGCGCCCGTCGGTGAGGAGGGTCAGATCGAGGCGGTAGAGGCCATTCGGGAGCGGGGCCAGCGGCAGGCTCACCGTGCTGGAGGCGCTCCCCGCCCCTGCCTGGACAGCCAGTCGCAGTGGCACCTCCCCGCGGGTGACGGTTTCCCCGGTCTCGCCGACCACGGTGTAGATCAGGTTCACCGCCACGGGCAGCTCATGGACCACGGTCACGGGCAACGCCTCCCCGCGGTAGAGCAGGTGGAACGGGTGCAGGTCAGCGCGCACATGCCAGGCACCGGGGGCCGGGAGCCAGCGCAACTCAGGGGCGGGAAGCGGGGTCCGTAGCCAGCGCGCGGAGCCCCAGGCCGCCAGGTCGCGGTTGCCATAGGCCTGGGCATCCGTGATGAGGACGACCTGGCCTCGACCGGCGACGGGTACCGCCACCGCCAGTGGCGGATCGTCGCGGCCAAGGGCTGGGCCCTGCCAGAGCCTCTTCCCATCGGCCCAGACGGAGAAGTAGGTATCGCCGCCGGCCTGGGCCGGGTGGTCGTCGACGCCCACGACGGCCGCCAGCGCGGTCACCCCCGGGGGTACGTCGATCTCGATGATGGAGAACCCGGAGACCCCGAGGCCCTTGGCGTGGACCTGACCCCGCAGCGTCAGTGGCGTCTGCAGCAGGGTCCGGTCGCGGCAGGCTTCCGGCGAACGGCGGCCGTAGTGCGGGTCGTAGACGCTGTAGATACGGCCGCTCTGCCAGGGCTGGTCGGACAGCCACTCTTCCGGCGCTGGCTGGGCGGTGAGCGGCGGCCCCCAGCCAAGGCCAGCGCTGCCAGCCAGGAAGCAGAGGCGCCGCAGCGTGGCAGTCCCCACGACGCGTGCCTTTCTCATGCTCTGCTCCTCTGCTGTCATGTGTGGCGGCGAACCGCGGAGGCCTGGGCGGAGGCGGGGCCCGCGCCAGCCCATCAAGCGCAGCTACGGCCCCTCGGCGGGCACTGCCAGCCAGTTCGACGGCTCGCCGGGTTCTTTGCGGAACCGCGGGCGGCCCAGCCACTCCAGGTCCCCAACACGCACAGCCCCCCGCGCGTCGTCGTAGCCTCTGGCCACCGCGTCCTCGATGAGGTTGCCGGCGAAGTCCAGCACGCACATGCGCTGGTCGGGACCGGGCCGGAGCGAGAAGACCCCCACCTTGCCCTGGTTGCGGACATCGATGAGCTGGGCCTGTAAGTGCAGGTGCCGGAAGGCTGCCAGGACGTTCCCGGCGAGGTTGCCGATCTCGATAGGCCGCTCCGGCGAGGGGTCCACCAGGATGATGTGAGTTGCGCCCCAGAGAACGGCGGCTTCGATGGGGCTGTTGTGAGCAAAGCCGCCGTCGATCAGCTCGACCCGCTCACCTGGCCGGGGGAAATCGTCCAGCGCACGGGCGGGAAACAACGGGAAGATGGCCCCGGACCCCATGGTCACATCAAGCAGCAGGTCGGGCCAGTCCTGCAGGGACACCCCTCGCGGGCCATAGTCCGGTGTCGGCGAGGCGGGGGTCGCGGCCGCATGAAAGTAGAGGTCGCTGGGCAGGCCGCCAGCCGCTGCGCGGCCAAGGCAACTGCCGGTGAGGACCAGGTCGCGCTTGAGCAGCCCGCGCTGGAGGATCTGTCGGCTGGCGGCCCGGAGACGGTCCGCGTCGGAGCCCGTGCCGTGCAGGTCGAGTGGGGGAAGGCCCTGGCGCTGGAGGTGTCCGCCGATCAGCGCCGTCAACTGCCGGCCCAGGGCGTGCTCGATGCCCTGACCCGTGGCCAGACTGGGCTCGCCAAGCAGCATGGTGACCGCCTGCGCCAAGGGCAGGAGCAGGATGCCCAGGACCGGTAGCCGCGCCAGCCAGCCCGGCACGGGTCTGGCCCTCGAGGGCGAAGCCGTTTCGACGCCCCCGCACAGGCGGGGCTGCCCAAGGCCCCGAGCCTGTCGAGGGGCTCCGGCTGAGCCGCGGCGGCGCCGGCGCCAGGCGTCGATGGCCAGGCCGGTGCCGCCGAGAGCCAGCAGACACCACGCCGCGAACCGCATGCCAAAACTGCCATAGAGCCAGATATGGTGCAGCACGTGGTTCGGGCCCAGCAGGCGCCAGGGGCTGCACGGCAGGAAATGGAGGAGGAGTACCGGCAACGCCAGGACCACTATGACCACGGCGCCCATGCGGTACCGGCGGGCCGGATCCGGAACACGGCGGCGGAGCAACCGCCCCATGACGGCCAGTTGGATACAGGCGAACCACAGGCCGAGGTTGGCCCGGACCAGCCACGGCAAGCGGACCAGGTCCCGCTGGTCCATCGCTGCCCAGAGGTCGCGGAAGCTCTCCCGCCCCTGCGGCGTGGCGGTGATACCCATGGCCACTGGCAGCGCATTCATGGCGCCGCCCGAGGTCCCGACCACGAGGGCGATGTCCAGGCCGGACTGGGGATCCATGCGCCGCAGGTCGGCGAGCTTCTCCTCCAGGGCCCGCACGACCCCGAGCTGGTAGGCGCACTTGGCGCCGCCCCCGGAGAGGACGAGCGCCAGGCGCGGCGGACGGCGCTGGGAGCGCGCGTCGTGGACCAGGAGCCAGCCGATCTCGTCGAGCGAGACTCGCTGCGTGTCGGAGTCGCTCCCGGCCGCGGCCCCGGCCCTGGCCCACGCCTGCACCGGTCCGTAGACTGCCGGCCCATCGGGGAACCGCACGAAGTCCCGGACTCCCGTCGCATCCACATGCTGAAGAAGCAGTTCCGATAGCCTCTCCGCCCCGGCATAGGTCCGGCGTGCCACCACCGCATCGGCCGGCACGCGCAGGTCGTCCAGGGGCGGCAGAGCGACCCGCCGCAGGGCCGACTCCGCCTCCGGATCGGCGGCGAGGGCGTCGTCGAAGAGGAACGCGACCCTCGTCTTGCCGGGGACCAGCTCGCGCAGCAGCCGCACGGAGTTGGTGTGAGAGGAGGTGAAGACGGACTGCGCCAGAGCCAGCCGGAGCTCATCGGGGGCGAGACACTGGCTCAGGGCGTAGAGCGGCGCCAGGTGCCCGGAGACCGAGAGGGGATGGACAAAAAGCAACTGCACGTGACCCAGCAGGATGGCCTGGCGCAGGTCGGCCAGCCCCTGGATGGCGGAGCCCGCCGGGACCACACAGAGAGCCCGGTAGCCGTCCCGGTAGCCGGGGGCGCGCTCTGCGGCCGGCGCCAGCGAGGCCGAGGCCGGCTTCAGGCACTTGGTGGCCAGGTAGAGGCAGGGCGCCGCAGCCCCGGATTCCGGATCGTCGCACAGGCTCGCCGCGGCGACGCCTGGACTGAGGATGGCGACGTCGACCTGGGCCTGCCGGAGCCAGTGCAGCACATCGCCGTACGTCCCGGCCGCCAGCCGGAAGCGCAGGGCGCCGCCGCTGGCCAGGGAGAGGTCCGCGAAGAGGCCCTGGTAGCGTTCCCAGTCGCCGGCGAAGTCCTGGAAGGCGACCACGCCGACGCGGACCTCGGCGGCCAGGGCTGGACGCGTAGCGCCTGCCAGGAGCGCCGCGATCAGACAGGCCAGCGCGGCAGACCGATGGCATGGACCCGTCCAGGGCATGGGCACAGTCCGTCCGCAGGCGAACACCGGAATCCACCCAGGTGACCGTGCTAAGTATGGTCTGCCGATGGCCCCACATCAACCACACCCGATCCGCCCGATCCGACCGATCCGACCGATCCGCCAGGTCCGGCGGAAGGCCCGGGCGCCTGGCCAACCGGGCAAAGCCCATGCACATTACCGACGGCGCCCTGGTGCGCAGCAGACCCCGCAACAACGACGAGGACCGCCATGAGCGATGTCGCCGATCTGACCCCCCCCGCCTCGATCCAGTGGTGGCGCGAGGCCCGCTTCGGCATGTTCATCCACTGGGGCCTCTACGCCCAGCCGGCCGGCACCTGGCAGGGCAAGCAGATCCCCTCCATCGGTGAGTGGATCATGTACAACGCCCGCATCCCCATCCCCGAGTATGAGCAGCTCGCCAAGACCTTCAACCCGGTGAAGTTCGACGCCGAAGAGTGGGTCCTCATCGCCAAGCGGGCCGGCATGCGGTACCTGGTCATCACCAGCAAGCATCATGACGGCTTCGCCATGTTCCACTCGCCGTCCAACCCGTACAACATCCTCGACGCGACTCCCTTCAGGCGGGATGTGATGAAGGAGCTGTCCGCGGCCTGCCAGCGGCATGGGATACGGCTGTGCTTCTACTACTCCCAGGCGCAGGACTGGCACGCCCCGGGCGGCGCCGGGCACTGGGACGAGGTGGACGGCGGCTGGTGGAAACCGAAGGTCAGCCCGGAGGCCTTTGCTCGGTACCTCGAGGGGAAGGTCAAGCCGCAGGTCCGCGAGCTGCTGACCCAGTATGGCCCCATCGGCCTGATCTGGTTTGATACGCCGGTCGCCATCACCCGCGAGCAGAGCCTGGAGCTCCGCAGACTGGTCCATGAGCTGCAGCCCGAGTGCCTGGTCAGCGGCCGCGTGGGTCACGATGTCGGCGACTATGGCAGCCTGGGGGACAACCAGATCCCCTATGGACCGGTCACGGGTGACTGGGAGACCCCGGCCACGCTGAACGACACCTGGGGCTACAAGTCCTACGACCACAACTGGAAGTCGGTAGGCGACCTGCTGGGCCTGCTCACCGAGCTCGCCAGCAAGGGGGTGAACTACCTGCTGAACGTCGGCCCGACTGGCGAGGGCGAGATCCCCGCTCCCAGCGTCGAGCGCCTGGCGGAGATTGGCCGCTGGATGGCAGCCAACGGAGAGGCGATCCACGGCACGTCCGCCAGTCCCTTCCCCTATGAGTTCGGCTGGGGCCGCGTGACCTGCAAAGGCGATCGGCTCTACCTGATGATCTCCTCGTGGTCGGCCTCGTTCGCCCTCAACGGGCTGCGGAACCGCGTGGTGCAGGCCCGGCTGCTGGCCGCGCCGGGTACGGACGTCCCGGTGTGCCAGTCGCGGGATCGGGCGATGGACTTCCATTCCCTGCGGCTGACGCTGCCGGAGGCGCCGCCAGACCCTCACTTCTCCGTGGTCGTCCTGGAACTGGATGGCCCACCGCAGGTCGAGCCCCTGCCCCTGCAGCAGCCGGACGGCTCGGTGCTGCTGCCCATCCACATGGCGACGGTCACCGGCCCCGGGGGCAAGCGGGCACCAAAGCTCACGCGCGGAGGCCTGATCGAGGGCTGGAAGAACACTGCCGAGAGCGTGAGTTGGTCGTTCAAGGTCGCGCGGCCGGGTGAGTATGAGGTGCGGCTGGTGCTGGGGTCGCCGCACTGGGAGCACAAGGTGGGCTCCGGCCATCGCGTGACCGTGAGCGTGGCCGGCCAGGCGGTGCAGGGCACGGTGACCTCCGACGAAGCCATCAAGGGCCATCGCACGACCCACTTCTGGCTGGCGGCGACGCGCCTGGGGCGCGTGCGGCTGGCGAGCGCCGGCGAGCGGTCGCTGGAGGTCCGTGCCGACGGGATCGCCGCCGACGTCAGCGAGGGGCTTTCCCTGCTGTCGGTCGAACTGCGGCCAGTGGCCACCAGCCAGTAGCCTGCGATGGAGGGACGCGAACCATGAGGCACGTCGCAGTCATGGCCGGCCTGACCTGCATCGGCCTGGCCTGTGCCCAGGCCCAGGACCTGGCGGAACTCGAGCTCGACCACAGCGTCACCAGCGACGTCGTCACACCCCACACGGACTGGGCTACCCCCTACGGGCCAGGCCCCGCGCGGGTGCTGTTCTTCGTGAATGGCCGCGGCACGAACGCCCGCGAGGTGATCGAGCTGAAGCAGCGCTTCGACCTCGACCCCCAGATGGTCTTCTGGGCCCGCATCGTCGATACCACCCGCGATGACTGGCATGGCGGCGAGAACGGGGTCCGCCGCATGGCCCGGCTCCTGGCCCAGAAATGGGACGCGTTCGTCTTCATCGACGTGCCGCCGGAGAAGATGCCCACGGAGCAGCAGTACGCCCTGGTCAGCGCGGTGACGGAGGGAGCCGGCCTGGTCCTCGCGGGGATCGACGACGCCCGCGTACTCAAGGAGAGAAACCGGCTGGCCGAGCTACCAGCCTTCCTCGGCGACGTGGATGGCGCCACCGCGTTCACGGTGAAGAGCGGCCGCGGCGTCCGCCTGCCCAAGGCCCCGACGATCGCTTACCGGCCTGGGTGGGAAGTGGACTACGACGAGTGGGACATGCGCCTGGGCAAGGCAGTCCTCTGGGCCGCCCGGAAGGAACCCGCCGTGGCCCTGGAGATGGCCGCACCCGGCGAGGATCTGCCGCGGACCGCACTGCCGGCGGCGGCAGCCGCCCTGCGCTGGCAGGGCGCCGGGGCCGGGACGGTGGCCACCGTGACCCTGCGCCGCGATGACGGGGCTCTCCTGGAGACGCGGCAGGTACCCCTCGGTGGCGCCACCGGCAGCCTGGAGTTGGGGCTGCCGCTGGTGCGGGCCGGACGGTACTGGCTGGACGCCGTCGCCCGCCAGGGCCAGGCCGTCGTAGCCTTCGCCAGCATCCGCTGTGCGGTCGTCTCCGAGCGCCGCGTCGAGCCGCTCGTCCTGGACGCGAACTGGGCTGAGGTCGGCGACCGCCTCAGCGGCAGCGTGAAGCTGTCGGGGCCACCTGGAAGCGACGAGCGGCTGGTGGTCAGCCTGCTCGATCGGAGAGACCGCGAACTGGTGCGCCAGGCGGTCGGGGTGGCGGCCGGCAGCGGGACTTTCGCCTTCGAGGTGTTGCCGTGGTTCCCGATGCTGCTGGAGGTGCGCGCGACACTGCTGGCCGGCAACCAGGAGGTGGCTTCGGCCTGGCAGTTCGCCCGCGTGGTGAAGCGCCACCACGGCCAGTTCAACACGGTCATGTGGGATACACCCAACGGTAACCTGGCCCCCGTGGCAGAGGAGAGCCTGGCCAGGACGGGAGTGACGATCCAGTTGCGGGGAGGCACCCCGGAGCCCTGCGTGGCCGCCCATGACATCGCCTGGATCCCCTACACCACCCACCTCTCGGCCAACCTGGATGACCAGGGCATCACGGTGCCGGCCTGCTGGCACGACGAGACCGCCATCCAGGCCCACGTCGAGAAGATCGCCACAAGCTACATCCCGGCGCGGCAGCACGGCGTCTTCGTCTACTCCCTCGGCGACGAGATCGACGTCCGGGGCTCGTGCCGGAGCCCGCACTGCCTGGCCGCCTATCAGGCATACCTTGGGGAGCAGTATGGCGAGATCGCGGCCCTCAATGCCTCCTGGGGCACCGCCTTTGCCGGCTTCGCTGACGTCGCCCTGAGCTCCCCGGAGGACAACGGCGAAGCCCAGGCTCTCAGGGAGGGCAACTTCCCGCGCTGGTTCGACCGGCAGGCCTTCCAGTCCTACAGCTTCTGCCGGCTCTGCGAGCGTTTCGGCAAGGCCTTCCGCGCCATCGACCCACAGAGCCGCTGCGGGTTCGAGGGTGCCGGGACCTTCGGCCAGGCCGACGACCTCGATGGCTTCGTCCGCCACAACGGCTTCTGGTCCCCCTACCCCGGGACTGCCGACGAGGTCCTGCGCTCCATCGCCCCCCGCGACTTCCCGCGCTCGAACTGGATGGGCTACACCAAGGACGCCGACTCGCTGTTGCAGAAGTACTGGCGGATGGTGACGCGGGGCTGCGACAGTGTCTGGTGGTGGCGGTGGGAGGTCATTGGCCGCTTCCATGGCTGGCTGGCGCCCTCGCTGGACCCGTACCCGGCAGTGCGGGAGATGCTCCAGGATACCCAGGTCGTGCGGGACGGGCTGGGCGACCTCCTGCTGCGCTGCGAGCTGCAGACCGACGGCATCGGGCTGCTGTACTCGCTGCCCTCGGCCTACGCCGCCAAGGTGCAGGCGTCGACCTCGTTCGGCAGCTACGAACGCAGCCACGAGGCGTTTCAGGCGGCCGCGCGGGAACTGGGCCTGAACTTCCGCTACTTCACGGACCGGCAGATGCGGCTGGGCGAGGTGGACTTGGGCCAGTTCAGGGCCATCATCCTGCCCCTGACCCAGGCCATGGGCGCCCAGGAAGCGGAGCAACTCCGCAGCTACGTGCGCGCCGGGGGCCTGCTCATCGCCGATGTCCTTCCGGCAGTCTACGATGGCCACGTCAAACGCCTGGCTGCCGGGCAGTTGGACGATGTGTTCGGGGTCCGTAGGACCGGCTTCGATGCAGCCGTGACGACCCCAGGCCAGATCGCCGTCCCGACGGCTGACGGAGCGGTCGCGACGCTGACCCTCGACAAGCCTCAGGTGGACGGGGACATCGAGGCCGCCGGCGCCATGGCAATGGGGGCAGCGGGTAAGGCGCCGCTGAACCTCACCAACAGCTTCGGCAAGGGCCACGCGGTGCTGCTGAACCTGGCCATGGGCAGCTTCCCTGCGCAGGGCCAGGGCGCGGAGCCAGCGGCATGGCTACGGCAGATCCTGGGCCAGCGACACGTCGCGCCGACGCTCGAAATGACCGACGCCAAGGGAAGCCGGGTACGCAACCTGGAGGTCACACGCTGGCTGACCGGGTCGGTCCAAATCGCGACGCTGCTGCGGCACGCCGGCCTGGCGGAGACCGTGACCCTGCGACTGCCTGAAGCCATGCACGTCTACGACCTGAAGTCGCACCGGGACCTGGGCAAGGGGCAGTCCTTCAACCTGGCGGTGACCCCATGCCGTGCGGGCGTCTACGCGCTCTCGCCGGAATCCCTTGGGCCAGTCCGGCTCGAGGCAGCCCCCGCGGTGGCGCCGGGCACGACGCAGGCCATACGCATCACGGCAGGGCTGGCGCAGGGACTGCAGGCGGTCAGCCTCCGGGTAACACTGCCGGACGGCCGGCCCGCCGACTGGGTCGACCCGGTCACCATCGCCGACGCTGCCGGCACCACGCTGACGGTCCCCGTGGCGCTCAACGACCCCCCGGGCACGTGGACCCTCACCGCGACGGACCTCTACACCGGCCAGGCTGCCGTCCTGCGGTTCGAGGTCAGGCAGGAGCCCTGACATGCGGACCCTTGCGACCCTCGGTGCCGGGCTGGCGTTACTGGCGCTCACCGCCTTGGGCCAACAGCCACCCGAAGTGGTCGTCACGGACCACGGGACGCAGACGTCCGTCGCGGGCCCCACCGCCCCGGCGCACATCATCGGCCTGCCGCGCTCCACGCACCTCATCAGTCTCGATGCCGGCGCCAAGACCTACGGTCTACGCTACGTCGCGGCCCATGACCCCAAGCGGCCGGACGTCGCCATCCCCGGGGAGGGCTACATCGGCATGCCCCAGCCCAGTGACTGCAACTGGTACGGCGGCGGCTTCTTTGACCTGCAGATCAACGGTCAGACCCTCGGCACGACGCTCCTCCACTCCCTCACCGGCCGCAGTGCCGGGGAGCGCGGCTACGCCGACTTCGTCTTCGCAGCGGCCCTGGCCATCGTCCGCGTCCGCTTCGTGGCCCTGGCCGGCAGCGACGTGCTCTATGCCCAGGCCCTCCTGGAGCCCAAGACGGACATCACCGGTCTGCGGGTCGTCCTGCGCTGCTATCCGTCGGCCTTCGTCAGCGATGCCGAGCGCCACGTGCTGACCCCTGCCCGAGACCTTCGGCAGGGGGACAAGGCCGATCTGGACCTGGTCACCGAGTCCTGGCTCCTCTACTATGACCGCGTGGTCGATCAGGGCGATGCCGCGGGCACGAGCACCGGCGTGGGACCATGCGCCGTGCTCTGGCCGCCGCAGCAGGTGGGCAAGGTCACTCTCGCCGTCGGCAACTACGGCATCGACACGGTCCTGGACATGGACCCCAAGCAGCGCGACCTGCGGTTCATCTTCATCGACTTCGCCGGGACCCGCAATGACAATGCTACCCGTGACGTGCGCCGCAGGGCGGAGGACCTCGTGCGGGGGCTGCCCGGGTTCCGCTTCGGCGACGCCGGGGTCGCCGACTGGCCCATGGCCGAGAGGCAGCAGGACATCGGCCGCATCCTGGCGGCAATGCCGGACGAGAAGGAGGCGGCGGCCGCCTACGCCCGGCGGGCCACCGAGCTCAAGGCGCAACTCGCCCTGCTCCAGGCCGGGGCGGCGGGAGCCATCATGGCGGAAGCCGCCGCGGCAAAGACCATCGCCGACTGGGAAGCCGGCATCCCGGCGCTGAAGCTGAAGGCCCTGCTTCAGGGGATCTGATACCCCATGCACATCAGCCGTAGAGCTTTGCTGGAGCGGCCGCGGCCCCAGGGGGGAACGCCCCCGCGGCCAGTGCTCCCGCGGCCGCGGTCACCGTGGGCAATTCGCCTTCAGCCAGGCGAGGCAGTCGGCATACCCCTGGCCCTTGTCGGTCCGGCCTTCCCATTCAGCGCACCAGACGCCCTTGTAGCCGGCTACCGCGAGCGACTGGATGGCCGACTTCAGCGGGACCTCGCCTTGCCCGAGGACCGCCCCACGGTACTCGGCGCGGGCCCCCGTTCCATCCTTCATATGAGTATGGAAAACATACGGTGCCAAGGCTTTGTAGATGGCGGGAAGCTCCGCGACGGGATTGCCCCACCAGCGCAGGTTCATGGTGTCCAGGTTCGACCCGGCATGCTTTGAGCTGGCGAGCTCGAGGGCGGTCAGCAGCACCCGCGGGTTGTTGGTGACGTAGCCGTGGTTGTCGACCGCCAGGCGGATACCCATGTCCTGGCAGAAGGGGACGCAGGCTCTCAGGCAGCCGGCGATGGCCTGGGCCCACTTCTCCTCGGGCACGCTGTCCTTGGGCTGGCCGCCCTCGGTCCGCAGGACGTCCGTGCCGAGGATCTTCGCGAGCTGGGCCACCTTCTGCATGCGTTCGACCTGCTGCTGGATGGCCGTGGGGTCGAGTTGAACGAAGTCGTTGTTGGCGGTGAGGGCGGAGGCGAACATGCCATGCTTGTCGAGGGTGGCCCTGGCCTGGTGGGCGCGGTCGGGATCGAAGGGCGCATTGCTCGGCCAGACGTCGGTGATCATGACCTCGCAACAGTCGAAGCCGGCGCCCGAGGCGTACTGGATGAACTCCGCGAAGGTGTTCCCCGGTGCGTTGTAGTGGATCAGCCCGAATGCCATGCACGGTCTCCTGGTTGATGCCTGTGACCGGTCCCCGCCGGACCCCAACCCCGCCCACGCTCCCGACCGTAGTCTGATGCCACCGCGATGCAAACCGGCACCGCGCCGTGTTGTCCGCGACGACCTGGCCCGCCGCCGTCATGGAGACGGCGCCAGGGCCCCCGGAACCATGGCTCGAGGCGCCGCCAGCGACTGCAAGGTCTGCTGTTCCCGGACCGGCAGGTCGAACTGCCCAGACGCTTGCCGCTTCAGCCGCCGGGTACGGTTGCCATCGAGCACATACACGGTACTGGCCACCTCGTAAGACAGGCGGGTGGACTGCAACAGCGAGGGGGCCTTGAGGAGCAGCGCCACGTGGTTGACGTGGACAGGCACGTCGACGGTGGCGGTGCCAAGGCGCGGGAGGAGTACCTCGTCGCCCGTGAGGCCCTTGCCCACGGAGGTGCCGTTGAGGCTGAGGTCGTAGCTGCCGCCGCTCACGGTGAGGGGGAAGGGGTTCTCGTTGCTCAGGCGCACGGTGAAGAGGGCGCGTGTCTCGAAGGCAGTGACCTGCTCAAAGCGCACGTTGACGACGGACGGCTCCGGTGGCGTCAGCGGGTCGACGTGGGTACACGCCCCGCCCCCCAACAGCACCAGGGCACCGGCAAACACCATCGCGGCTGATCTCATGCGGTGAACGCTCCGGCGGCAACAGGCCGCACCCTCCGGTACCGAGGTCGAGGTACACCGGGGTCGGGCCCTGAGTCCGCCGAGGGGCTCGCCCCACCACGACGCTGCATTCCACGGCTCCGGGGCGAATGGCCCTGCGGCCAACCAACCCCTAACGCAAGACCATACGCACGTCCGGCGTTCAGCGCAAGCGTACCGGCGTTCAGGTCTGCACGGTTTCGGGCTACCCCGTCCGCCAGGGCGAGGACAGCCCGGTCCAGGCCCTTCGCATCCCACCCGGACCGCCGCACGTGCACCCAGGTCCAGTCGGCATAGGTGGGACCTTGCCGAGCCCACCCGCCGAGCCGGTGGCTGCGAAGGGGCACTCAGGCGGGGGCGGCCTGTCGCGGTCCAGCCCAGCGCACGTTCCGGTAGGGCGACACCAGGGGCGCCTCGCCGGGGCAGTGGGGAAGGCCATCGCGGACCCAGCCGCAGGCCCGTGCCTCCAGTTCGGCCCCCAGGGAGGCCCGCCACCGGGCCACCTCCGGCTGCCGGGCCGGGTCAGCCGCCAGATCATGGCACTCACCCGGGTCTGCCTCCAGGTCGAAGAACTGCTCGGTGCCGAGTCGCGGGAACCAGATGAACTTCCGCCGGCCGTCAGTGAGGAACTGCATCTCCTGAGCCGGGGAGTAACAGGTGCAATGCTCACCATGGATGTAGGGACGCCACTGGCTCGCGGGCCGTTCCAGGAGTGGCAGGAGGCTGCAGCCGTCCACCGTGGGCGGACAGGCCAGGCCAGCGGCGGCCAGGAGCGTCGGCATGACATCCCGCAACTCCACCACCTCCCCGGCCCGGGCCCGGCGGCCCTGACGACGGTCTCGAGGAGGCACCACCACGAAGGGGATGCGACTGCTGCCCTCGTAGGCATAGGTCTTGCGCCAGAGGTGGTGGTCTCCCTGCATGTCGCCATGGTCGGAGGTGAACAGCACCCAGGTGTTGTCCAGGGCGGAGGGGTCATACCGGCGCAGCCAGTTCAGCAAGCGTCCGAGCTGGGCATCGATGAAGGAGATCTCACCGGCGTAGCCTGCCCTGGCCCGGTGGATCTGCGGCGGAGTCATGCGGCCACGCCAGGCGTTGGGGTCCAGCGCCGTCGCGGGATCGTCGTGCATGGCCGCCCAAGCGCCCACCGCAGGCGGCAGGGAGTCCTCATGGCGATAGAGGTCGAAGTAGTAGGGCGGCGGTACATAGGGGGAGTGCGGGCGGGCGAAGGAGAGGTTGAGAAAAAACGGCCGCGACCGGTCGCGCGCCGCCAGGAACTCGAGGCTGCGCATCATGGTCCAGGCCGTCGGGTGCAGGCGTTCGTCCGTATGCCAGGGCCGTGCGTGCCAGGAGTTCCAGTCGACCCCATGGTCATCGGGGGTGACGCCGGCAGGGGCGTGCTGCTCAAACCAGCGCCGGTGGTCGCTGTCGGGCATGCGGCCGGACTCATCCAGTTCGGTGGACTCGAAGCCCATCGGGCTGCGCTGGGGATGGAAGTGGCCCTTTCCGACCAGGTGCGTGCGGTAGCCCGCGCGCGTGAGTTCTCCGGCCAGCGTGTGGGGGAAGTCGTTGGGGATCGGCCCCTGCCCGCGGCCCATGCCGAGCACGCCGGTGTGCCACTGGTCCTGTCCTGACCAGAGCGTTGCCCGGGCCGGCAGGCACGAGGGTACGGCACAGTAAGCGTGCTCGAAGAGCGTGCCCAGCGAGGCCAGGTGGTCCAGGTTGGGTGTCTGGACCACGGGGTGGCCGGCGGCCCCGAAACAGTCCCCGCGCATCTGGTCCGCCAGCACCAGCAGGATATTGGGACGGTCCATGGTCACCTCGCAAACACGCCTGCCGGCACCTTACCAGCGCCCCGCCCCGGTGCAAGCGCGGCGCCGGTGCCGCCCCGCCCGATCCGCCAGACCGATCGGACCCGTCGGATCGGTCAGATCCGTCAGATCGGTCAGACCCGTCAGCCCCGTCAGCTTGCCGCCGGCCTCGCGCACGGCTATCGTCAGCACGCCGGATGCGCCGGCCTCCAGAGGACCTACCATGGACCAGGAACACGCCCTCAACGGATCGTGGGAACTGCGCGATGGTCTGCTGGGCTGGACCATGGCCGAGGCGCAACGGCTGACGGGCGCCCAGGATGGCTGGGTCCGGAGCCCGGTACCGGGCGACATCCACCAAGGCCTGGTCGCCGCCGGCAGGATCCCTGAGCCCTTGCTTGGACTGAACACCACGAAGTGCGCCTGGACCGAGAGCCGTTCGTGGTGGTACCGCACCGCCTTCGAGGCCCCCTCCGACTGGCTTGGCGCCGAGGCCGTCGAGCTGACCATGAACGGGCTGGACGCCAGCGCCGAGGTCTTCCTCAACGGCCTGCACCTCGGCTCGCACCGCAATGCCTTCCGGCCCTTCACCGTGGACGTGCGTCCCCACCTGGTGCTCGGCCGCAATGTGCTGCTGGTCAGGCTCAGCGCCGGGGTCGAAGGGGTCACGGAACTGGACCTGGACGAACCCGACGGCGTGCGGGCGGGAACAGAGGCGGGGAACGGCCGTCCCGAGCGCGGTGACCCGCGCCGGACCCTCGTGCGCAAGCCGCAGTACTCCTGGGGCTGGGACTGGAGCCCGCGCTGCGCCACCACGGCCATCGGCGGAGATGTGGTCCTGCGGGTCCTGCGCGGCGCCTGTATCCGCAACGTCGCCCTGTACCCCCAGACGCACACGGCCAAAGCCGCCACGGTCAAGGCCGTAGTGACCCTCGAGCGCTTCCATTACTACGCCACCGCCGACGCCCGTGTCACCCTCACGCTGACGGACGCGACCGGACGCGTCACCCGCTGCACCTCGGATGTCCTCCTGCGCTCAGGGCTGAACCACATCGACCTGCCGGTGACCATCGCCGCCCCGCGCCTGTGGTGGCCCAACGGCATGGGCGAACAGCACCTCTACCGCGTGGAAGCCAGCCTGACCCTGAAGCAGGGCGGGACCATGGCCATATCGCCCTTCGACTGGGGACTGCGCTTCCTCGGGCTGGACACGGCCGGGGTGTTCGCCATCACCGTCAACGGCTGCCGGGTCTTCTCTCGGGGCGCCAACTGGATCCCGGCGGACACGCTCTACGCGCGCACAACACCAGAGACTTACGCCAAGCTCGTACGGCAGGCCCGCGAGGCCGGTTTCACCATGCTCCGCGTCTGGGGAGGAGGCCTCTACGAGCCGGAGGCCTTCTACGCGGCCTGTGACCGCGACGGCATCCTGCTCTGGCACGACTTCATGTTCGCCTGCGCGCCGTACCCAGACCATCGCGAGGACTTCCGCCGGGAGGTGGAACGGGAGGCCGATTACCAGACCCGGCGCCTGCAACGGCATGCCTGCATGGCCCTGTGGAGCGGCTCCAACGAGAACAACTGGGGCTTCCGCGACTGGTGGCGCGAGCGCACCCGCGGCGGGGCCCTGTGCTATAACTACATCCTCCCCGAGGCCGTGCAGAAGAACTGCCCCGAGATCCCCTACTGGAACGGCTCTCCCTACGGCGGTGAGTCACCCAACGGCGAGGACGTCGGCGACCGGCATCACTGGCACGACTGCATGATGAACCCCGACATGCAGAAGCGCATCACCCCCGAAGAGTACGACCGCTGCAACGCGCTGTTCGTCTCCGAGTTCGGCTACATCGGAGCCCCCTGCCGAGAGACCATCGAGACCTACCTGGACGGCGCCCCGCCGGAACGCCGGGGCGAGGTCTGGCATCACCACACCAACACCTTCGAAAAAGGCACCGTCGACGCCGGCATCCGCAAGCACTACGTCGACCCCGAGGGCCTCTCGCTGGACGACTACATCCTCTACAGCGGCCTGGTACAGGGCCTGATGTATGGCTACGCGCTGGAGTCCATGCGGGTCCGCCCCAACTGCCATGGCAGTCTATTCTGGATGTACGAGGACTGCTGGGGCGAAGTGGGATGGACCATCGTGGACTACGCCCGCCGGCGCAAGATCTCCTGGTACTTCGTGCGGCGCACCTACGCGCCCCTGCGGCTCATCCTGCGGCCCGCGGGGACGGACGCCATCCGCGTCGTGCTGGCGAACGACACCCGCCAGGAGCAAAGCCTCGACCTGGAGTACGGCTACCTCCGCCTGGACGGCCGTGCGGCGGATCTGGCGACCGTGGCGACCAAGGCCCCGCCCCTGAGTCGCACCACGCTCTGCGAGTTCCACCGGGGTACCCACGATCCCCGGGACGGGCTGTGGCTGGCCCGGGCACGGGACCGCGCCGCCATCCTCCCGGCGACCTTCCGCGCCGTCGACTACCGCGAGTTACGCACTGGGGACCCTGGCCTGGAGGCGTCGGTTCGCCGGCACGGGACGGGGCTGCGGGTCAGCGTGTCCGCCAGGGGCTACGCGCACGCGGTGCACTTCCTCGGCCTGCCGGTTGCCTGTGAGCCGGAGGACTGCTTCTTCGAGCTGCTTCCGGGCGAGACCCGGGAGATCGCCATCCCCGACCCACCGGGCGAGCGCCTGGAGCCCGCCATGGTGCGCGCAACCTGCCTGAACGCGCGCCGCGGCTGAGACCCCGCCCCCCACGGCTGCTAACTCCGCTGGCCGCAGTCCTGTATGCCGACGGCCCCAGTAGGGGGTGCCAGTACCCGACCTCGGGCGCAAGCTCCGCGGCGACGGTCTGCCACCCCGCTCCGACCTGCCGCACGGTGAAGAGCTCAGCAGCATCGGTCCGCCCCCGCCGCACGGCCCGGCCTCTGCCAACGGCTACGGCACGGGACCAGTGCCTCCGAGGCCCAGCACGTTGCGTACCCCCTGGAGGATCATCTGGGCGGCGAGAGCGGCCAGGATCAGCCCCGTGAGCTTGCTCAGGATGCTGATTCCCCGCCGACCCAGGGCGCGCTCGATGGCAGACCCGGCGAGCAGGACCCCGGAGACCGCCCCAATGGCCAGGAGCAGGGCCAGACAGCCCGCCAACTGGTCGGCGGGCGAGGTGATGTCCGCCCCCATCACCAGCAGGGCACCGATGGTGGCAGGCCCGGCAATCACCGGCACCGCCAGCGGCACCACCGCGATATCGTCCTCGGCACTCTGCGCCAACTGCAACGGGGTGCGCTGAACCATCGCCACGGCCGAGAGAAACAGCAGCCCGCCAGCCCCCACCCGGAACGAGTCGACCGTAATCCCGAACACCGCAAACAGCGCGTTGCCAAAGAAGAACAGCACCAGGCACACCACCGTCAGGGCAAAAGCAATCTGTAGCACCAGCCGCCGGCGCTGGGCCTCGCCGCTGCCCGTGGTCAGGCTCAGAAACATCGACAGCGCGAAGAATGGAGTGAAGAGGAAGAACACCTTCACCCAGATCGCGAGCAGCAGGCGAAACCAGGCCAGCATAGGGTGGATACCCCCCGGCGCGCCCCAGGTCACATCCGGAACCGGGCCATCCGCACCGCCCGGCCGGTATCGCCGGACTGGGTGGCCGCCAACCCCATGCACACGGGCACGATGGCGTCCTGCGGCCGACACTTGGGCTCAGCCTCGCCCCGCACAAAGCGGAAGAAGCTGTCCTGGACCTCGCCGTCGGCGCCGCCATGCGAGATGGCCAGGTCGACGTCGATCGGGACCTCCTCCTGCGAGGAGGGGTCGCGCCGGTACAGCGTCAGCGTCTTCCCCGCCAGACAGCCCTCGACCGTCGCCTTGGTCCCGGCGACGCGGATGCGCCGGTCGGAGAAGCCTGCCACCACGTTGCAGGTGTAGGTCGCCAGGATGGCGCGCTCGAAGGTCACCGTGGCAATGCCGTGGTCGAAGGTATCGCTGGGGGCGTTGTAGAGGCAGAGGTCATGCGGCTCGCCCCCGGCCTCCTCCCGGATGGCCAGCAGAGGGTGCGCCTGGCGCGAGGCCCGGTCGGGGCAGGTCGCCTCGAGGGCACAGTCCCGGCAGCGCATCGCCGCCCCGGCCTTGGGCACATAGTAGCTCTTCTGGGCCGTCGCATAGACCTCGATCGGCCTGGCCCCGGCAAACCAGTAGAGCAGGTCGAAGTCGTGCGACGCCTTGGTGATCCACAGACCGCCGCCCTCGGCACGAGACCGGTTCCAGCGCCGGAAGTAGGTCCGCCCGCCATCGTAGAACTCGTCCGCCTGGATCGTGAGCAGGTCGCCGAGAACCCCGCTGTCGATGATCTGCTTGACCCTGGCATAGACCGGGGCATAGCGGAGGTTGAAGCCGACGAAGGTCCTGCCGCCGGCGGCCCGGTCAGCGGCGATGATGACCTTGCACTTGGCCGCGGTGGTCTCCAGGGGCTTCTCGCAGAAGACGTACTTGCCGGCCTTCAGTGCGGGGACCACGACCTCGGCGTGGTGGGCGTCGGTGGTGGTCACCATGACGGCATCGCAGTCAACCGACGCCAGGAGAGGGTCGATGTCCTCGAACACGGGCACGCCGGCGAGCCCGCACTGGGCCACCATGTATTCGGCCCGTCCCACATAGCGGTCGCCGAGGGCCGTGATCTCGACATCCGGCCGCTTCGCCACCGCCTCCACGAGCCACGAGCCACGACCGCCGATACCGACCAGCGCTACCTTGGTCTTGCGCATCAGGTCCAGCCTTTCATCCCCAATACCAAGCGGGCCCTGCACCCCTGCGCGGGCCGGACCTGACCATAGACGCCGCCCCGCACATTCCAAGCCGCGGCGCCGCGTCGACATGCGATGCCGAGCCGCCGGACGGGGACGGGGTCACACCGAATGCCCCCCAACTTAAGCCGGTCGACCGCCTTGGGCCACCGGTGATCGGCTGATCTTGGGTGAGGGGCACCGCGGCGGTGCCGGCGGCCGCCCCCCATGCGGTCCCCCGT
>Ga0172371_10004808_pt1 | contig 20280 bp, 18 predicted proteins | sample Lak12m_FD_114543 | JGI IMG/M metagenome (GOLD analysis project Ga0172371, IMG submission 114543) | Freshwater microbial communities from Kabuno Bay, South-Kivu, Congo - kab_022012_12m | ecosystem: Environmental > Aquatic > Freshwater > Lake | place: Democratic Republic of the Congo: South-Kivu... | reverse complement strand
CCGTATCCTCCTCTTCTTCCGTAGGATCCTCCGGTTCTATCTGCAAAAAGCCGTCCGTTTCTTCCTCTTCTTCGTCCCCGTCGTCTTGCGCGTCCGGTTCAATCGCAGGAGATGTTTCATGGGCGGGCGGCGGCGCAGCTTTTGTTTTTTCTTCCGTCAACGCCTCCATCGCCCGGCCGATCATATCAACCGTATCGCCCGGCGTCATGGAATATTCCCCTTTTGCCTCGGCGGCAAATTCTCCCGCCATGCCGTTGATCATCACGCCGAGCAAAGCCGCATCCCATGCGCTTTTACCCTGCGCAGCCAACGAAGAGATAATCCCCGTCAGGACGTCCCCGCTGCCGCCTTTGGCCATTCCGGGGCTGCCTGCAGTAATCAGGCATATTCCTCTCTTGCGGTTCGCTATAACGGTTACGCTCCCCTTAAGCACAAGGGTTACGTCGTATTTTCGCACAAATTCGCGCGCCGCTCCCACCGGGTCGGCAGATATCTCTTCAACCGGCTGGCCGGTCAGTCTGGAAAACTCCTTTGGATGGGGCGTTAATATGATATCCCCCGCTTTCCTTAAAAGGATATCCGTGTTCCGGGAGAGCACATTGAGCGCGTCCGCGTCAAAAACCTTGACCATCTCATGGTTTTCGACCATATGGTTCACCAGTTCCTGCGTCTCCTCGTTTTCGGTGATCCCCGGGCCGATGGCCAGCGCGGTTTTATCCTTCATGTACCGGTCGGCTTCGTACAAGGCGTTGCGCGTCAGGCTGTCCATCTCGCCGGGCAGAATCCTGCAGGTCGCTTCAGGCACTGTTTTCTGCACCACGCTCACAACATAGTCCACCGACCCAAGCGTTGTAAGCCCGGCGCCTGTCCGCACCGCCGCGCGGCAGGATAATACCGCCGCGCCCGCCATGCCTACGCTGCCGGCAATAATCATCAGCCGGCCGTAGTCTCCCTTGTTCGTGTCAGCGCCGCGCCGCTCAATGGAAAGTCCGGCAGACCCGGAATCATATGCGCGCACGTCGATCTCCTTCAGGGCCGGGCAGCCGTCGTCCACCCCGATGGGCGTTACCGTAAGCTCGCCGGCATACTCCCTGCCGGGATATAAAAAGTGGCCTATCTTGGGATACTGGAAGGTCACCGTGGCGTCTGCGCGTACGGCCTGCCCCATCACCGCGCCCGTATCTCCCGATATGCCGGACGGGATGTCCACGCTGACGCAAAAAGCGTCCATCCGGTTGATCAGCCGTACGGCCTCAAGCTGCAGCCCGTCGACTTCCCTGGTCAGGCCTGTGCCGAAAATCGCATCCACTACAACCTTTGCACCCGCATTTTCCTCCGCCGCTCTTACAAGGTCGTACGCCGTCTGTACGAAAGATACCTTGTCCCCCAATGTATCCAGTATCTCAAAATTAACGAATGCATCTCCCTTCATGTCCGCCGCATCGCCGATCAGTATGACGCTTGCATCAAAACCCCGCGCAATCAGGCCGCGGGCAACGGCAAACCCGTCCCCTCCGTTGTTGCCCGTACCGCAAAAAACCAGCACGGCGGGCCGCTCGTCCGGGAATTCTTTCAATATCCGTCCGACCACGCCCAGTGCGGCGTTCTCCATCAGGACGATTCCGGGTATTTTAAGCGTTTTGATCATGTATTCGTCAATCTTACGCATCTGCTTTTGCGTTACTGCGAGCATTTTTAAAGCACCCCCGTTATTTTTTTGATATGAAAATTGGAAATTATTTATTCGACAATGATAACCTGTGCGGTCGCGAGGTCGCCGGTATGCGCAATGCTTAAAAACACGCGACCGCTCCCCGCTATCTCCCGGGCGCGGCCAAAAAGCGCCATAAAGGGCTTTCCGCTTTCCTCGTGCCGGATTTCTACGTCCTGCATGGAAAAAGAGCCGATACCGGCCCCCAAAGCCTTGAAAAACGCCTCTTTTGCGCAGAAGATACCGGCCGCCGTCTGCGCGGCGTTCGCCTTTCCAAGGATATACTCCCGCTCGGACGGCGTAAAGCATTTTTCCAGGAAACGCGGGTTTTCAATGGAACGCTTAAGCCGCGATATCTGTTCCACGTCAACGCCCAGTCCTCGGATCATCGTTTATCACTCCCGCATCGTATTATACAAGTCATCTGCCGGGTATTCATAAAAATCTGCCGGGGCTCAGCACGCGTCACGCTCCGTTCTCCCGTGCAGCAAGTACCGCGTTAATCACCGACCGGCGTACAACTTCCACGCAGGCTACGATCAGGCTGTTTAAATCAGCCTGTTTTTCACCCGTTCCAAGGGCGAAAACCGTGTCGCCGTCCTGCATCGTATGCGAAGGGCTGATGCTCAGTGCCAGTCCGTTGTGCGCGGCCTGTGCCAGTTTGGTCGCCGTATCTTTTGTCAGGGCCGCGTCCGTCGCAATCACCCCGATGGTCGTGTTCAGCAGGGAGCCCGGTTTCATTCCCGCCAACATCAGCTGTCCGGTATTCACATGCTTCCCGTTCATCTGCGCTCCGGCAATGATCTTTCCGTCTTTCTCCACAATGTCGCCGACGGCGTTCACTACCATCAGCGCCCCTATCCTAACGCCGCTTTCAAGGGTGATGCAGGCTGTCCCAACGCCGCCCTTCTCTGCGCCCTCCATCCCCAGAACCTTGCCAACGGTCGCGCCGGCGCCGGCGCCGGCGCTTCCCTGCGCGATATTTTTACCGGCTTTTTTGCATGCGATATATCCCATTTCTTTATCCGGCCGGATCGCGGCGCTCTTATAACCCAGGTCATAAATCACCGCGGCGGGTACGATGGGCACCCTTGCCGCCCCCGTATCAAACCCGACTCCCGCCTCCTCCAGGTACTGCATTACGCCCGCGGCCGCATCCAGACCGTACGCGCTTCCGCCTGCAAGCATGACGGCATGCACGCGGTCAACCAGCTTGGCCTGCCCCAGCAGCGCAGTCTCACGGGTTCCGGGTGCGCTGCCCCGGACATCGGCGCCGCAAACCGCGCCGTCCTTTGCCAGGATCACGGTAACGCCCGTCCCGGCCGCCGCATCCTGTTCCATACCGACTTCTATTCCCTTGATTTCGCAAATATTTCCCGGATATAACATGCCCACTCCCTCATTCATTCCTGCTGCGCGCCGTATTCCCTGATCGCCTGCAGGATATCCTCCGTTTCAAAGCCGCGGACGGCCAGTGTGCGGAACACCTTTTCCCTTGCTTTTTTCGCGTCTAAATCCCGGTATTTTTCATACAGGCTCTCCGCCTGTATCTTTGCGGCTTCCCTGAAACTTCCGAGCCCCTGCAGGGTCTCTTCCGCCACTTCTTTATCGATCCCTTTTTCAAAAAGTTTATGTGCGATTCCGCGTCCGCCCATTCTTTCCTTCAGTTCGGCCGCATACATCTCCGCAAAAGCCCTGTCGTTTATATATCCCATTTCTTCAAGTTTACCGGTGGTCCATTCCGCCGTTTCATCGGATATTTCCTTCTGCCTGAGTTTTTTCAGCACATCCCTGCGGCTCCTCATCTGATAGGAAATATACTTCAGGGCCAAATCCATTGAATATTTTTTTTCGTCGTCTTCCGCAATTTTACGCAAATCAAGTCCGGTAATATCCATATCTTTTTTCAGGCCGTACTGCATTGCGGTTTCCAGATAAAGCGCAAAGGCAAATGTTCCGTCAACATAAACGTTTACACGGTTTTTATTCCTTTTGCAGTTTGAAATATCCGTTATGACCATGTTTCCATTATATATAAAAAAAACAAAAATATAAAGCAATTAATTATCGCAGGAGGGCAAAACCGGCTCTGCATTTCAAGTTTTATGACGCATTTGCATTATTGGCGGTAATATTGTAAAATACCTTTGATATAAGGGGCAAACAATGAAAAAATTATTCGTTATTGTTTTTTCAATACTTTTGTCGGTTTCCATCCCCGTGGCCGCTTACGCGGCGAGCAATCCGGATGAACTGCTTAAAATCGGGTCGATCGGCAATCAGGTCGTACTGGTCCAGCAGCGTCTTCGGGATCTGGGGTATTTGAATTTCCGCGTAACGGGAAAATATAGCAATATAACGTTCGAGGCAGTACGGCGTTTCCAGCAAAACAACCGCCTTTCCGATGACGGGCAGGTCGGTCAAACCACCCTGGATCCCCTGCTTTCGGCTGAAGCGAAAGCCGCATCGAAAAATCCGGATTTCAAGGTCGTCTACGGCCCGCGTCTGCAGAACCCGACGGAATTCGGCGAAATGACCGATTGGGCAGAGATCGACCCGCTCTTCCCGGCAGGGACAAAGGTTACCATTCAGGATCTGTATGGCAGCAATTCGTTTTCAATGCAGCGTACGGGCGGTGTTCATAATGCCCGCGTTGAAACAGTGTCTCAATCGGATACCGATGCCTTCACCGATATGTTCGGCGGCGGAAGCACCTGGGAAAAACGGCCTGTGCTGGCCACCATCAACGGAAAAACGTACGCGGCTTCCCTTTTCGGCGCTCCGGGCGGAGAGGATACCATACCGGACAACGGAATGAACGGCGGTACACAGCTCTTCTTTTATAAAAGTCTTTCGGATCTTTTCTCCCTTCGGGATGAAGAACATGCCAGCTCCGTGCTGAAGGCCGCGGGCGAGATCACATAAAGCAACGGCGGCTCTGCCGCTTTTTTAATTGGTTTTCCGCGATTCAGCCTGGATCACATCCCGGGCGATATCGGCGGGGAGCATAGCCTTGATATGGATCGCCCCGGGCGAATAATCAATCAGCACGTCCTGTCCGTGCTCCCTGACCAGCGCAAGAATATCTCCTCTCGAATATTCTATCGACGTATCCACAAAAAACATCTTTGGCTTCAGGGCTTCGTCGGCAATCTTTAAAAGGCTGTCGAGTCCCGTTCCGTCTTTTGCGGAAACATACACCGGCCGGCCGCCCACTACAGGGTAATTTTCCAGAAGGTCCGCTTTGTTGTATACGTCAATCACCGGCTTTCCCGTAGCGCCAATGCCCTCCAGGACGGAATACACCACCTTGGACTGCATTTCGCACTGGCCGCTGGATGCGTCGATGACATTTAAAAGAAGGTCGGCCTGCAGCGTCTCTTCCAGCGTTGATTTAAACGCATCTACCAATTCATGGGGCAGTTTGTTGATAAACCCTACGGTATCCGTAAACAGTACCGTTATACCGGAGGGCATCTTCACCCTTCTTGTAACCGGATCGAGCGTCGCAAACAGTTTGTCCTCGGCCGTAACGCCGGCTCCGCTCAGTGCGTTCAGCAGGCTTGATTTTCCCGCGTTGGTATACCCCACCAGCGCGACCGTCTTCATCCGGTTTTTTATCCTTTCACTCCGCCTCATCTGTCTTTGGCTGTTCAGGTCTTCAATTTCACTTTCCATTTCAAATATACGCCGCCGTATGCGCCGTTTGTCTACTTCCAGTTTTTTTTCGCCGGGGCCGCGCGTTCCAATACCGCCCCCCAGCCTCGATAAAACGAATCCCTCCCCCTGCAGCCTGGGAAGATTATATTTCAATTGCGCAAGCTCAACCTGCAGTTTCCCCTCTCTGGTTTTTGCATGTTTTGCAAATATATCCAGAATCAGCATTGTCCTGTCCAGCACCTTAAGCCCCAATACTTCTTCCAGGTTTTTTAATTCCAGCGGGGTCAGTTCGTCATCCGTAACCGCCACATCCGCATCGGCTGCGGCGGCTTTTAGGGAAAGCTCACTTGCTTTCCCTTTCCCCACATAAAAAGATTTGTCCCGTTCTCTTGCCTGCGTATCCATCATAACAACGTCAACGCCTGCCGTGTCTGCCAGCCGTCTCAGTTCCTGCATGCTCTCTTCCGTGGAATTCAGGCCGATCAGCATGGCTCTTTCCCTGATATCCCCCGTCTCATGCATGGATACCTGAACGGATACCCTCTGCGTCGCATTGGCAATCTCAAGCATCAGGGCTCTGTCGGGTATTTTACTTACGGCAAACGGCCCGTAAACCACAGGCTCATCCAGTTTTTCCCCTATAAAACCGACACAAACGCTTTTTGCCTTTCCGTCCCGGACGGATACCGCAGCCATGGCGTCCATTCTGGAAGACAGCAGCGTGGATATGTCCACGTCGGAAAGCATGGCGCCTCCTTCGGGATGCGTATGTATGCAACGCACGCCTGAAAGGCCTTGGTGCCCCCTGCGTTTCCGGATGTACGGCATCTGCACGGTCTGACTGTCGCCTACGGAAATATCCAGTACTTTTCCCGCGCGCGATAAAAAAGCAGATATCTCCCGTCCGGTTTGGGCCGTCAGATCAGACATAAAATCAATCAGTTCGCCGGAAGCAAAGTCGCCTCGGTTCGTTTTGATTTCATACAGATATTCTATTTGTTCGAGAAGCGGTTTTTTTATGCCGCTGATATTTCCATTTACCAATTCAGGCTCCTGTTCTCCTATTACTCTTATAAAGGGTCTCCGCCCTCTTTAATAACGTTTCCTTTTCGTTGGGGCTCTTTTCCAAAATAACTTCAAACAATAGTGCCTGCAGAATCCTCCCGAGTTCTTTTCCTTCCCCGATCCCCAGGCGGACCAGGTCGCCGCCCTTAACGGAAAGGCCTATTAAAGAATAGCATTCATTTTTGCCAACTATTTCATCCGCAAGATTCTTCTGCACATGCATATCTTCCGTAATACTTTTGAGTTCAACCAGTTTAAAAAACAAATCTGCTCCAACTATATTCATCCATATCTTGATCTGTTTTTTTGCGGGTTCGATTTTTTTATTCCGATACCAAATCAGCCGCGCCACTTCATTCCGTGTCCGGCCATCAAACTTTAATCGGGCAACAATATTTTCCCCTCCCGGCAGGCCCTGCAGTAAAACGGCGAGTTGAACGCTCAGGCTTGGGCAGCCGTCCACCATTCCGGCCTTTACGGTATAATCGGGGTCATCCCTGAATTCGGGTACAAAAACCTCAAAAACATCCCGGTACCTCCGCATCGTCTCTCCCGCCCTGCCCGATGCCAGAAGCCGCATGAACTCAACGTTGATCCTTTCGGCGGAAATGTTTTTGAGCAGATCTTTTTTCTGATGAATGCCCGCTTCCGTATTTTTTTCAATGCCAAAACCAAGCTCGGCCGCCAGGCGCAATGCGCGAAGCAGGCGCAGCGCGTCCTCTTCAAATCTTTGGCCTGCGTCCCCGACACACCTTACGATCCTCTCTTCAAGGTCCCTTTTCCCGCCGGAGACATCCACAAACCCTTCGGACAGGCTGTAAGCGATCGCGTTGATCGTAAAGTCTCTCCGCTTTAAATCGTCTTCAATATTCTTTGCATATGCCACCCGGCTGGGCCTTCTGTTGTCCAGATACGGCCCTTCCGTCCTGAAGGTGGTTATCTCAACCGGCGTTTTACCGGATACTACGGTCACCGTGCCGTGTTCCATCCCGGTCGGGATTATCCTGAAACCGCTGAAGGCCTCCATCACTTCTTCGGGCCGCGCGTCGGTTGCAATATCATAATCGGCCGGTTTTTTTTGAAGCAGAAAATCACGAACGCATCCGCCGACCGCATAAGCCGCAAATCCATTTTCCCGCAAAACTTCAAATATTTTTTCGATCTCGGCTGAAAACCGCATTTTTCCCTCCGTTTCCCTTATTGGTTATTATAGCAGAATCCCGTAAATATTTAACCCCTCAAATCAATATGAAACATGCCCGCTCTTCTTTCCTTATGAATTTATAAAACGCCGTGTTTATGCTGTAAAACTGCTGTTTATTATTAATATAAATTTTAAATAAAGGGGTGACGGTTATGAATGATGCGCTCAGTCAAAAGAAATTCAGAAATGCGGAGTGGATCGGTTTTATTGCAACCTGCATTTTGGCGCCGCTGTTCCACTTCACCTATGAATTATCGGGCTCCAGTCAATTTGTCGGGATGATTTCCGCAGTCAATGAAAGTGTATGGGAACACAGCAAGATCGTATATTTCCCGTTCCTGTTCTATTCGGTCGCGGAATTTTTCATCATAAAACCCCAGGCAAAACGGTTTTGGGCATCCAAGGCTGTCGCCATGGCCTTCCTGCCGGCTGCAATGTTCACATTTTTTTATACCTATACGGGGATGTTCGGTGTGGAAAGCCTGGCAATTGATATCGCTTCCACCCTTGTATGGCTTTTCTTCGCCTTTATGATCTCCTACAGGCTTTATCTATCGGATTATAAATTCGAAAAACATTTCGGCTGGTTTATCTTCCTGCTGATCATCGTATTTGCGGTCGAAATCATATTTACGCTGCTGCCACCCCGCATCCCCCTGTTTATGGATTCCGTAACGGGCGGCTACGGTTTTTCGGTATAGTTTGGTATAAAAGGCCGAACGGTTGATACGTTCGGCCTTTTCTTTATGGTAGTCCTATTTGCATTAAAACAAAGGTTTTTTAGGACGTAATATATCCTAAAGGTGATTGATGATGGAGGCAATGTACGCCGCGCCGAACCCGTTGTCTATGTTCACCACGCTCACCCCCGCCGCGCAGCTGTTCAGCATGGCAAGCAGCGCAGCCATTCCGCCGAAACTCGCTCCGTATCCCACGCTGGTAGGCACCGCAATCACCGGTTTGTCCACCAAACCGCCGACCACGCTGGCCAGCGCGCCTTCCATACCCGCGACCACAATCACGACCTTTGCTCCCCGAATAACCTCCAGTTTGGAAATAATCCTGTGTATGCCCGCAACTCCCACATCCACAACCTTCTCCACACGGTTTCCAAGCAGTTTTGCCGTTTCTGCGGCTTCTTCCACCACCGGCAAGTCTGATGTGCCCGCGCAGACGATTGCGATATAGCTTTCCGGGGTAACTTTTTCTGATCTTTTGATAGTAATCGTACGGCCAAGCGGATGGAACACTGCATCGGGGCAAATTTTTAAAACCGCATCCGCGATTTCCGCATTCGCCCTTGTTGCCAGGATATCGCTGCCTGATTCCATCATACTGGCAACGATTTTTTTAACCTGTTCCGCTGTTTTTCCGGCGCAGTAAATCACCTCGGGATACCCGACACGTATTTCCCTGTGGCTGTCGACCACGGCGAACCCCAGGTCTTTTGCGGGCAGTTCCGCAAGCTTTTTCATCGCGTCTTCAATGGTCGTCTGCCGGTCCAAAACCGATTCAAGCAGCCTTCTTAAATCATCCCTGTTCATGCGTTTCCTCCCGGGCAGCCGCCTGGTTCATGCTTCCTGTGCGATACCCCTTCAAATCGATCGTACAATATGTAAATCCCGCCCTTCTGCACTCGGCGTCCACCATCTCGGAAAGACCGTCCCTGAATAACCGGGCCGTTTCATCCTTTCCGACTTCAATCCGTGCAATATCCCCGTGGTGGCGTACGCGCACCTGCCTGAATCCAAGATTTAAAAGATATTGCTCGCAGCTTTCAACCATGGCTATTTTTTCGGTTGTGATCCTCTCTCCGTAAGGAAAACGGGTTGCAAGGCAGGCAAAAGGCTGTTTGTCCCATGTCTCCAGACCCATCTCCCTGGAAAGAAGCCTTATTTCACTTTTTTTCAAACCCGCTTCCAGAAGGGGGCTTTTTATCCCGAGTTCCTTAAGCGCCCGCATACCCGGCCTGAAGTCCAACAGGTCGTCTGTGTTGGATCCTTCAAGAATCGACAGGATCCCAAGGCTTTCGGCCTTCTCCTTCATCTTCCAGAACAAAGACCGCTTGCAGATATAGCAGCGGTTTTTTGGGTTTCGCACAAATTCAGGTATGGACAGTTCATCCGTTTCCATAAGCATATGGCGCGCCCCGAGGGAATGCGCAAGAGCGGCCGCATGGTCTGTTTCCCGCTTGGGATGGATGGATGACCCCGCCGTTATGGCCAGCACCCCGCCGGTTCCCAATACGTCCAGGGCGGCTTTCAGCAGAAAGGCGCTGTCAACACCGCCCGAAAAAGCGACTGCAACCCTTTTCTGCTCTTTTATGATCTCAGATAAATGTTTCAGTTTTTCATGAGCGCCTGATCCGTTTTCCATCTGCTAACGCTTCTTTTCCTTTTCAATTTGATTGCTGATTTCGCTGTATACCGCTGATATGGGCACATTATTTTTCAAGGCCATCTCCCGCGCGTCCGCGTATTCCGGTTTGATATTTACGATCTTGTCTTTAAAGTAAGCCTTTTTTACCCGCGCATCACCGTATTTTGTATGTACGGTCTCCGTATCCCTTTTCAGCGCCACCTTCTGCACTGTCTGTCTCCGGAGGCCGATCGTCGTCGTCTCTGTAAACAGCACTTCCGCCACATTCTGCTCGTGCGCTTTATCCGTCAAAACACTGATCAGAATAGCCGGCCTTCCTTTTTTCATCATAACCGGAATTTTATAAACATCCAGTGCGCCCGCTCCGAAAAGCTTTTCTTCCGCAAACCCTATCAATTCAGGGTTCATATCGTCAATATTCGCCTCCAGGATCACCTGTTCTTCCGTTTCCGCTCCATCGGGCATATCACCCAGAAAAACCCGCAGTACATTTGGTATATCAAAATCATTTGTCCCTAGGCCGTATCCCGTTTTCATGATCGAAAACGCCACATCATCCGTAAAGGCATCGGCATTTGCCGCTAATATAGCGGCGCCGGTAGGCGTCGTGGTCTCATAGGGAACGAGTCCCGTCTTAATAGGGATTCCGCAGAGCAGTTCGGTTGTTGCTGGCGCAGGTACCGGCAGAACGCCGTGCGCACACTTTACAAATCCGCCTCCCACCTGTATGGAAGAGGCTATGATTCTGTCCGGATTTAAAAAATCCAGCGCGATCGCGGCCCCCACAATATCCACCAGCGAATCGACCGCCCCCACCTCGTGAAAATGCACTTCGCCCGGCGGCAGGTTATGCACCTTGCCTTCCGCGGCGGCAATATGGGAAAACATATCCATTGCCCTGCTTTTTACCCTCTCCGCCAGTCCGCTTTTTTTAATCAGGTTTTCAATATCCGCCAGTTTCCGGTGCGGGTGTCCGCCGCTTTTCACGGCGATATCAACCTTCGTGCCCGTAATCCCTCTTTTTTCGGCCCGGCGCACGTTCATTTCAAATTCGCCGTCCAGGGAAAGTTTGGAAAGCTCGCTTCTTAAAAAATCCTCTTCTACGCCCAAATCCAGCAGTGCGCCAAGGTTCATATCCCCGCTGATCCCGCAAAAACAATCATAATACAATATCTTCATTGGTTATCCCCGCCTGTCTGATTGACCTGATTATTCAAAAATCTCTTTCACCTGTTTCAGTTCATTGCGTATCAATATCCCCTGCGGGCAATGTGTTTCACACTGTCCGCATTCCGAACAGTTAGAAGCGCGCTGCGCCGGTTTCAGGCGGAAAGAGTAAGGCTCTTTCCTGCCGAACACATGATAATTGTTGTACATTGAAAAACAGATCGGTATATCCACGCCCTGCGGGCAGGGCATGCAATAACCGCAGCCTGTGCAGTTGATCTTCGTTTTTTCCCTGAATACGGAACGTATCCTTTGCACCGCTTCCCTCTCCATTTCATCAGGCGGCCCTGCCTCTTCCGCGCTTTTAAGGTTTTCCTCCACCTGCTCCATTGCGTTCATTCCGCTCAGTACAACGGAGACTTCCGGATGGCTCCATATCCATCTCAATGCCAGTTCGGGGGCCGTCCTTCCTGAACTTTTCAGCGCCTTTTCTACGGCCACCGGGAAACCGCCGGCCAGCGTTCCGCCCCGCAGCGGCTCCATCACTGCAACCCCAAGGCCTTTTTGATGCGCGTACCGGATACCCCGGATTCCAGCCTGGTAATCCTCGTCCATGTAATTGAACTGTACCATGCAGAAAGACCAGTCGTAATCGTCTACGATTTCCTTGAATAAATCCAGATCATCATGGAAGGAAAATCCGGCGAACCTGATTTTTCCGGCCGAAAGTGCGTCCGCCAAAAAATCCCTGTATCCCGCTTTCTTCAATACCGGCCACAACGCATCGGTTATACCGTGGATAAGATAGAAATCGATATATTCCGTATTCAGTCGCTCCAGTTGTTCGTCAAGTATCCTGTCCATATCCCCTCTTGTCCTAATCAGCCAGCTCGGGAGTTTGGTTGCAATCTTTACTTTTTCCCTGTATCCGTCCGCCAGAACCTTTGCCAGGAACGGCTCGCTTTTCCCGCTGCTTCCAAAACCATGACCATGATAGGGATATGCAGTATCGATATAGTTTACGCCTGAATCTATCGCATGACGGATCAGGCGGGTTGCATTCTTCTCGTCAATCCGTTCCATGTCCCCTTCCAGAACCGGCAGCCGCATGCATCCGAATCCCAAAATGGAGACTTTTTCGTTTGTTTTTCCGAAATTCCTGTACTGCATCAAAATCCTCCGTAAAAATTGTTTCAAACCAGGAAGGTTCGCTCTAAAAAAAGCTTTATACAACCAGTATAACCGAAAACCCCGGAAATAGTAATACGGTTCCGCCCGGCAGTTTCATCTGTCCGGGTAGCGGCTCTGATATTCTTCAAGATACTGGGCGTCCTCAATCTCCAAGTCCCGTTCGCCGGCCATATCCTCCAGATGGTGCCTGAATTCGTGTTTTATAGTACCCGTCAGCTTTTCCTTCAATTCCTCGCGCGGCAGATTCCCGTAGACGCGCATGAAAGAACCATAATAGATCACAATAAACCGCCCAAGATTTCCTTCATGATGGTATTCTCCAAGGATATAAAGATCGTTGTTCACTCTCTGCGGATGCATTTTTACTTCGGGCAGCAGTATGATCCCCCCGTTCAGCTGCAAAAACAGGTCTTCGGGCAGCTCTGCGGCTATTTCATCCAGCATTCCTTTCATTTCGTCAACAGTTACCATAGTACAACCAGCCTTTTCATTTTAACATAATAACCATACCGTGGTTTTTAAACAAGTTCCTTAATGGGGTTATATGCCGTACAACTCCTTTGCGTTTTCCCTCATTATTCTGTCTGCGATATGCTTTGCGTAGTCCATGTCATACGCGCCGTCTTCCACCATTTCGGCAAGGGCGGCGGCCAAAACATGCCTGAACGCCAGCGTCGCGCCCATGCTTTCTTCGCTGGTCCACGTATCGCTTCCCCAGGATATCCGCTTGGCGGAGGAAATCTCCAGCGCCTTGACGATAAAGTCCTTCGCCTCCCGGGTGGAAATAATGGGCAGCCATACAATATTAACATTCGTGTTCAAATAATTATGCAATATTCCAAGCATATCCCCCGTCCAAGGATACCCCGCGTGGAAAAGATCGAATTTCAACTCCGGGAAAGTGCCGATGAGCTCCTTAAGGCCAATCGGGCTTGACCCGTCCAGTTTTCCCATCCCTGTATGTATCTCGAATGGAAGCCCCTGTTCCAGCGCGATTCCGGCCAACTCAAACATGATAAAATCCTGAAAACCGCGTATCTCTGTGTCCGTCGCCGCCTTGTTGTTAAACGCCCGCGCCGCCTGCTTCCGCGGCGTCATTTTATAAGCCAGATTCCGCTCATAGGCGTTCGCATTTTTGAGGGCTACCGCGCCCAGTGTTTTCGCGCGCAGGATATCCTGCCTTATCGCGTCCAGATAATCGTCAAATGTTTTAACATAGGAAAATCCGGGCAGATCATACGGGCTGTTTCCGTTATGATCGCGCGCCTCTTTATTATAACCGAAGAAATACCGGTTAATACGGTAAACGGGCGCAAATACCTCCGGATGCCCGTTGTCGCTGCCCGGATCGTCATACTTGTCCAAAAAAACCCTCTCGAACCGGCATTTGTTTTTCAGAACGGATAAATGATAACTTTTATCCCTGTGCGCCTCCCGGATCCTTTTGTTTATTTCCGTAAAATTCTCAGTCCTCATCTCCATCCCATGCAGCGCCTCGATGCCGGCAAAAAGCCAGCGGAAATAGCTGTTGCACCGGTTGTCCATAATATATTCAGATGCAAAATTCCAGTCTTGGGGCGGCCCGCACATCCAGCTTGAATAGCTGTTTGATAAAATAAATTCAAGGCCGGGGTTTTCATATTGCTTGTCGCTCAAATGATGGCAGTGCGTGTTAATAATGCTTTTTTGCGAAATATAGCCTGCCAGTTCGCTTTGGATATCTTTCGCCTTCATTCTTTTTCACCCTCCGTTCCCCTAAAACCCGGATTCTCTGCGCAGGTTAATTTTTCGCTCTCTTCGCAGATCATGCGGACCAGCACGGGAAAATCATTAATGCCACAGAATTCCTCCACCGTTTTCCAGGTCCCTTTTTTCTGAAGGTTCTGCGCAATCTCCACGCTTTTTTCGTCCCTTTCGTTCAAATAAAGGATTCCGGCGGCGATCGCCCGTGCAAGGTTTTGCGGCTCCACGCCGTTTTGAAGGCACAGCAGCGCAGCGCCGGTCAGCCGGTCATTGCGCGCAAGCTTCCGCACCGGATCGGCGCCCACCCTCTCGAGTTCGTCATGCAGGGATGGGTTCGCCATGTTTTTCAGGACGTTGTCCCGCCACTCCCGCATATCTTCATTATCGGTGCCCCATTTTTTTGCCAACGCCCGCATCACTTCGTCCAGCGCGCCTTCGGCGGTTTTTTGCACCTCGCTGTCCCGCGTGCAGTCATATACGGTTTCAAGTCCCCTCCTGTAACCAAGATATGCGTACAGGGCATGCAGCATGTTGTATGAATACAGTTTTCTTTCCTCTACCGCCGAAATATTCTCCGCCATGCGGATCCCCTCAACATCCGGCGGATCGCCTTTCCACGCCGCCCCGTCCGCAATCAGTTCGGGATATCCGTTGGTTACCACCACCCATTCATCCTCCGCAAGTTCCTTTTCCAAGGGCGGTACGGCCATCCGGATGACGATGCATTGTGAAATCCCCACGTGTTTCTCGTAATACGGCAGGCATTTCCTGTCCAGGCAGGAACGTATCTTCCCATCCATTATTTTTCCCGCTTCATAAAGGTTTGCGCACAGCAGCACATTCAGGGGCTCAAAAATCCCGGCCTTCTTCCTCTCGCATATCAGCCGCGCAAGGTTTTGCGCCACGTTTTCAAAATGCTGTGGAAAAACAGAAACCGCCATCACTGAAATCCTGTGCATCACACGGCTGATCGAATCCGTCTCCTCCGTATGCAGGACTTCAAATCCTTTGATTTGCGTCCGTCTTTCCTTTCCGTCGCTGTATTTGTGCAGCAGAAGGTAGCTGCCCTTTTCCCTTAATCCGGATACCAGATTCATATCCGCATCCACAAATGTGATTCGGTAACCGGCATGCGAATAAAGGTCGGCAACGAATCCTCTTCCGATCCTGCCTGCGCCCCAAATGACAATCCCCCTGGTTTCCGTACCCATATCTTCCTCCGGTTAACTCAATTTGGAAAACCGCGGTCTTTTTATTTCGGCTATAATAATAGTACCATTTTTTGTTTGTTGTGTCATTCCCAACCGTAATAAAATAAGCAGACGGCCAAGACAATTGTCTTGACCGCCCGCTTTATAATTTACAATCATACGAACTCTTTTTTATGCCTTCCTGTTGATGCTTTTTGCTGTCAGTCCCCGAATGTCTCTCAATCTAGCCTGCTCAAGTTGTGAACTCAGTAGTCCGTATAATTTGCATGGTGACCCATCGGCGATTCGAACGCCGGACACCTTGATTAAAAGTCAAGTGCTCTACCGACTGAGCTAATGGGTCAGATATATGTGGCTGGGGTGGCAGGATTTGAACCTACGAATGCGGGAGTCAAAGTCCCGTGCCTTACCTCTTGGCTACACCCCAATAATAGATGGGGTGAGTAGTGGGGCTCGAACCCACGACCTCCAGGGCCACAACCTGGCACTCTAACCAACTGAGCTATACCCACCATGTTTCCCCATATTACCTGCTTGGGGGCCTTGTCAAATTGGCGCGCCTGCAGGGAATCGAACCCCGGACACACGGCTTAGAAGGCCGTTGCTCTATCCGCTGAGCTACAGGCGCAAAACTAAAAAATCTCCCCGCCAGTATGTCCCAAATTTCATGTGGCTCTTTGGCTGACAGTTATAGATTATAGCATTACGCAAAAAATAAGTCAACCGATTTTGTTGGGCGATCCGGTTTTTTTTCAATCAAGGAAAACAATCTTCGGAACCACCCCAAAACCGCCGATCAGAAGCCTCGCGGCCGAGGGCGGTCCGCTCCTGGATTCGGACACGCTGCCCGGGTTGACCAGCCAGATTCCGTCCATATATTCGCAGTAAGCCGTGTGTGTATGGCCGAACAGTATTGCCTTTGCCTCATGTTCCTGTGCATAATATAAAAGCCGGTCCATAGAATATTTTGCGTTCAGTTTATGCCCGTGCGTCAAAATTATTTTCTGGCCCCGCAGTATCACTTCCTCAAAAAAGGGGGCGTCCGACATCAGGTCGCAGTTGCCCCTGACGCTGAGTACCTTTGCCCTGCTGTTTGCTTCAATAAACTCGGCATCGCCTGCATAATCGCCCAGATGAAAAATATACTCCACATCCCCGAACTTCTCCAGCGCCCTTTCAAGCGCTACCCTATCCCCGTGAGAATCACTGACGGCCAACGCCCGGACGGATTCAGGCATGGAGCGCTTCCTTAATTCCGGCCAGTGCGCGGGCGCGGTGGCTGATCCTGTTTTTAACATCGGCATCGAGCTCCCCGAAGGTCTTGCCGTACCGTTCCACATAGAAGAGCGGGTCATATCCAAATCCGCCTTCGCCCCTAGGCCGGGTCAGTATCTCCCCGTATACTTCGCCTTCCACATGCATCAGTTCCCTGCCCCCCCGCGCCATGACCATGGCGCAGACAAACTTGGCCTGGCGCCTGTCCTGCGGCACTTTCTTTATAAGGTCTGCCAGTTTGCTGTTGTTTTCTTCGTCCGTTGCGCCTTCCCCCGCAAAGCGCGCGGAATATATCCCCGGCGCGCCCCCCAGCGCATCCACGCAGAGTCCGGAATCGTCCGCCAGAACGTCGCAGTCCGCCAGGGCGCTTATTTCAACAGCCTTCTTCCTTGCGTTTTCATAGAAACTGTTTCCATCCTCCACTACTTCCACTGTAATACCGGCATCCTTCAAGGATAGTATTTCACCGTAAACACCGTCCAGTATCTTCTTGATTTCGCGGACCTTGCCCTGGTTGTTCGTCGCAATCAGCAGCCTGTTCATTCGTCCCCCTGTTCTTCGGCCATGCTTTCCGTCTGGCCCTCCCCCAATACGGCTGTGATTCCGCTCAGTGCTTCCTTCTGGATCTTGATGATCTCGGCAATGCCGCACTTGCACATATTCACCAGCGTCGCGAATTCCTTCTGGGATATCGTACTCTCTTCCCCGCTCACCTGTATCTCGGCAATCCCGCCGTCTTCGGTCGCAACCATGTTCATGTCGGCCTGCGCGCGCGAATCTTCCAAATAACAAAGATCCAGAAGGGGTATGTCACCCACAATACCCGCGCTTACAGCCGCAAGCGGGCTTAATATGGGGGACTCGGTAAAAATCCCTTCCCTGATCCCCCGGTCCACGCACAGGCACAGCGCTACAAACGCGCCCGATATGGAAGCGGTACGCGTCCCGCCGTCCGCGCAGATCACGTCACAGTCGATGAATATCGTTACCTCGCCCATCTTTTTTGTATCGATCACGCTGCGGAGGGCGCGGCCGATCAGCCGCTGAATCTCAATACTGCGCCCGTCCGCTTTCATTTTTTCGCGCAATTTCCGTTTGGGGCAGGAAGCGGGCAGCATCGCGTATTCTGCGGTCAACCAGCCTTTCCCGCTGCCTTCCAGAAAAGGAGGCACGCCCTTGTCCAGCATGGCCGTGCAGAAAACCTGTGTCCTGCCGAATTCAACCGAAACGCTCGAATAAGCGTTGGGCATGATTCCCGTTTTGATCGCGACCTTCCTTAATTCCATGTCGCCACGTCCGTCAATTCTCATGAATAAGCTTTCCTTCCGATGTTTTCTTTATTTTGAAGTGTAGCACAATTGCACGCTTCCTTCAACCGGCATGTTTATTCAGGCTGGTTTCATATACATAGCTTGTCTTATCCTCTATTCTTTTCACCCGATAATTGCAATTTCAACCGCTCTGCGGTATGCTATTAAAAGTCAACAGGAGGTTTATATGGCGCTGGACGGTCTTACGCTCGCAGTCTGCGTAGCGGAACTCAAAAGCATCCTGCCCGATGCAAAGGTACAGAAAATACTTATGCCGGGCCGCGAAGAAATCGTGTTGTCCCTGTATACCCAGGCGCGCGGTACCTTCCGGCTTGCCTTAAGCGCGGAGGCGGGTAACTGCGCCGTCTTCCTTACCGCGCAATCCAAACCCAACCCGAAAACCGCGCCTGCGTTCTGCATGCTGCTGCGCAAATACCTCTCGTCCGCGCGTATCACGGATATCAGCCAGCAGGGGCTGGATAGGATCGTCATCCTCACCTTTGAGGCAAAAGACGAAATGATGCATAAAACAGAAATAAAATTAATCGTGGAAATCATGGGCAAACATTCCAACATTATTCTGTCCAGGGATGGCCGCGTACTGGACGCCATCCGCCGTGTATCGGTGGATATCAGTTCCAAGCGGCAGATCCTGCCCGGTTCGGCCTATGCGCCGCCGCCGGGCGAACAATACAACCCCCTGTCCTTAAGCGACGCATCCCTTTTTGAGCTGGTCCTTCCCCCGCGGGAAACCAGCCTTTCCCGCCACCTGACTTCCGCTTTTGAAGGAATTTCCGGCCAGACGGCGGATGAAATCATCCATTTAAGCGGCATTGATAATCCGGCTGCGGATTTTTCCCCTACACAGGCAAGAATCCTGGCCAAAACCCTGAAAAACTTTTATTCAACGGCGCTTTTAAGCCCCATGCCTTGCATCCAGCTGAACGACCGGAGCCTCCCTGTCTTTTTTTCCGCCGTTCCCTACCAAACCTATCCGGCGGATAAAAGGATGGTTTTCGGCACGGCAAATGAGATGCTGGATTATTACTATACCAAACGGTATTTATACCACCTTCTTTCCGGCAGGAAGGATGCGCTGTCGGGGCTGCTGAAAAAGGCGTACGCAAAACTCGAAAAGAAAATCAAGATCTATATGGAAAGCCTTGAAGATGCCAAGAAAGCAGAGGGGCTGACCGCCCGTGCCCAGATGATCACCGCCAACATCTACCGCCTGCAGAAGGGCATGAGCCGCTTTGAGACCGCAGATTTCATTACGGGTGAACCGGTCCAGATCCCGCTTGATATCACGCTCACGCCCGCCCAGAACGCCCAGAAGCTCTATAAGAAGGCGGCCAAACTGAAAACGGCGGAAAAAATAAACGCACGCCAGCTCGCATCCGCGCTGGAAGAACGCGAATCACTGGAAAGCGCCCTTACGCATGTGCAGAAGGCGGAAGAAATATCCGATTTGGATGAGATCGCCTGGCAATTGGAAAAAGACGGCTATATCCGGGAGCCGCGCAGGAAAAAGATTGCGCCTCCGCCCGAATCCAAGCCCAGGGAATACGCGTCTCCTTCCGGCTTTACCATTCTGATCGGCAAAAACGACCGCCAGAACGATATCGTCACCATGCGCACCGCAGACAAGGCAGATATATGGTTCCATGCCAAAAACATCCCCGGCTCCCATGTACTGCTCCAGACCCGCGGGACACCGCTGGATAAAATCGACGACGCAACCGTCCTCATGGCCGCTTCCCTCGCCGCCAAATACAGCGCCGCCGTCCAGTCGGGCAAAACGCCCGTGGACTATACCCAGCGCCAGAACGTAAAAAAACCCCCGGGCTCCCGCCCGGGGAAGGTTATATACGATCACTATTTTACCGTTTACGTAGAACCTTTTTAAAATTATCTTTCATATTAAAGAAAGCATACTATCCTTTTTTCCTGCTTCCGGGTTTTACAAGCGGCAGTCCCGAACCGCAAATGGGGCATTCGGCCGGGTCGTAGGATTTCACTTCCATGCTTAATACGGCGCGGAATTCGCAGCCGAAGTCCACCTGTCCGTTGCTGCGGTCTACCACCGCACCAACGCCCGCAACATTTGCGCCGCATTCCTTTATCAAGGCGATCACTTCCCGCACGGATCCGCCTGTTGTCACCACATCCTCCACCACCAGCACGTTGGCGCCGGCCGGAACTTCAAATCCGCGCCTAAGCGTCATCACTCCGTTTTCGCGTTCGGCGAATATGTTTTTCACCCCAAGCTGCCTTCCCATCTCGTACGCCATGATGATCCCGCCGATCGCCGGCCCGGCCACAAGGTCGATTTTCTTATCGGCGAACTGCTCGGCCAGCTGTTTG
>Ga0172371_10004805_pt1 | contig 20284 bp, 19 predicted proteins | sample Lak12m_FD_114543 | JGI IMG/M metagenome (GOLD analysis project Ga0172371, IMG submission 114543) | Freshwater microbial communities from Kabuno Bay, South-Kivu, Congo - kab_022012_12m | ecosystem: Environmental > Aquatic > Freshwater > Lake | place: Democratic Republic of the Congo: South-Kivu... | reverse complement strand
TCACCGCCTTGAAAACAAGGAAAAAACCATTTTAAAGATCGTCGAGGTGCAGACAGGCACAAGTCTTACGGAAGACGATATCGTCAGGTTCCAGGACAGCTTTGGCAGGACAAAACCTCACCATTTTATTTTAGAGGATTAAGAATAATTTTAGATTTAGTCCCTATACAAAATAATCACAGCGAGGTGTATATGGCATCGCAGAAAAAAGCTCTTATTTGCGGAGCTGGCGGATTCATAGGAAGTCATTTAGCAAAGCGGCTCAAAAAAGAAAATTACTGGGTCAGGGGGGTAGATCTCAAATATCCCGAATTCTCAACCACGGAAGCTGATGATTTTGTTATAGGCGACCTGAGGGACCAAGAGGTCTGTCGTCGTATTACAGACATAACCTTCGATGAAGTCTATCAGCTGGCTGCAGATATGGGCGGCGCCGGCTATGTCTTTACCGGCGACAACGATGCCAATATCATGCACAATTCCGCCACCATCAACCTCAACATGGTCGAACGATGCCGCGTCAGCGGCGCCAAGAAGATCTTTTATTCGTCATCGGCCTGTATTTATCCGGCTTATAACCAGGAAGATCCCGATAATCCAAAGTGCAGCGAGGATTCGGCGTATCCCGCTGCACCCGACAGCGAATACGGTTGGGAAAAACTGTTCAGCGAGCGGCTTTATCTGTCCTATCTGCGGAATTTCAAGATGGATATCCACATCGCTCGCTTTCACAATATTTTCGGCCCGGAAGGAACATGGCAGGGAGGAAAAGAAAAGGCGCCTGCCGCGGTATGCCGGAAGGTCGCTCTTTGCCCCGATGGCGGAACGATCGAGATCTGGGGTGACGGGAAGCAGACTCGGTCGTTTCTCTATATCGATGAATGCCTGGAGGCGGTGGAACGCCTCATGAACAGCAGTTTTGTGGGGCCTGTCAATATCGGCTCCGAAGAAATGGTGACGATCGACCAGCTTGTCGGGCTGGTCGCTTCCGCCGCGAAAAAGAAGATCAACATCAAGCATATCAAGGGGCCCCTGGGCGTGCGCGGCAGGAATTCCGATAATAAGCTTATCCGTAAAAAACTCGGCTGGGCACCATCGATGAAGCTTAAAGACGGTATGGCGGTAACGTATCGGTGGGTAGAAAAACAGGTTGCGCTATCAAAGTCTGAAAAATAAGGAGTCAATAATGAAAGTCTTGGTTACAGGCGGATGCGGATTTTTGGGGTCACACGTTTGTGAATTTTACGCCAAAAAAGGCGCTAAGGTTATAGCGTACGATAATTTGACCAAACATGAATTGCAGCGTACGGGTTTTGCTGCTGAATCAGCGCGCGATTTCAATTGGAATTACCTCAAAAATATCGGCGTTAACCTTGTAAAGGCTGACGTGAGAAATTTTCAGGAACTTTTGGATTATGCCCAAGGATGCGATTACATCATTCATACGGCAGCTCAGCCGGCTATGACAATTAGCTGGGAAGATCCGAATTTAGACATGACGACCAATGTCGTCGGAACTTTTAATGTGCTTGAGGCTGCACGTACGCTGAAAATTCCGGTGGCTTGCTGCGCAACAATTCATATCTATGGAAACAAAATCAATGATTCCTTAAGAGAGGGCAAAAAGAAATACATTAAAACACCAAAAGAAATCAATGAGACCTATCCAACGTTACAGGGTGTTTTAACGCCCTTGCACGCCTCAAAGGCTGCCGGCGATATTTATATCAGGACCTATATCGATACCTATAAGCTTCAAGCGGCAAGTTTTCGCCTCACAGGGATTTATGGGACGCGGCAATTCGGCGGCGAGGATCATGGCTGGGTCGCCAATTTTGCCATTAGGAGCGTTTTGGGTTGGCCGATTACCATTTTTGGAACCGGTAAACAAGTTCGGGATATTATTTATGCGACGGATATCTGTGAAGCATTTGACGCATTTTATCGAACGAGGAAATCGGGAATTTATAATATCGGCGGCAGTTCGTTAACGGCGATTTCGCTTTTAGAATGTATCGATATCCTTGAAAAATTGCTCGGCCGCCGGCCGGAGGTGAAATTTGCCGATGATCGGCATGGAGATTTGAGGTATTTTATCTGCGATATTAAAAAGGCGCGTAAAAATCTCAAGTGGAAACCAAAGGTTTTGCCCGAGGAAGGCATTAGTCGGCTGCTTGAGTGGATTAAAGAAAACAAAAGTATTTTTATGAAGTAAGGTTGATCACTATGAAAGCATTAATTTTAGCCGGCGGCCGCGGCAAGAGGCTCGGAGAATTTAGCGAAGAAAAAAATAAGTGCATGGTTGCCGTTAATAACAGGTCTTTAATTGAGTATAGCTTGAGTTGTCTCACTCAGCTTGATATTTCTGAAATCATTATTGTTATCGGGTATCGAGGCAAAGAAATTAAAGAAGCTTATGGCGATAGTTTTAAAGACAGACCTATTAAATATATTATTCAATCCGAACAGAAGGGTCTTGTGCATGCCATTGAATGCGCTCAATCTGCTGTTGGCCGGGACGATTTTATGCTGATGCTGGGAGATGAGCTCATGCTGAATCCCCGCCATCAGGCCATGGTTGATTTTTTTAAAAAAGAGAATTTGTTCGGCGTCTGCGGAGTGGTCGAGGTGCAAGACCGAGAATTGATTAAGCGAACTTATTCTGTTGTTGCTTTCGAGGATTCTCGAATCGACCGCTTAATTGAGAAACCAAGCCATCCGGCCAATGACATCATGGGGACCGGCAACTGTATTTTTAAAAATGCTATTTTTTCTTATATTCCCCAAACACCTATCAATCAAAAGCGGGGAGAAAAAGAATTGCCTGACCTTATCCAGTGCGCCATCGATGACGGCCAGATTGTTAAAACGTTTCCTATCTGCGATCATTACGTCAACGTCAATGTTCCTGAAGAGATTAAAAAGGCCGAATCCTACTTCGCCCATTTTTAGAAATGAAAATTTGCATTGTTTCAGATTATCTTCCTGAAATTCATCCGGGATGGAGCGGGGCAGAGCTTGTCGCGGCGAAAACAGGAGAAATGCTTGCCCGGCGCGGCCATGAAATAATCCACATTGCGCTAAAGTGTCAGACGGCGAAAAATAGAAAGAATGTCTATTTTGTGGGATCGCCTTTTCGAAAGTTCGGTTTTATTGTCAAAAATTTCCCTGTAGATATTTTTGCTTATCTTCGCATTGTCTCTTTGTTGAGCAGATTAAGGCCTGATGTTGTCCATATACAGGCAAAGTTTCTATTTTTGGCGTCGGCAAAAGCGTCTTTGGCACTTAAGATCCCCTATTTATATACTTTTTTGGATTATTATCCGCTCTGTCCGAGGAATTTACTTTTAAGACCGAATGGTGAATTATGCGACTTAAATCACGGCGCACAATGTGTTGGTTGCGTTGTCCAATCTGAAAGAGGCGGGCTTAAAAAAATTAATAAATTGTTGCCGAGTTTTTTAAAAAAGTCCATTTTCAATTTTCGAAGAAAACGCATCGATTTTTTTATGATGAAGGCTGCTAAAATTATTACTTTTTCGCAAACTTCCCGTCAGAGGCTGTTGCGATATGGTTATAAAGACAATCAGGTAGAAGTTTTGTACCATTATGAATTCGAAAAGCCGGTCTTTAAAATGGATCAAGACATAAAAGAAAAAAATGAAAAGATTATTTTATTTGTCGGTACATTGACGCACCATAAAGGATTGCATGTGGTTGTTAAAGCCTTGGTAGACATCACTAAAGAGATTCCGCAGGCCAGATTGCTTGTTGTCGGTAGAGGCAAAGGGGAGTATGTCTCTGAAATTAACCGTTTAATCGATCAATTAAAATTGAAAGATCATCTTGCTTTTCTTGGGCATCGCAGCAACAAAGAAATTTTTCAGCTGATTAGCAACTGTGATGTTGTCGTCGTTCCGGAGCAATGGTATAGCGAATTTGGACCTGTAGTACTTATTGAATCAAAACTGCTTAAGAAGCCGGTTGTTGCCAGCAAGATAGGCAGTATTCCGGAATATATCCGTAATGGAGAAGATGGGGTTTTAGTAGGGCATGACTCTTGGAAAGAGCTTTCAAAGGCCGCGATACGTTTATTGAGTGATCCTCAATTGGCTAGAACGATGGGTAAGAGTATTTCAGATGCGGTAAAACGTGTCCAAGACAGCGAGAAGACCATGCGTCTTTATGAAGAACTGTGTTTAACTTTGGTAGGTAAATAATGGATTACAGACTTAAAAAAATAATGAATATGCTTAGATATAAAGGGATTAGATGTACGTATGATTACCTTTGGTATCAACTGTTATACGCGCACCAGGGAAAGTTGGCCAATTTTCTATGGATAAAGTGTTTTCCTATTTTTGTCCATCAGCCTCGTTTGGTCGAGATTGAAGTCACGACGCGCTGTCCTTTGAAGTGCGTCATTTGCGAGCACACGTATTGGCATGAAGAGCCAAGGGATATGTCTTTTGAACAATTCAAATATATTGTTGATCAATTCCCAAAACTAAAATGGATCGGTTTGACCGGCATTGGCGAAAGTTTTGTGAATAAGGATTTTCTACGTATGCTTGAGTACGTTAAATCCAAAAAAATCTATGTAGAGCTTTATGATAATTTTTCTTTTGTCGATGAAAAAGCGGCGATGGCTTTGGTTGATTTGGGCGTCGATAAGATATTTATCTCGATGGATGCAGCCACTAAGCCCACTTATGAAAGGATTAGGGTAGGAGCAGATTTTGATAAAGTTAAGGCCAATATCGGCCGGTTTCTAAATTTTCGTGATAAAAAACGCACGCCTTATCCGGAGCTCTCCTTTCACTACATTATTAATAAGCTCAATATTAGCGAAGTCATTCCTTTTGTTGATTTGGTTAAAGCAATGACGGGGGCTGAGAGTTCTATCATTTTTACCAGGATGCTTCATTGCTTTCCCGAGGCGCGTGATTTATTCGTTGAGATTCCAGCTGATTTAGGAGAAAGGATAAGGGAGAAGGTTAAAGAAACAGGCATAAGAATTGGCTGGAATGCTGACGCTTCGCCTATTAAGCTGCCTATTTCACAATGTAGTTTTTGGATTATGCCTTTTATTTTTGTAACGGGAGAGGTTATACCTTGTTGCGCCGGTAATGAAGCCAATAATCGGGATTATCAGAAAAAATTCAGCTTGGGGAATGTGTACGAACAAAGCTTTAAAGATATCTGGAATTCGGACCGTTACCGAAATTTTAGAAAGGCCGTAAGGCAGGGTAAGGTTCCGCCACAGTGTAGGGATTGTCCTCCTTTTGATACTGCGGTAGGCAGGAGTTAATAATGATGCATAAGCAATTCAATAGAAAACGGCTCAGAATAAAATCTTTGTTCGAGCGTAAAAGCGATTTAAATATTTCTATCATTAAAGATTGCGTAGTGCCTGCCTCAATAGCAAAATTTAAGGCATTGAAAGCGATGGCTCAAAAAGTTTGCGAGGCGAAACAGCGTCATGCAGCTGTCATATTGATGATGGGAGGGCATGTTATTCGTTCCGGTGTGCAAAAATACATCATTGACCTGATGGAGAAAGGATATATTTCTTGTGTTGCTATGAATGGCGCAGGGATGATCCATGACTATGAATTTGCTTTGGCTGGCGTAACAACAGAAAGTGTTGCTCGCTATATTAAAGAAGGACAATTTGGCTTATGGCGCCAAACAGGTCGAATTAATGATTATATTAACAAAGGCTACCGTCGGGGCCTAGGCATGGGCGAGGCTATTGGGAAAGCTATTGCCGAAGGGTGCTTTCCATATAAAAAAAATAGTTTATTGGCGGTCGCTTATCAGCTTAAGATACCAATCACAATTCATATTGGAGTAGGATATGACATCATTCATGAATTTCCTAATTGTGACGGTGCGGCAACAGGGGCGACTTCCTATAAGGATTTTTTATATTTTGCCAATGTGATAAGTCACCTTGAGGGCGGAGTATTAATGAATTTTGGAAGTGCCGTGATGGCTCCAGAAGTATTTTTAAAAGCATTGAGCATGGCTAGGAATGTAGCCCATCAATCTGGCAAGACAATTAGACACTTCACTGTTTTGGTTTGCGATTTGCACAAATTGCCAAAACAATTGAAAAGGGAGCCGAATAAAGAAATTCCTGATTATTATTTTAGGCCGTGGAAAACAATGCTTGTCCGCACAGTGGCTGAAGGCGGCAAGAGTTATTATGTCCGTGGGCCTCATGCCGAAACGCTTCCTTCGCTTTGGAGCGAAATTAGGCGTATTGGTGACAGAATAAGGTGACGACTATGGGAATGATCAGTTTTAAAAAATTAAAGAAACATATCGCCCATTTAAAATCAAAAGGAAAAGTCATTGTCCTTTGTCATGGTTGTTTTGATCTTATGCATCCGGGGCATGTTAAACATTTTCAAGCTGCCAAGAAAATGGGGGATGTTTTGATTATTACTGTTACGCCAGATATTTATGTTGATAAAGGACCTGGGCGGCCGGCCTATCCTCAGCGTTTAAGAGCCGAGACTATTGCAGCACTCAGGTGTGTTGACTACGTTGCCATTAATAAATGGCCGACAGCGGAACAAACATTAAGGCTGTTGAGGCCGGATGTTTACGTCAAGGGTGAAGAATTTCGACACTTAAAAGATAAAACAGGAAAGATTCAAAAGGAGATGGCTGTGGTTAAAGAAATCGGCGCCAGACTCAGATTCACGCGAGGTGTTGTTTTTTCTTCAACGGAGTTGCTTCGTAAATATTTTAAATAATTCGATAAGGTGAGCTTATGTCAAATAATTATAAAAACAAAATACTGCCACTAGAAGAGTTGATTGAAAAAGTATCTGATTTTAAGAAAAAGAAAAAGATTGTCGTGCAAAGCCATGGAATATTTGATTTAATCCATCCTGGGTTGATTGCTCATTTAGATTCAGCTAAGAAGCAAGGAGATATCTTGATTATAACGGTGATACGTGATCGAGATGTGCGTCGTGGCCCAGGTCGACCCATTTTCCCTGAAAAGCTTAGAGCTGAAAACATTGCTTCTTGTGCGCAGGTGGATTATGTGGCTATTGTTGGTGATGAAACTCCTTTTGAATGTATTGCAAAGATTAACCCAGATGTATTTGCTAAGGGCAAGGCCTATAAGGATAGAGATAGTCTTATCCATAAGAAGATTTTTGAGGAAGAGAAAAATCTGCATTTGGGCCAAAGTAAAATTTATGAAACACCGGGTTTTACTTTTAGTTCATCTGAAATCATCAAGAATTTTTTGGATATTTATCCGCAGGACGTGCAGGTGTTTTTGAGCCGTTTTTCAAAAAAATATGGATTTAGAAAGATTGTTGAGGCCATCGAACATCTCAATAAGCTGAAAATTTTAATTGTTGGAGATGGTATCATTGATGAATATCACTATTGTCAGACATTGGGTAAGTCGGCTAAAGCTCAAATTATCGTTAACAAATACTTGACACATGAGGTGTTTGCTGGAGGCGTCTTTGCGATTGCTAATCATATGGCCGGTTTGTGTCGAAATGTCCACTTGGTTTCTTTATTAGGCAAAGAAAGTTCTCGGAAAGATTTTATCCTTGAGAATATACGGCCCAATGTTAAAGTGGATTTTTTCACACGAGAAGACGGACCCACTATTACTAAAAAGAGATACATCGACCAATATTTGAACCAAAAATTATTTGAGATTAATTATTTAAATGATGACTACATTCATAAGGATCTTGAGGACAAGGTTCTTAGATACCTTGCTAATATTTTGTCGGAAGCCGATATAGTTTTGGTATCTGATTTTGGTCATGGTTTTATCACGCAGAAGATTATTAGGCTAATAGAAAAAGCGTCAAAGAAATATGCGGTTAATACTCAGACTAATGGTGCTAATGCCGGATTTAACATGGTGACAAAATATCGCCGGCCGGCTTATACGTGTCTTGATGAAACAGAACTGCGGCTTTCAGCTCAAGATAAGCATTCGGCCGTTGAGCCGATAGCCATTGATATTGCACGGGCTATTCACTGCGATTATTTGATTGTTACAAGAGGACGCAACGGTTCGGTTGGAATTGAAAAAGGCAAAAAGATCAATAGGACTCCTGCTTTTTCCACTAAGGTTGTTGATACGGTAGGTGCCGGAGATGCCTTTTTCGCATTTACAGCGCCTTGTGTGGCTCAGGGAATGCCTTTGGATTTAATATCTTTTATCGGAAACGCTGTTGGAGCGCTGGCCGTTCAAATTGTTGGCAATAAAAGGTCTGTTGAAAAGCATGAATTTCTTGAATTTATACATACTCTTTTAAAATAGGAGAATACCGTGGAGAAATTTATAGCCGATTACAGAAAAAGATTTATAGATCTATGCCGTTCAATCATTGTTACTGAGAGTCAGGGTCATATTATGCCTGTGACTAAGGGAATTCAGAAAGTCTGTTCATTGATTTCAGCACAAGCAAAGAAAGGCGGTAAGATCATTTTTATCGGTAACGGCGGTAGCGCTGCGATTGCAAGTCACATGGCACTTGATTTTTGGAAAAATGGAGCGATTGCTGCTACGGCTTTTAATGATATTTCCCTTTTGACGAGTCTCGCCAATGATCTTGGTTATGAATATGTTTTTTCAGAACCAATTCGTTTCTTTGCAAGTTCCCGGGATTTGCTTATAGCTATCAGTAGTTCTGGACGGTCTGAAAATATTTTAAATGGTGTCGTAGCTGCTGAAAAAAAAGGCTGTCGGATTGCGACGCTTTCTGGTTTTAATAAAGATAACCCCTTGCGCAAAAAAGGGGATTACAATTTTTATGTTTCTTGTGATAAATATGGTCCTGTGGAAGTGTTGCATCAGTATTTGTGCCATTTTATTTTGGATGTTTTAATTGCGCAGCGAAAAGGAAAGACACTGAGACCAAAAAATAATAGTTTTAGGAGAGATATCGAAGGATAGTGCTATGAATGACCAATATCATATAGACAGTCATAAGCTTGTTTTTCATCCAGGGAGAGTTGCGCATTGGTTTGAAAGCCATGAAAAATGGGAGTCAGCAAAGTCAGTATATCCTATTTATTTAGAAGTTTCTCCCATAGGAATTTGTAATCATCGCTGTTTATTTTGTGCCCTTGATTTTGTTGGGTATCAAAATGTGGGTCTTAACGAAGATATTTTTAAAAAGCGCTTGAGCGAAATGGCAAAGCTTGGGATTAAAAGTATTATGTTCGCAGGCGAAGGAGAGCCGACGTTGTGGAAGCCGTTGGGTAAAATTCTTGAGCTCTGTTCGAAAATCGGCATAGATACGGCCTTGACTACCAACATGGTGCCATTTAATGAGAACAATACCGATATTATTTTGAGAAATTGTCGTTGGATTAAGACAAGTATCAATGCGGGAACGCCGGAAACATATGCCCTAATTCATGGAACAAAGTCTTCAGATTTTGAACGTGTTATGGCAAATTTTAAGCGATGTGTGACATTGCGACGGAGAAAACATTATACTTGTACGATTGGGGCGCAGCTTTTATTGTTGCCTGAGAATGCACATGAAGTCTTTTCGTTGGGCCGACAACTAAAATCTATCGGTATAGATTATTTTGTGGTTAAGCCTTATTCCCAGCATCCCTCTAGTATCACGAAGCGCTACGCGAAAGTCGACTATGCCTCTTTTTCGTCGTTAGGGGAAAAACTAGAAACTTTAAACAGCGGGAAATTCAAAGTTATTTTTCGGCGTAAAACCATGGAAAAGCTTGTTGAAAACGAAAAAGGTTACCGTCGATGCTGTTCCACGCCGTTTTTCTGGGCTTATATTATGGCTGATGGGAGTGTTTATGGCTGTAGTGTTTTTCTCGGGGATAAAAAATTTTATTATGGAAACATCCATCAATCCTCATTCAAAAATATCTGGGAGGGCGCGCGAAGAAAAAAAAGTTATGAATTTGTCAAAAATTCGCTCGATGCTCGCAAGTGCCGAAAAAATTGCCGAATGGATGAGATAAACCGGTATCTTTGGAAATTAAAAAATCCGGATGCCCATGTTAATTTTATTTAATGATGCCTTATAAAATGAATATCAGTAACGGTTGTCAAAAAGAAATGTTTTTTAAGATGCTGCGCATTCGCCTTATCGAAGAAGGATTGGCTAACGCTTATCGCGAGAAGGAGATGCGTTGTCCTGTGCATTTTTGTATCGGTCATGAAGCCATAGCTGTGGGGGTATGTCAGGCTTTGCGTTTTTCTGATACGGTAATGAGTAATCATCGTTCTCACGGTCACTATTTGGCCAAAGGTGGCAGCTTAAGAAAAATGGTTGCTGAGCTGTACGGAAAATCCAATGGCTGTACATCAGGTAAGGGCGGTTCCATGCATCTCATTGATAAGTCCGTTAATTTTATGGGAGCAACTTCTATTGTCAGCGGAACCATTCCCGTAGCTGTAGGAATCGCTTTTGCCAATAAGTTTAAAAAGAAAAAAATGATCTCAGCTGTTTTTTTCGGAGATGCGGCAACGGAAGAAGGATTATTCTATGAGTCTTTAAATTTTGCTGCTCTTCATAAGCTTCCTGTATTATTTGTTTGCGAAAATAATCTTTATTCTGTTTATTCTCCTTTGAATGTTCGTCAGCCCGCATCTCGCAAGGTTTATAAAATTGCCCAGGCCATGGGTTTGGATTCTGTCAGAATCGATGGCAATGATATAGAAACCGTTTATACGACGACGCAAAAAATATTGAGCAATATCCGAATGAGTAAGGGGCCTTGTTTGATAGAAGCTATGACATATCGTTGGCTTGAGCATTGCGGTCCTGAAATGGATAATAATTTAGGTTATCGAAGTGAAAAAGAATTTTTGCAGTGGAAGAGGAGAGACCCGGTTGCTATTTATCAAAGTCATCTCTTAAATAAATCCATTATAACAAAGAAGACTATAGTTGATGTTCAAAGGAAAATTTTAAAGGAAATTGAAGAAAGCATTTGTGTTGCTAAGGCATCTTGTTTTCCTAGACGGAACCAGTTGACTCGGGATGTTTATGTCTGTTAGAAAATCTAAAAAAAGGATAATAACGTTTAAAGAGGCGTTGAAGGAGGCCTTGGTCCAGAGCATGCGCCTTCATCCGGAAACTTTTATCATGGGGTTGGGAGTAACAGACCCTAAGGGTATTTTTGGCACAACGCTGGGGTTAAAGGAAATTTTTGGTTCTCGCCGTATTTTTGATATGCCTGTTTCGGAAAATGCCATGACGGGCGTCGCCGTAGGAGCGGCGGTTTCCGGCTTGCGGCCGATTATGGTTCATCAGCGCTCAGATTTTATGCTGATGGCTATGGATCAAATTATCAATAACGCGGCTAAATGGCGATATATGTATGGTGGCCAGAATCATGTTCCTTTGACGATCCGTACTATTGTTGGTAGAGGATGGGGGCAGGGACCGCAGCACTCTCAGAATTTTAAAGCTCTTTTTGCTCATATTCCTGGTTTAAAAGTTATTGCGCCCACAACGCCTTATGAAGCCAAGGGGTTGCTTGTTAGAAGCATCCAAGATAATGATCCTGTAATATTTATTGAACATCGGTGGCTCTATGAGCAGTTAGGACCAGTGCCAGGAGAAATCTATTCTTTGTCTTTTGGAAAAGCAGCTGTTATGCGCAAAGGCAAGGATGTTACTATTGTTGCTTCTTCAGAAATGGCGGTCGAGGCATGGCATTTAGCAGAAAAACTAAAAAAAATAGAAATAGAAGTCGAGGTTGTGAATCTTCGTTCAATCAAGCCGTTGGATGAAATAACTATTTTAAATTCAATTGCAAAAACAGGGCGTCTTTTGGTATTGGACCCTGGTTGGCTTTCTTTTGGCATCTCGGCTGAAATCGCTGCTCTTGTTGCTGAAAAGGGATTTAATCTGCTAAAAACTAAAATTAAGAGGCTTGGCTTGCCTGAGGCTCCTTCGCCCAGTAGCCCCGGATTAAATAAATACTTTTATCCTAGCGAGGCAGATATGGGCAGGGCAGTAGCGGAATTACTTGATATAAAAATTGATTGCGACAGACTTGGGATTTGTGAATTTGTTAGTGACGTTCCAGGGGATTATTTTACTGGACCTTTTTAGGAGGAAAAGTTGTCTTCTAAAGAAAAGATTATTGTTATTGGAAGTAACTCATTTTCAGGCGCAAGCTTTATTGATTATGTTTTGAAGGAAAATCCTTTAGCTGAAATTATCGGCATCAGTAGGTCTTCTGAAAACCGTCGTTGTTTTTTACCATATAAGAAAAATGATGGTAGCAGATTTCATTTTTACCGGCTCGATCTAAATAGAGACCTAAAAAAGATTATGAAAGTGGTTAGGCAGTTTGAGCCGCATTTTGTCGTTAATTTTGCTGCTCAAGGAATGGTGGGACAGAGTTGGCAAGAGCCGCAGCAGTGGTTTCAGACGAATTGCCTGGCGATGATGAATTTTGCCAAAAATCTGACTCAGGAAACGTATTTGAAGCGTTATGTGCATATTTCTTCGCCGGAGGTTTACGGAAGCTGCCAAAATATCACGGAAGAAGAAGCGGTTTTACGGCCATCCACGCCTTATGCGGCTTCAAAAGCCTGCGGAGATTTGAGCCTGTATCCTTTTTTTGCAACAAAGGGTTTTCCGCTTACTTACACCAGAGCTACTAATGTTTATGGTCCTTATCAGCAGTTATATAGGATTATTCCTCGCACAATTTATTCCATTAAGAAAGGTTTAAAAATTCCTCTAGAAGGTGGGGGAAGGGCCGTTAAATCGTACATCCATATTAAGGATGTATGTGATGTCACCTTGAAAATTGCCCGCTCTGGAAATAATGGCGAAGTTTATCATATCTCTCCCGATGGAAATGGCATTTCAATAAGAGAGCTTGTTGAGTTAATTTGCGAAATAATGAAGGTTTCTTTTTCTGATGCGGTTGAGATGACCAAAGAAAGAATGGGTCAGGATGCCGTCTACATTATTAATTCTCAAAAAGTACGTCGGGAATTTTCCTGGAAGCCGCAGATAAACCTTCGCGATGGACTGTTAGAGACAATCAGGTGGATTGAAGAATTTTTGCCGGAATTCGGCGATGGAGACCTTCATTATAGGCACAAGCCTTAAAAAGGAAAATAGAATGGGAAAAGAAATTAATCTGATGGTTAATTATCCGGTTACTAAAAGAGACTTAACTCAACGCATGGCTCAGAAGACCGATGAAGAACGTCGCATTGCTCGTTTATTTGGGAAAGAGTTTTTTGACGGTGACCGTCGTTATGGCTATGGTGGCTATAATTATCATCCGCGATTTTGGCAGCCCGTTATTAAAACATTCCAAGAGTACTATCATTTGACACCAGAAAGCAAAATTTTAGATGTTGGGAGTGCTAAAGGTTTTATGCTTTACGATTTTATGCAGTTAATTCCTGGAATTACGGTAGCTGGTATTGATATATCTGAATACGCTATTGCCCATGCCAAAGAAGAAACTAAGCCTTATGTTTCGGTGGCCAACGCCAAAGAATTGCCTTTTGAAGACAAAAGTTTTGACCTTGTTATTTCAATTACGACGATTCATAACCTCGACCGAAAAGAGTGTGCAATGGCTTTAGGTGAGCTTGAACGCGTCAGTCGCAAAGATAAATTTGTTACCTTGGATGCGTACCATGACGCTGAAGAAAAAAAGCGGATGGATATGTGGAATTTGACAGGCGTGACCTATATGCATGTGGATGAATGGAAAAAATTCTTTATGGAAGCGGGTTATACGGGAGATTATTACTGGTTTACACCTTGAGCGAAAAAATATATTCATGAAAACAAAAGCTGCTGTTTTATATCATTTTAATAAACCCTTAGTTATTGAGGAACTTCAGATTCCAAAATTATCAGTGGGACAGGTTCTGGTTAAAATATTTTATAGCGGAATTTGTCATAGTCAGTTGATGGAATGGGGCGGAAAGCGAGGCCCTGATAAACATTTGCCTCATTTATTAGGACATGAAGCTTCTGCACAAGTAGTCGATATCGGAAAAGGTGTTTCTAAGGTAAAAAAGGGAGACAGGGTTATTCTAACCTGGATTAAAGCAAAGGGTCTTGCTGGATCTGCCATCAAATATAGGAAAGGAAAAAAAATAATTAACGCGGGACCAATTGCTACTTTTACAGAATATGCCGTTGTTTCTGAAAATAGGTGCGTTAAGTTGCCCAAGGGCTTTGCGCTGGACATTGCAAGTCTTTTTGGCTGTGCGTTATTAACGGGAGCCGGCATTGTTATAAATTCAATTAAACCAAAACCAAAGGCAACGATAGCCATTTACGGAATTGGAGGAATTGGTTTAAGTGCGCTGATAGCGACACATCTCTATGACGATCTTTTTGTGATTGCTGTTGACGTGGACAAGAAAAAACTAGAATTGGCCAAAGCTTTTAAAGCAGATCTTGTCATTGATAGCCGAATCCAAGATCCTGTTAAAAAAATTATGAGCCTAACTCGAGGAGGAGGTGTTGATTTTGCCGTTGAGGCTTGCGGAAAAGCTATGACTATTGAGAAGGCGTTCAAGTCTGTCCGGCCTGGAGGTGGATTGTGTGTTTTTGCCAGCCATCCGGCTTTCGGCGAAAAAATATCAATTGATCCTTTTGACCTTATTTTAGGTAGACAATTGCAGGGTAGCTGGGGAGGAGAGTCTTTGCCTGACAGAGATATTGCGCGATTTGCAAAACTTTTTAGGAATAAGAAGCTTCCTTTAGAGAAATTGATTACTCATCGTTATCCTTTAGCTCAAATTAATCAAGCGTTTAAAGATATTGAAAATAAGAAAGTCGGGCGTGCTCTTCTCGAAATTCATCCTTACCTCAAATGATGCGAAAAGTCGTTGTGTTGGGTTCGACAGGATTTATCGGCAGCCACCTGATGACAGCTTTGTCTAGGGATCATCGCAATAAACTCTGTGGGTTATCGTCTTGCGATGTAGATTTAACTGATAGCAAAGAGTCACGCCATAAGCTTCCCATTTACCTAAAAAACAATTTTGTAGTCATGGCTTCTGCTATTACTCCGGATAGAGAAGATTCTTTAGCAGCCGCCCATCGCAATTTTCAGATGGCATCCAATTTGGCTTTTGCCTTAAGTAAGAATAAAGCAGCTTATCTTCTTTACTTAAGTTCCGTTGATGTTTATGGTAGGCAGAATTTAAAATTGCCGCTGACAGAAAAAAGTCCTCTTCGTCCGGCAACATATTATGCCTTATCAAAATTAGCCAGCGAGTTGGTGTTGGAGGGTATTTGTGCACAAAAAAAAATTCCTTGTTTGATTTTAAGGTTACCCGGAGTCTATGGTCCCTCAGATAGTCATAATAGTCCTATTCATTCATTTGTTTCTTCCTTTAAGAATAAATCGAAAATAATCATTAACGGCGATGGTTCCCAAAAAAGGGATTTTTTATATGTGGATGATCTATGCACGATTATCAGCGCAACCCTTAACAAAAAAACTACGGGGATTTTTAACGCCGTTACAGGTAAAAGTTATGAAATTAGTGAGATATTGAGTCGCCTGAAAAAGATTTTTGGATTTTCGTGCCCTATCGCTTATAGAAAAAAAAGAAAAGAGATTGATTTGGTTTTTTCAAAGCCTGTATTGTTTAAAAAGTTGCCAAATTTAAAACTACTAGACTTGGAATCGGGGCTAGAGGAAACAGCATTTGCCGATTGTGATTTATGTCACAAATCCTCGATTAAATATTACAATTCTAAAAGTGGAAAAAATATATAGAGGGATGATTGTTTGGTTGAAGAAGGTTGAAATTGACAGGACTGTTGCCTGGGGATTGGCCTATAGGCTGCTTGAGGCGATTTCGGGCCCTGTCACGATGATCTTTGTTATTGTCTTTTTTAATCCTGATCTTCAGGGATATTTTTATACATTTAAAAACTTGTTAAATTTTCAGAATTTTGCCGATTTAGGCTTGGGGATAGTCATTGTTCAATTCGCCGGCCATGAATTTTCGAGGCTATCTTTGACAAAAGATGGTTTCTTGATTGGCGATGGGCAGGCTTTATCTAGGTTGCAGAGTCTTGCCAAATTTGCAACAAGATGGTTTTTTTTAGCGGGCGTCCTTTTTGTAATTGTTATCATTCCAATCGGCCATTTTATTTTTAAACGGCCGGTTAGCCATGATATTGCGTGGGTGTATCCTTGGATGGCGGTAGCCTTTTTTACGGGTCTTGGATTGCTTTTTGTCCCTGTTTTGTCCCTTCTAGAGGGATGTCACCAGGTGGCCTCTGTATATAAAATCAGGCTTGCTCGTGTAGCTGGAATAAATTCATTTTGCTGGTTGTCGATTTTTTTGGGATTAAAATTATGGAGTCTTGCTATTTATACGATCAGTGGTATTTTGGTCGCTCTTTTGTTGCTTTTATGGAAATATCAGCCATTTTTAAAACAAATTTTTTTCTCAGAAGGCAAAGGGCAAAAAATCGAATGGGGCAAAGAAGTTCTTCCTATGCAATGGAGGCTAGCTTGTAGTTCAGTCATCGGTGGATATTTGTCCTTTTCTTTATTTACTCCGGTTCTATTTTATTATCATGGGCCAGTTTTAGCCGGTCGAATGGGCATGACTTGGGCTATCGTCTCGGCTTTATCGGCTAGTTCGATAATGGTTGTTTATACCAAGGCGCCGGCATTCGCTGCATTGATTGCTCGTAAAGACTATTTAGCTCTAGATAGGCTTTTTTTTCGTTCAGTGTTTGGTACATTAATTTTATGTGCGGTGGGTTCAGTAGCGTTGTTAGGCTTAATCAGTTGCCTGAATTATTTTAATGTAGTAGCAGCAACGCGCCTTTTACCTTTAAAAACGATTGCAATTTTATTGTTGGCTACTATTTTCTGGCAAGTTTCTTTTGCCCAGGCTATTTACCTTCGAGCTCATAAGAGGGAGCCTTTTTTTTGGTTATCCGTTATTAGTGGTTTATTAATTGCTATTTCTACATTTGTTTTTGGAAAAAAATTTGGGGCCGCTGGTATTGCTTGGGGGTATTTAATAATTGTCCTGTTTTTTGTAATTCCCCTTGGGACCTTTGTGTGGCTTAGGTGCAGAAAAATGTGGCATAAGGGATAGAGAAATCCCGACAAATGAAAGAAAAATTAAATTCTAAATTATCCGTTATTTTGCCTAATTATAATCATGCTGTCTATTTGCGCGGGGCTTTGGAGGCCATCTGGAAACAGTCTCTAAAGCCGTTGGAAGTTATTGTGATTGACGATGCATCTACAGATAACAGCGTTGAGATAGTCGAAGAATTAAAAATACGTTATCCAGGCGTTGTTTTAATCAAGCATGATAAAAATCAAGGGGCGGTTTTAAGTATCAAAGAAGGATTGGAAGCAGCTTCAGGAGATTACGTTTATCTGGCTTCTAGCGATGATAAGGTGCTGCCAGATTTTTTTCAGAAATCATTGGATCTTTTAGATAAATATCCACAAGCAGGACTTTGTTGTTCTGATCCAGGTTGGTGGAAAGAATCAGGAGAGGTCTGCATTACAAAGTTTGGCCCTCAGCAAGGGGCGTGTTATCTCTCGCCTCAGGAGCTTATGAGTCTTACGTGTCACAGAGAGTTTGGAGAAATAAGTACTCAAACGGCTATTTTCGAAAGGAAGGCTATTCTTGAAGCAGGGGGAATTAGGATTGAATTGGAATGGAACTACGATTGGTTTTTATGCTATGTGGTGGCCTTTCGCAGAGGATTGTGTTACTTGCCTGAAAATCTTACAGCTTTCAGGTTGATGTCTCAGTCCTGGTCACAACAAGGAAGCAAACACGAAAAGCAATCTAAGGTAATGAATCGAATATTTGAATTGATCAAATCTGAGGATTACCGTGACGTCCTTGGATTTTTTAAAGAAAGCTACGCCTTGGCTATCCCAGCGGTACGTTTTTTCAAGGATCTTTTTTTAAATAAGGAAGGTCGGGAGTTTTTAACTCTAAGTTTATTAAGAAGGATCGTTTGGAAAAGGCTTAAAAGATTTTTTGCCCATATTTCTCCTGCGTATTTAAAAAATGTTTATCGCCATTTTCGATATCCTGGGCATGGCCAAAAGGTATTAACTCTTTATAAGCATTTAAGGGGTTGATTTAAAATTATGAAGTGGATTGATTTAACAAAAATGAAATGGCAAAAGCATGGCGAATCGGTTTTAAAAACGGATTCGGAAAATAGCTGGGAGGATTATTCATGTATCACGCCTTCTATCTTTGAAGATGCTAGTAGATTTTTAATGTTTTATACTGGCCAAGGAAAGAAGAATATGAGTTGGGGGCTCGGTGTTGCTGAATCTCACGATCTTTTTCACTGGGAGAAATTGTTTGATAGATCTATTGCTTCTTTTAGTGATAAATCTTTGAGTGGATTAGATGGCGCATCTTTAATTAGCAATAAAGAGAGACGTTACATCTTTTTTGAATCCAAATCGCTAAAAGAAGATGGAGGATTGTCGCTTAAAAGAATGATTTCTGAGCCATTAAGATTATGGCTGATTTCTTTAAAATGGGGAATTAAAGATTTTTTAGGAATGTCTATGGCGGCATCTCATGCTCAGGATCGTAAAATCTGGCGAGTCGCTTTGGAGAATCTGATAACTTTTGATTTGGGAATACCGGAAGTTATGTTTGAAAAAAGTGGGAATGGGTGGGATAACTGCGGCGTGTTTTCTCCAAGAGTTTTTAGGTTTAATGATAAATTTTATTTATTTTATGGTGGGTCGAATGGAAAAAGAATTGATACGGGTTTGGCGATTTCTGATGATTTGAATCATTGGAATAGACTTTTCCCTCATCCTGTGTTAAATCATGGTAAAAATGGTGAATGGGATCAAAATCACGCTTTAATAGTGGATGTTGTGCGTCTTGAAGATGGCTATGCTGCATTTTACGAAGGAGAGGATAGGCACAATAGGTATAGAATAGGATTGGCTTTTTCTGAAAATCTCAAAGACTGGAAAAAATTTGACGGGAATCCGATTATTGGCATAGACGGTTCCCAAAGAGCGGCTTGTTCTCCTCATATTGTCATTAAAGAGGGACTTGTGTATCTTTTTTATTCCATACATGACAAATACATGAAGGGTTCTTGCGGGCTTTCGATAGGAGGTTATTAAAGATGTCAGTATTAAAAAATATCATTGATTATTTTTCTTTGGAGGGTGGGACGCGGCCTCATATTGTTAATATTGCCAGGCCCAGAATGCTTTGGAATTATTTATTATTTTTTATTTTCAGAAAATTTAATTTGCCGCATGTTCCCTATAAGCCCGTTAACCTGATGGTAGAAGTCAGCACAAGATGTAATTTGACTTGCCCTGCCTGCGAAAGGGAATTGTTTAAAGAGGAATTGGGAGGCTTGCCAAAAGAGAATGTCAAATTAGAAAATTTAAGGTATTTGGCACCTCTTTTAAAAAATGTTTATAGTGTCTATCTTGTTAGCGGGATCGGCGAGCCTTTTTGCAATCCGGAGTTTTGGAATATTCATGCTTTTTTTAAGAGTTTTGGGCTGAAAACAGGTTATTTTACGAATACCACTTTTCTTACTGAGGAATTGGTTGAGAAAACTTTTGTTGAAAAAGTCAACGCGGTTATGGTTTCCGTAGATTCTTTTGATGAAAAAAAATATGCCGGCATCAAAAAAGGTGCGGATTTGCCCCGTGCAAAAGCCATGATTAAGTTATTTGGCCAGCAAAGGCAAAAATTTAAAGCAAGACATTTTTCTTTAGGACTGAATTTTATATTCCGCAGGGATAATTACACGGATATCCTTGATTACTTGGATTTTGCCAAAGAGCTTGGTGTTGATTTTGTGCATTGCACGACGATTATTACTCATCTTGAAAAAGATAAGGATCTTTCTTTCTTTTTGGTTGAGGAGGCTCTTAAGAAGGAGATATTCAATCAGGCGGCCCAGAAGGCCGAGCGTCTTAAGCTGGGGCTACGCTTACCGAAGATATCTCTCGAGAAAAAAGAGACTTGCGGTTATCTTTGGAGGGGATTGAGCATTTTTTCTAATGGTGATGTTTGTCCTTGTCCTTTTTTTCGGACAGAAAGAAACTTCTATTACCAACTTATTGACGGAAAGATTGAATACAAAAAACAACACATGGATGATTGCGTTATTGGAAATTATCTTCAAGAAGACATCAGAAAGATTTGGAATGGTTCAAGAATACAGAATTTGAGAAAAACCGTTTTGGGTCAGGCGAAAGTTTCTCCGTGTTTAAATTGTTATTATAAATTTGATAT
>Ga0172371_10004804_pt1 | contig 20286 bp, 15 predicted proteins | sample Lak12m_FD_114543 | JGI IMG/M metagenome (GOLD analysis project Ga0172371, IMG submission 114543) | Freshwater microbial communities from Kabuno Bay, South-Kivu, Congo - kab_022012_12m | ecosystem: Environmental > Aquatic > Freshwater > Lake | place: Democratic Republic of the Congo: South-Kivu... | reverse complement strand
GGTTACTGGGGAAATTTTATACCGCAAATTCCAAATCAGTTTTTAAGACGCTATACAAAAAAAGGCGAGTGGATTTTGGATCCATTTTTAGGCAGTGGAACAACCTTGATCGAAGCACAACGACTTGGAAGAAATGCTATTGGAGTTGAACTATCGAAGAAAGTTTTGGATCAAACAAAAAAGAACATCGCAAAAGAAGCAAATCCCAATAAAGTAAAATTAGAATTTATAAATGGTGATAGTGCAATTGTTGATTTGGAAAACGTTATTTCTGAACTGAATATTAAGTCGTTCCAGTTTCAAATCTTTCATCCTCCATACTGGGATATAATTAAGTTCAGCAATAGCAAATCTGATCTATCAAACGCTAATTCGATTGAAGAATTCTTACAAAAATTTGGAAGGGTTTTGGATAATTGTCTCCCGCATCTTGATAAGAAGAGATTTGCTGCGGTTGTAATAAGCGATAAATATTCCAGTGGTGAATGGATTCCTTTAGGGTTTTATGTTATGCAGGAAGTGGTAAAACGCGAAATGATTTTAAAATCTACAATCGTAAAAAACTTTGAAGAGACAACTGCTAAACGAAATCAAAAAGAGTTGTGGCGTTACCGTGCTTTGGCAGGCGGGTTTTACGTATTTAAACACGAATACATTTTTGTTTTTCAGAAGAAATGAAGAATACATTATCTGAAATAGAATCTGAACTAAAAAAAAGACTTGTACACCCTTACAAATGGGGACAAAAACAAAACAACAGCTTTGATAAGCAAACCAATTTTATTTATCACACTTTTTTATTTAACGATCTGTTAGAAGAAATTGATAAAAGATTCAAATCAGAAAAAGAGTATGATTTATTTTTTAACTACTCGATAAATCGCTGGTACAATTTCTGGTCTGCGCAGGCTGTTGAAAATATTTTTTGTGCATTGCCAAATATAAAACCAGCATTGGATAGCAAAGACAAACTAGTTGATTTTATAATTGATGGTGTTTCGTTTGATCATAAAACATCCATCTACCCTAAAAACTTTCCGTATAAAATTGATGAGGCAATAAAGAAAACAGATGAACTAATTAAATGGTTATACAAAAACCAATCGCAGCAGCAGAGAAAACATTTAAAGAATAGATTATTTATTGTTCTCTATTCAAAAGATGGCGAGCATTGGAAATTGAAATCAGAAATTAGCTGGCTTAAAGAAAGAATTGAAAAATATATGCTGGGATTCAATCCAAACTATCTTTTGAAGTTTGAATTTGAAAAAGATAAAGAAACACTAGCTGATGTTATTTGGGCTATAAGGAAAGACAATTGATTTTAAGTGAGTAAAAATTATTATCTTTATCCTATCAATAGAGACAATAATGAAAAATATAAGTGAAATAAAAGAACTGCTTCAAAAGAATAAGATTAATCTTATGATGAGATATAATCTTCGAAGTATCGCTCTTTTTGGATCAATAACAAGAAATGAAGCGACAGAAAAAAGTGATATAGATATTCTTGTTGAATTTGAAAAACCAATTGGGTTAGAATTTGTGCTTCTGGCAGATGAATTAGAAGAATTGTTGGGAGTCAAAATCGATTTAGTAACTCCAAATGCTTTAAAACCAAAAATGTTTGAACATATTAAACAAGATTTACAATATGTCTAAATAACGAAACCAAGACTCACCTAATTTAGTGCTTTTGTGTTTTTGTGGCAGGACTTTTTTAGAATTGTATAAAGACGAATAGCCACTAAATCACCAATACACAAAAAAACACAAAACAATAGAGCTGACTTCCACGACAATTTTGACAATAAATTTTTATTACTTCCATATTTTAATTGAAGTAAGTTTGCACTTTACTTATTTTCAATCAGACAAAAACATAAAAGATTTATGACAATGAAAAAAATATTATTATTCTCAATTACACTGTTAACAGTATTATTACTTTCAAGCTGTGGTGATAGCAGCAAAGATGGATCTGATAATTTAGGTAAAGAATCAACTTCAGATTTTCAAAAAAGATATGGAATAAAATCCGGAGTGATCGAATACATTATCACCGGATCACAGGAAGGAACAAAAACTCTTTACTTTGATAGCTGGGGAATGAGACAGGCTGAATACACTCGCTCCGTTTTAAGTGTTGGCGGATTTACAAAATCACTAAATCTTGTAAACATTATTGATGGTGAGTTTCAATATATGATCAACATCGATCAGAATAGCGGAACAAAAACAAGAAACCCGATCTTAAAATCAATCGAACAGCTAAAGGGACAAAAAGGATTTAATGAGTTTGGCGAGCAGATGCTTTTAAGTCTGGGCGCAAACAAAATCGGCTCAGAAAATTTTCTTGGTAAAGATTGCGATGTTTATGAAATGAAAAGCACCGGAACAAAACTATGGATCTGGGAATGGCTGACTCTCAAATCAGAAACAAAGTCCGGCGGAATGAATATTAATCTAAGCGCAACAAGAATTAATGAGGGCGGTGCAGTTCCATCTGAGAAATTTAAAGTACCGGAAAAAGTAGTTTTAAATGAAGTTGATATTGATAACATTGAAAATGAAATGAGAGAAGAAAATAAATGATTTCGTTTCTTCCGATTGGCGGTGGAAATGAAATCGGTGCAAATGGTTACTACTTAAATTTTAATGGCAATGGAGTTATTCTTGATTGCGGCATTCATCCTCAGAAAACCGGATTAGAATCACTTCCCAACTTTGATTTAATTAAAGACAAATCTGTCGATTACTGTTTAATCTCTCATGCACATCAGGATCATATCGGTTCACTACCCCTTCTTGTAAAAAAATTTCCTTATATAAAGATCATCACAACCCCGCAAACAAGAGCGCTTGCAGAGCTTACACTTCATAATTCGGTTTCTATTCTTAAAAAAGAAATTGAAGAAGACGATTTTGAATTTTACTCACATGATGAAGTTGATTTGTTAATTAAAATGATCGAGTACAAAGAATATCAAAACGATTTTGAACTAAACTCATATCATCAGCAAAAAGATGCAAAAGTAATTTGTACTTTTTATGATGCGGGACATATTCTTGGTTCGGCGGGAATTCTTTTAGAAAACAAAGGACATAAAATATTTTATACTGGGGATATTAATCTTTCATCACAAACACTCCAGCCCGCGGCTAAGTTACCTGAAACTAAAATTGATACTCTGATTCTTGAAACAACTTACGGCGCAACAGATTCCGAGTTACTTTTAGACTGGAATGCTGAATCACTACGTTTTGCAAAAGAGGCAAATAGAATTTTAAATAACGGCGGATCGATTCTGATTCCTGTTTTTTCGCTTGGCAAGATGCAGGAAATGTTAGCAACAATCTGGCTGTTGATGTTAAAGAGAAAACTTACAACCGTCGATATTTACACCGGAGGACTCGGTACAAAAATAAACCGTGCTTATGATTACAATCGCTTTGTAGTAAACAGAATTGACAGCGAATTTGAATTGAACACAATTCCGCAAAAAGATTATTATGAAATTTCCAATCACGAAGAATTCTTTAAGCATCCTTGCATTGTACTTGCATCAAGCGGAATGATGATTAAAGGTACAGCATCGTACAACTTCGCACGAAGATGGCTTAAGCAAAAAGATTCTGCAATCTTTACAGTAGGATATATGGATACCAAGACACCGGGTTATGTAATTGCAAATGCTGAACGAGGAGATAAAATCCAATTAAACTATTTTGATGAATTAACAGAAATTAATTGTACAATAAAGAACTTTAAATTTTCTGCTCACGCAAGAAGAGAAGATTTATTGAGCCTTGTTGACAAATTAAAACCAGAAAGTATAACTCTAATTCACGGTGATGAAGCAGCATTGGACTGGATGGGCAGTTCAATCCTTAAAAAGCATAAGAATATTAAAGTTCAAATTGCAGAAGCAGGAAAAGAAATAAAAATTTTATAGTTGACAGGCGCAAACAATTATTTTTTCTTTGTATATTTCAAGTAGCAAAAATTCATTTTCCTTTTTTGATAGAAGGAAATAAAAATTAAATCATACAATATTTATCTCAGGAGGAGAAAATGTCCCGCTTGAAAAAACAAGTCCAGGATAAGATCGAAGCTTGGCGCCCCCGCACAACACGCCTACTTAAAGAATTCGGTAACGTTAAAGTTGATGAGGTTGACATTGGTCAAGTCATTGGCGGTGCAAGAGATATTAAAAGTCTTGTAACAGACATTTCTTATCTCGATCCTTTTGAAGGAATTCGCTTTCGTGGATTTACCATTCCAGAAGTTTTAGAAAAACTTCCTAAAGTTCCCGGTGGAGAAATGCCTTTTGTAGAAGGTTTTTTCTTTTTCTTATTAACCGGCGATATTCCATCGGCAGAAGATGTAAAGGAAGTAGCTGAAGAGTTTAAGAAAAGATCAGCAGTTCCTAAATATGTTTTTGATATTTTAAAGACTATGCCAAAAGATTCCCATCCAATGGTAATGCTCTCAACTGCAATTCTTGCAATGCAGCGTGAATCTGAATTTGTAAAAGAATATAATACTGGTAAGCTTAAAAAGAACGATTACTGGTCCCCTACTTATGAAGACGGATTAAATCTACTTGCAAAACTACCTGAGATTGCCGCATTTATTTACAGACTAAAATACAAAGATGGAAAAATAATTGCCTCTGATCCTAACCTTGATCTCGGCGGAAACTTTGCACATATGATGGGCATTGCAAAACCTTATGATGATGTTGCAAGAATGTATTTTATTCTTCACAGTGATCACGAAAGCGGAAACGTTAGCGCACACACAGGACACTTAGTTGCAAGTGCACTTTCTGATCTTTACTACTCAATCTCCGCAATGGCAAATGGACTTGCGGGACCATTACACGGACTTGCAAACCAGGAAGTTCTCGCATGGATACAGGGCGTTTATAAACAAATGGGCGGTAAAGTTCCCACAGAAGATGAAATGAAAAAATTTGTTTGGGATACTTTGCAAGGCGGACAAGTAATACCGGGATTCGGTCATGCAGTTTTAAGAAAAACAGATCCTCGTTATATGGCACAGAGGGAATTTTGCTTAAAGCATTTACCAAAAGATCCATTGTTCCAGTATGTTGATTTACTCTTTAAAGTTGTTCCTCCTATTTTGTTAGAACAAGGCAAAGCAAAAAATCCATGGCCAAATGTTGATGCACAATCAGGTGTTATACAATGGTACTACGGATTAAAGGAATACGATTTCTACACAGTTCTGTTCGCTGTAGGAAGAGCACTTGGTGTTGTTGCAAATATAATTTGGGATCGAGGTCTTGGTTATCCAATCGAAAGGCCAAAATCTGTAACAACTGCAATGCTTGAAGAAGCCGCGGGAATTAAATAATAATTATTTATTTGTAGGGACACAATTTCTTGTGTCCCTAATTTTTTTGATGCAAACAAATGAGCATCTATTATAATCGAAGATATAACAGCAGAAAATATTTATTGGTTTTAGTAATCCTGATTCTAACATTCAATATTATTTACAGCCAGAATAAATATTTAGATAACCAATTATATTATCAAACCCCTGATAGCTTAAACCTAAAATTTTCGTTTTACAAAAAGATTTTAACAAGGCAAAATTTTTCTCTTGCATCAAGTTTTTCAAATCTTGGATCGATGAATGAAAAAATTAATTTTAATTCAGAATCTTACGATGATTTTTATCAAAACATCTACGGAATTAGTCCCCAGCAGAAATATGAGATCGATAATAAATTGATAATTGCCTTAGAAAAAACATTTCCCAAAGAGGATGCTACGATTGCAGCAATGAGAAAATATTTAGGAATAAGTCAAGAGCTTTTTGCTATACTGCTAGCAATCATACATCTTGCCAAGTATAATTGAAGTTTGACAATACGTCACGAATAATCCCGATAAAAAGGGAAAAAATTCCGTGACGTTTTTTTATTATATTCCTAAAAACGATTTTTAATTCTCTTTTTACAGAGTATAAAATGAGCAACCAATCCAACACATCATTAGCAGAATTAAATGAAAAACTACTTGCAGGTAAAGCAGCCTTAGAGCAAGGTGAAATAGATGATCTTATTATAAATCTGCGCATAGAACTTAGTCGCGCAGTTAGCGGCAAACAACTATCTAATGAGCAAGATGCTGAACACTGGCGAAATATTTTTGATGGACTTTATAGCAGTGAGCTTGCAAATCCATTTATGGAAAATATGGAAAAGGATTTGTTCTTTTCATTTGGTGAATATCTTGCCTCGATATTAAATCCATCTGAAGAAAAAATTGTTTCGATCACTCATAACTATCTAAACTTATTCCGTTTTTCATCTTTTCTTCATAAAATTTACGAAGAACGGAAATGGGATAAATTAATTCACACCCTTATCATTCAAAGCAATTACACTTTTGATGTTTTATTTAATCAGCGCGCTAATCAATACAAAAAGAAAAATCTTTTCAGGATAATTAAAGATGGGTATACAATTGATTACAACTGGCAAAAAACGTTTGAGTTGGTTTCCTCGTATCGTTCATCTATCAATCATATTCTTTTCGAAATTGAAAGCGAAAATAAAATTATAGCATTCCTATTGGAAAACAGTTTAGAAATGGTAATGCTGGATCTTGCCTGCTTAACATCGGGTATTGTTAATGCAATGATTCCCGCAAACTCTGTATCAGAACATATTTCTTATATACTTAATCAAACCAAAGCACCAATACTTTTTGCTGATGATGAAAAACAGCTTGCAAAAATCAGATCAATAAAAAAAGAGACCCCATTTCTTAAAACGGTTGTAATGCTACAAGGCAATGCTGCGGAAGATTGGGTAATTAGTTTTGAAGAATTTAAAGCAATGGCATCTGATCATAACATAAAAACGGAAGTGCAAATAAAAGCTGATTCGCTTGCTACATTGATGTACACATCTGGTACAACCGGCGAACCCAAAGGCATAATGTTTTCTCACACAAACATTGTTTATAAAAGATTCTGCCGCGCAATGGCAATACCCGGCATAAGTGATGCAGATCGTTATCTCGCTTTCCTTCCATTGTATCACACATTTGGCAGATGGCTTGAGATGACGGGTGCAATTTTCTGGGGTGCAGAATACTGCTTTATGGAAAATCCATCTGTTGAAACGATGATTGAAAATATGCGACTTGTTAAACCAAGCATTTTTATTTCAATACCTAAAAAATGGATACAACTTTATGAATACATTACTGCGCGTATTGATGTTGAAGTTGATGATGATGAAAAAATAAAAGATGCTGTTGTTAGTACAACGGGTGGTAATTTAAAATGGGGACTTTCTGCCGCTGGATTTCTTCCTCCGGATATTTTTAGATTTCTACAGAGATACGGTGTTGAATTGATGAGCGGGTTTGGTATGACTGAAGCAACGGGCGGAATTACGATGACACCGCCGTTTCAATATCGTGAGAACTCGCTTGGCAAAGCATTACCTGGAATTGAAATTAAACTTGGCGAAGACGGTGAGATATTAATTCGTGGGCCATATGTGATGCTAAATTATTATGATCAAAAGCAGGAGGAAACATTTGATGTCGATGGCTGGCTTGCAACCGGGGATGTTATGCGGATGGATAAAGATGGGTTTATTGAAATTATAGATCGTAAAAAAGAGATTTATAAAAATGTAAAAGGAGAAACGATAGCGCCGCAGAAAATTGAAAATCTATTTCGTGATTTTGAATTTGTGAAACAGGTTTTTCTTGCTGGTGATCATCGTCCTTTTAACACGGTTTTAATTTTCCCTGATCTTGAATCAGAACACTCCCCATTAAAAAATATGGATGATCAGCAAAGACAGGAATATTTTTCAACAGTAATTGTAAGTGTTAATAATTTTCTTGCCCCGTTTGAGCGTATTCTGGATTTTAGAATTATTACACGTGCTTTTGATGATGCCAATGGCGAACTAACTCCCAAAGGAACATATAAACGCCGGGTTATCGAAAAAAATTTAGAAGCAATCATTCAATCGATGTATCAGAAAGATCATCTTTCACTTCCGCTTGGAAAATATGAAATTAAAATTCCAAATTGGTTTTTGCGTGAGAAAGGTGCTTTAAGTCGTGATGTTTTTCTAAAAGATAATACCATTTCAATTCCCAAACTTCATTCAGCATTAAATATAAAAAGTATTGATGAGGGAGAAAATATTTTTCAGATAGGTAATTATTCATACCATATATCCACAAAGCAAATTGATTTGCAGAATATTTTAACCAATCCATTTTACTGGCTAGGGAATGCTGAACTTGTGGAGTTTGCAGGACATGGAATATTCAGATGGTATAGAAAAACAGAAGGCGAAAAAGACATTGAATTTGTTGAACGAATTACACAAGTTAAAAATGATGATCAAACAAAAAAAATTTTTTTAGAAATACTAACCGCTAAAGAAATCTCCATTTTAGGTTTACACCTTGCAATGGTTATGCTTCAATCAGATTTGGTTGATGATAATAACAGATCAATCGAATACTTTTCTGAAATACTTAAAGATTCAAAATCAACACACTATAAACTTGCTGTTGAAATTGCAGTTAGACCAATGTTAATAAGGGAATTATCAACTAAGCGTAAAATGTTTCGGGCTGCACTTCAGACACTGCGAAAAGATAACTTCAGAAAATTATTTGAAATGTTCTCTAAGCTCGATTACAATTTTATAAGTGATGAGATAATTAATACGATAAATAATATCAGTCGTGGTGATGAAAATTTAAGAGAAATAGAATCTGTAATTAAAAACCTTATATCGTCTGTAACACCCAAAACAGATTTAAGCAAAACATCAATACCAAATCTTTTTGAAATGCTTATTAGTTATGGAGTAAATCATCCATCAAGCTATGAAAGAATTAGAAGAATCTTTTTACAGTATGAACTTTACGGAACCATAAAAGATATTCAGTCAATTGCATTAAAATCACGAACAGAAATTAGAGAGCAGTTTACAGCATGGCTTGGTCAAAATCAGCGCGTGTCGATTGATCCGGAAACAGGAGAAGAATACCGCTGGGAAGATGTTTTGATATTTGATCAGGCTATTTCAGAAGCAGATCAATCTATTCTTAGAAAGGCTATTAGCGAAAAGCAAATTATTCGTGAAGCTATTTTTCTTTTTTCCGAACATGTTCTCATTTCACTAAATAATATTCTTCCATCCGGTGTTTGGATAAGTAAATATTCTGAATCAGAAAAAAGATCAATTTTCCGTGTGACGGTTCAAATAAGATTTCTAGGCGGATTTGATCTTGCGATTCATCTCAATCACTCTGAGCCTTCGGAAACAATCCAAGAAGAAATTAAATGGAAAGTTATTGCGGGTACAGAAGTAAACGGAGAAAAGCTGGCTGCAAAATTTGGTGGTTTGTGGGAAGATTATAATTTATGGACAGAAGAGTTTGTTGGAGATGAATCGGTTGAAAGATTTATCAGGCGTGAGTATAAACGAAATGATGAGTTGACATTAGAGAAACTAAGAAACCTATGGAAGTTTTTTGTATGGAATGCTGCCTCCGCTTATGTAAAGTTCTGGAAGTTATCCGATATGAAGATGGAGCTTACTGACACAACTCCGGAAGGACTTATTATTTCACCGCATGATTATCAGACTGGATGCATAATTACTTCTTTCTCTAAACGAAAAAAAACTGAATCCACCCTTTCGTTTGTAATGAACTTTTATGAAAGCTTTGTAAAGCAAACGGAAGAGAAATATCCACTAATTAAAAAGGCATCTGTCTGGAATGCAATCTTTTCAGGAATAATTGAAGCAGAAGGAGTTGATGGCGGTGTTCATTTAATTAATAAATTTCGCAAAGAGCTTGGCAGCTCAAATTTTGAAAATAAAGACGATATAATTTCTAGAATTGATTCTTTTATCCACAACGTTAAAAATCATGGCTATCTGCCAAAGCAGCTTTACTTTGCAGTTAAGAGATTTCATAGATGGTTCATTTTAAATAGAAACGCTTCTTTATCAGCACAAGCAGAAATGATTTACGAACTTTATGAAACTTATCGTTTGTTTGATCTTGAAGAACAGTATCCTGCCGCACGTGCTAGATTTTTCCTGGAATCAGTTTTCTATAACTCACCTCAAAGATTTAAAGATGTACTGCGCGAGCTAGTAAAAAAACAAAGACATCGTAAAATATCCAAAGATGAATCACTAAAACTTATTAATGCATTACACTTTGAATTTGAACTGGATGAAAAGGAGACTTACTTCATCACCCGTTTGGGTTATCCGCATCTTAAGCCTTCGGATACGGCAGCATTGTTAAGTACAAAATCAGAGATTACCGCACAGCCAAATCTTGTTGTGCAATTACAGGATGATGACGGCAATATTTATACGATAAGAAATCCAATTAACCCCAAAGAGATTTCTAAACTGCATCAGCTTTACCTTGAAGCAAATCTTAATGTAAACTTCAGACCAGAACATCAGTTTCTAGTTGCATTATCTGAGCGTGGTTTTATTATTGGCGGTACTTTTTATTACCGTAGTGATGAAGATGCAGTTCATATGGAAAAAATTGTGGTATCCCACCGTTACAGACGAAAAGGAATAAGTGAGGGTGTTATGAATGAACTTTTCAATAGACTTAAATCGGAAAATATTAAGTTTGTTACCACTGGTTTTTTCCGTCCGGAATACTTTTATCGTTTCGGATTTAAGATAGAAAGAAAATATTCCGGGTTGGTTAAAGAGTTGTAAGCTTTGATTTTCTTTCACCTGCGTAAGGTGAATGACTGATTACAAGCTTTTAAATCCCTATTATTTAAATACTATTGAGAATAGTGTGTTTCTATAATTGATTTGATTTCCAAATTTTCAGTCATTTAGTTACTTTCACATTCAACATTTCAATCAATAAGGAGATTTAATGAGCAGAGAGATTCATCGCTGGTACAGTCCAAATTTAAATAAGGAAATGGAAATTGTTGTATATGGACATTACGGTTATGCACTGTTAATGTTTCCTACAGCGGGGGCGGATTATCTTGAGTACGAGAGATTTAAACTTATAGATTCCATCGGCGGTTTTTTACGTGATGGAAAACTTAAAGCTTTTTCAATCAATAGTATAAACAACGAAAGCTGGCTGAATAATCATATGCATCCGGCTCATAAAGCTATTCGTCATCAGCAATATAATCGATACGTTGTTGAAGAAGTTGTTCCGTTTATTCATAATCATAGCAAAGGGTTAGTCCCGATAGTAACAACAGGCGCATCTCTTGGCGCACTGCACTCCGCAAACAATTTTTTCAGACGTCCGGATATTTTTTCCGGTACGATTGCGATGAGCGGCAGTTATGATTTGAAGAGTTATACAAAAGGATATTTTGATGACAATGTTTACTTCAATTCGCCTGTAGATTATTTACCGCGATGGGATGATAATTTTATGTTTGATCATATGAGAAAAGGCAGAATTGTAATAGCCTCGGGACAAGGAAATTTTGAGGATCCTGATGCATCAAGACAATTATCAAACATTTTAAATTCACGAGGCGTAAGACATTGGTTGGATTTGTGGGGATACGATCAGCCTCATGATTGGCCAACTTGGAGAAGTATGCTTCCGTATTTTTTAGGGAATATAAAATTTTAGTTGATACAGTCATTTCGAATCCACTTTAGTGGGTGAGAAATCTTTTATATTTAATGGAATAGATTTCTCGTCGTAAAACTCCTCGAAATGACTTTTAGAATTTGGTTGACAAATAATAAAACATTTATGTACACTTGCTTATGCACTGGAAGGAATTCTTAAAAGATAAAAAAAACAGAGTTGAAGTTTTAATAACCCTGATTCTGCTATCAATTGTTTTAACATCTTTAACAAATTTCTTAAACTTTGTAGAAGCTCGCAAGGGTGCTGTTCTACCGGATCCCATTTTAAATCTGTTTAACCCAATAGATTTAACGTGGCTTACGTTTGCACTAATATATGGATCTATTGTTGTCGCAATTGCTACTCTTTCTAAAAATCCCAAGCAATTAATGTTTGCAATACAACTGTACACTTTGATGGTTGCAGTTAGAATTTCTGCAATGTTTTTGCTTCCCTTGGAGCCCCCTCTGGCTATGATTGCATTAAATGATCCACTTGTAGAATTTTTTGGAACAGGACAAACACTAACAAAAGATCTTTTCTTTTCCGGGCATACAGCAACTCTTTTTATTTTGTTTCTCGTTTCAGAAAATAAAATTATTAAATCAGGTTTTCTAACAAGTACAATTGTTGTAGCAATATCAGTAATTTTGCAGCACGTTCATTATTCAATTGATGTATTTGCGGCAGTATTTTTTACTTATGCTTGTTATAAATTGATTTTAAAATTCAAGATTCAATATTCTTTATGAATGAAGATCTAAATAAAGAGGAAATCTTTTCCATACAAAAATTTGTTTCAAAAGATTTTGTTAAAAGCGATTACTCATCACTTATACCAACAAATGATTTTGAAAAACTTGAGGAGTTTAGAAAATATCTTACAGAAAAAATGAAAGATATGCTGGATAAGGATTATAATTTATTAATCAATACTCTTTATAGAATAGACATAAGTGAAAAAAAATTGGCAGATTTATTTTCTACTAAGAATAAAGAATCCATTCCACATAAACTTGCAGATCTAATAATTGAACGACAGATCGAAAAAATAAACTTCCGAAAACGCTATCGCGAAGGAAATCTTTAGAGAATTCTAGCAACTCAAATCGTACGTAAGATTTACATGGTGTAAAATTTTGTTTAATTGAAATTATGCGCTACAATACCTAATTTCATCTTGAGTTTTTACACAATTATCTAATATTTTCGATAACACGGGCATACTTAATAGGAGCCATTATGGGTTTGTTTGAGAATAAAAAACTACGGGAATTAGAGAAAGAAAACGAAGAACTTCTCTTTAGAATTAACAGTATTGCTGAGAAGGAAGATAATGTTCGCAATCTAAATGATGTTTTGAAAAAGATGCGAATGGAAGTTTCTGATTTAAACGAACGTAAGCTTTCTTTATCTGGGGAAATTGAATCACTGCGTGAACAAAAGAGACAAAACAAAGCTGATATTGAAGGCTTCAATAAAGAAATCCTTAATCTGCGCCAATTAAAATTAGAAGAACAAAACACCCTGCTCGATTATTCATCTCGTATAGATAGAATCAAAAATCAAATCAGCAATGATGAAAACTTAAGAGATACAAACTTTGATGCCAGTGATGAGATAATTAGCGATAGAAGCAAAGAGATTGAAGTGCTGAATAAAGAGTACGACGAGCTTAAAGATAAAATGTTTGCTGCAGAAGAAAAGATAGATGAACTTAATTCGCTTGAAGATGAACTGAATGAGAGAATAGGTGAAAAGAAAAAAGAACTTGAGTCATTAAATAGCAAGAAGCTTAAAAAATCTATTAAAGATATTAGTGATGTTGAAAACAAGATAAGTGAATTGACGGAGGAACAGCACAGAGTTTTAGATGAAATTCACAATAAGGAAAATGAAATTACAGAGTTGAATAAGAAATTATTTGATCTTAAAGAAAAAGAAAATAACTCTGTTAACTTGTTAAAAGAGCTTGATGAAGAAGTTAAAGAAAAGTCAAAACAGGCAGAATTTCTCGGATCAAAAATTTCTACGCTGTACGAAGAGGAAGAGAATAGAAAAAAGCAACTTCGGGAATTGGTAAGGCAGGCTGATGAACAAAAACAAAAAGTTGAAAGCCTTCAGTCCAGAATAGGAATTCTTGAGGAAGAAGAAAACAAAAAGAAATCATTGCTTTCAAAAGTTTTTGATCAGCTTAAGTTTAAAGAACATCTAACCGAAGATAAAAAACAAAGCCTTGAGGAGCTTGATAAAGTTGGCAAGGAAAGAATTCATTGGATTGAAGAGTTATCTCGCGAAGCAAAGCAGCAGGAGTTAAGACTTGAAGTAATTAATTCTGAGATTACTAGATTATCTGAAGAAGAAGCTTTAAGAACAAAAAAGGTAAATGAGCTAAATGAGCTCATTCAGATTCACGAAGTTCATTTAGGGCAAAAGAAAAGCAGGGTTCAAGAACTTGAGCTATTGGAAGAAGAGAGAAAAGAAAATGTCGTTAAACTCACCAAAGAAGAAATTGAAATTACCCGAACTGTGGGTGAGCTAAACAATCTTATTAAGGAAAACGAGGAACAATTAAATCAAAAACGGGCTGAGTATAAAGAAATTGAGTCGTTGGAACAAGAACGAAGTGAAAAGCTTAATCAACTTTCTGAAGAATTAGAATTAAGGACTCAAAAAGTAGATGAACTGAACGAACTTATTAATGTCAACGAAGCCCAGCTAAATAAAAAGCGAATCGAATTTAGGGAACTTGAACTTCTTGAGCAGGAAAGAATTGAAAAGGTTAATAAACTATCTAAAGATGTTAAACTAAATGAAGAAAAGTCAGAAGGGCTGCGAAAAGAACTTGCAGTTTTAGTTGATGAAATAGAAAATAAAAAAGCAATCGCAGTTGATTTATCAGATCAGATAAAAAATGATGAAGCTTATCATCAGGAAAAAATCTTACTAAATAAGAATCTTGATTCTGAGGAACGAGAAAAGGTTTTTAGAATAGAAGAGTTGAACATTGAAATTGAGGAAAAGGAGCAGAAGGCTGAACTACTTAGGGAAAACTTATCACAACTTGCGCAGAAAGAGGAGCAGACAAAAGCAGAGCTAAGTAAGTTAACGGAAAAATTAAACGCTACCGAATCTTTGTTTATTGAAGAGATTATTCCCGCAAAAACAGAATTAGAAAAACTTACCATCGAAATTAATAATAAGAGAGAACGATTAGCAGAATTAGCAAATAAGTTAGAGAACGAAGAATCATTTTTAGAGAAGCAAAAACAGGTTGTAAGTGAACTTGATGTGCAGCAAAAATTATATTCTGGAAAACTTGAAAAGTTAAGTAACGAAATAACTTCCAGGGAACAAAAGTGTGATTCTTTGAAAGCAGTTATCGTTCAATTATCTGAAGAAGAAGATGAGAAGAGAAGTAAATTAAATGAATTATCTTTTGCTTTAGCTGAAAATCAGGAACAGATTGATGAAAAAGTGATTAGATTATCTGCGCTTGAAAAAGATGAAGAGGAAATAAAACAAAGGATAGAAAATCTTTCAGCTAAGCTGAATGAGGAAGAACAAAAATCTCAAATTCTAAAAAAAGAAGTTGAAAAACTTACGGATGAAAACATTCAGAAAAAGATTAAGCTTGAAGAAATTAGTGCGGAAATAGATGAGAAGACGGCTGGTGTTACAAGTAGAATTATAGCTCTTGAAAACAGTGAGAGTGAAAAAAGACTTGCTTTAGAAGAGTTAACAAATCAAATAGAACTGCAAAATGCCGAAGCTGATAAAATTCGTAATGTGTTATTAGAACTTAATCAGGCAGAGAGAAATACCCGATTAAAAGTTGATGAACTTGCAGAGCAGATTAAAGAAAAAGTTGATCGGCTAAACCAGATAGAAAATAGTTTTGCTGCTCGTGAAAATGAATCTCAACTTTTAGAATCTCAAATGGCTGAGAAATTGAGGGAAATGAATGAAACCAATGCCCGTCAGCAAAAAATATTTGAGACGATTGAAAGTAAGCAGAAAGAACTTTTTGCAACTGAAGAATCTCTAAGTATTAAAACAAAAAGATTGGCAAAACTTAGTGTTGAAGTAACTGAAATTGAAAATCGCCATAAAGAGCTTTCTGATGAAACAAAACGACTTGAAGATCTTAAAAACGAGTTGCACAAACGCACTTTGCTTGAGCAGGATTCCTATGATAAGCTGAATAAGGATAAAGAGAAAATAAAAGAGATACTCCCTCTTTTAGAGCAGCGCCGCGAAGAGATTGAAAAGGGCAACCTTGATCTTGAAAACCGATTTACCAAAATGTTTCAGAAATTTAATTCTGAAATGAATGAAATAACTAAGAAGAGATCTGTGATTGATCAAATCGTTCAGAAAAAAGAAAAAGATATTGAAGAAAAAGATCAGCTTTTATTTGAAAAGATAAACGCAATTGAAGAAAGCGATCGTTTATTAAATATGCGGCAGGCTGAAATCGATTCGTTTGAACAGATGCTAAAATCATTTAATGAAAAAAAAGAGCAGCTAAGAAATGACTTATTAAAACTTGATGAACAGATAGTTGAAAAGAAAAACTCTAATGATGATATGAAACTTGAGGCTGAACTGATTTTAAAGAAGAGAATTTCCGTTGAGCAAAGTTTGCAGGAACTAATTAACAATATGAATCAGAAATTTATAGAAGCTAAAGAAAAACGCTCAAAGGTTGAAAAAGAAGTAAGAGTATATGAAGAAAAAGTTGATGATCTTAATCATAAAATTTCTGAATCAATGGATGAGCTCGTTGAGCTTCAATCCGCTATAAGTATGATTAAGGTTGAGCATGAAGAACATCGCGGAAATATTGTTAAGCTTGCATCAATGAAAAAGAAACTGCAGGAAGAAATTGCAAAGAGCCAAAGAGTACTTCAGCGTTATCAGAAAATAAGAGAAAAGTTAAAGATCGAACAATCGATATTAAAGAACAGACAGGATTCCATTAGCAAAAAAGTTTCTATTGATGATTCTTCGGAAATAAATGAGAATCAGCCAGAACAGGAAACAACCAGGTTATTTAAAATTTAATAATATTATTCTTTAAGAATTAAAGGGATCATTTAATTGATCCCTTTTTTGTTTGCGCTAAAAAAAATTGAGATACATAATATGCCGTCAGTAAAACTAAAAAAAGGTCGTGATAAATCTTTCAACAGAAAACATCCATGGATTTTTTCCGGGGCGATTGATTCTGTGAAGGACGTAAATTCAAATGGAGAAACTGTTGATATTATTTCCGGAGATGGTAAATTTTTAGGATATGGTTCATATTCGTCACACTCGCAAATTTCAGTGCGTGTTTTATCTTTCAATCCAGATGAAAAAATAAATCTGGATTTTTTTCAGAAGAGAATTAAAGTTGCTGTAGAATTTCGCAAGCAAGTTATAAATGATGAAAAAACTAATGCATTTCGAGTTATTAATGCCGAAAGTGATTCGTTACCAGGACTTGTTGTTGATAAGTATGGTGATTATTTGGTCAGCCAATTTTTATCTGCAGGTGCTGAGTTCTGGAAAAAAGAAATAGTTGAAATTCTTGTCAGTCTTTTTAATCCAACAGGAATATTTGAGCGTTCCGATGTGGAAGTGAGAGAAAAAGAAGGTTTGCTTCCATCCAAAGGAGTTCTGTTTGGTAAAGAACCAGAGGAGCTTATAGAAATCATTGAAAATGGAAATAAATTTTTTGTTGATGTTAATCTTGGGCATAAAACAGGATTCTATCTTGATCAAAGAGACAACAGAAAAATGTTAGAACAATTTGCATCTGGAAAGGAAATACTTAATTGCTTTTCATATACTGGAGGTTTTTCGGTTTATGCCGTTAAAGCAGGAGCGAGTAAGGTTATTAATGTAGATTCCTCTGCAGAATCCTTAGCGATTGCCGAGAAAAATTTCTTTCTTAATGGAATAGATTCATCAAAATTTGAAAACACACTTGATGATGTATTTAAATATTTAAGAAAACTGCGTGATACAAACAGACAATTTGATGTTATCATTCTTGATCCGCCAAAGTTTGCAGAATCAGTTAGCCAGATAGATAAAGCTGCCAGAGGATATAAAGACATTAATCTTTTAGCATTAAAACTTTTAAAGAAGAATGGCTTGTTATTTACCTTTTCATGTTCAGGTCATATTGTTCCGGATCTCTTTAACAAAATAATTGCCGATGCAGCAGCAGATGCCGGGCGAGAAGTTCATATATTAAAATATTTAACTCAATCTCCCGACCATACAATGTTAACAAGTTTTCCCGAAGGACTTTATCTTAAAGGATTGATCTGTAAGGTAAACTAAAGAATTAAAAATTATTTTAATTTAAATAATATTGGAATTACCATTGCTACCTTTACTGGTTTCCCACGCTGCAAGCCTGGAGTAAATTTAACTTTTTTAACAGCATTAAGAGCAATCATATCTAAATCTCCGGAGATTCCTTTTAACACTTTTGCATTTTCGACCTCTCCCAGTTTGTTAACAATAAAACCAATACTTACTCTTCCTTCTATTTGAGCTCTCCTTGCAATTTCAGTGTAATGAACATTCTTCAGAAGGCTTTCTAATCCACCGATTATTTCTGGCTTAACTTCAACAGCAAAGAATGGAATATCAAACTCCTCTTCCACAATTCTGTTAGACGGTTTTTCTATCTGTGGTGGTAAATCGAGGTTAGCATTCAAATCTATCTCTGTAGGGTCAAATTCAATATCAATTATTTCCTCTAATACCGCAACTTCTGGAATTTGTGGTTTAGGAGGCGGTTTTGGCTTTGTGTTTTGATCAGTAATTGGAATGTCAATTGTGTTTATAATAACTCCAGGCTTTTCTTTTAATATTATTGTTTCAGATGCCTTTGGTGAAAATTTGAAAGCCGCTATGAGCAGTACAAGAGCAATAATTGTACTGATTTGAAAATATTTTTTATAGTGAATATTCAAATCAGCTTTTTTTGTTTTTAAGATTGCCATGATCACTTCTCCTAATAAAGTTTAAGAATTAATGATTTTGCCGTTTATACTGATGTGAATTTTAATTGTTCCATGAAACTAGAAAAGTGATATTTAAGTATTTATGGAACTGATATTTTCCGCTATAATTTTTCCTTATAACTTAAAAAAAATGATATTTCTAATACTAAAACCGATTAGGAAATAAAATTTCAAACAATTAAATTTTATTTAAGATTTACACTAAATAATAATAACAGTTCAAATTCATTAACAATATTCCAGGAGGAAAAATGAGAAAATTATCAGTTCTTGCAGTTGTTTTATTTGTTGTTGTATTTTCAGTAATGGCTTCTGCCCAAACTCAGAGTGGTCAGTGGTCAACCAAAGCTGGTGATTCAGGTTATAATTTAGATACTAATACCGGCGAAAGAGCTATGACGATTGAGGTAGATTTTGCAACTCCTTATGAAGTAAAACCCAAAGTTATGCTCTCTGTTACTCAATTAGATGCTGATAAAACTTTTAATAGCAGATATAATGTTGAAGTTATTTCTGTTTCCCGCGATGGATTTACAGTTAAAATCCGTACCTGGGCAGATTCAAAAGTATTTAGCATTAGTGGTTACTGGTTAGCTTACGTTGAGTAATAATTTATAATATTCTTTTATATGCCATATCCCCAAAGATATGGCATTTTTTTTCTTATCAAATGTTAAAGAAATATAACATTAAGTTAAGTACTGTGAATGGAGAATTAAATGAACTTTAAAAATATAAGCTTAATGATTTTGTTGGCGTTATTTATAATAGTGTGCATCCAAAATGTTGAGATAATTCCTTTACACTTTTTATTTTGGAAGGTAGAAATATCTAAACTTCTTTTACTAATAATTACCCTAGTTGCCGGAATGCTAATCGGAATGATGATCCCAGGTTTTTTTACTAAATCTAAAAAAGAGAAACTAACAGAAGTTAAATAAAAAGGGCGCGAGCACCCTTTTTATTTTTAATTACACTACGTTTTTAATTTTTCAGTTTCGATTTTTTTCTTGGTCGAAACACCGATTAGACTGTAAACCGGACAAAAGTTTAGTAAACCGGTTAGTATGGGAACTATACCAACAACTCCCCACCAGCTTTTAAAGTAAAACCCAATAGCAATAATAACTGCTCCCAAAATAAAACGAATAATGCGATCTGAATTGCCTACATTTGCTTTCACAATTGGCTCCTTTTAATTTAATTAAAGTAAAATATTAGATATCAAATTACTTAGTGCATAAGATGCTAACTATGATAATAAGGGTGCAAAAAATATAAAGATTATTATTTGTTAGCGTTAATTGTTCATCAAAATAAAGATCATTAATGTTTTAAGTTATGTACCCCAAACCTTCAACAAATTTTTGATGCTTATTTAGAGTGTGTTTGCTCAACAATGTGTTTTCGCATTAATCTTTCTTTCGTTGCTGGTTCTATGTGAATAAGAACATCTGAAATGTTTTGAAATGATTCGACTAAATTATCTTTTACTTTATGTGATATTTCATGTCCATTGTGAACGGAAATATTTCCATCAACAATTACATGCATGTCTATATAATAT
>Ga0172371_10004803_pt1 | contig 20289 bp, 17 predicted proteins | sample Lak12m_FD_114543 | JGI IMG/M metagenome (GOLD analysis project Ga0172371, IMG submission 114543) | Freshwater microbial communities from Kabuno Bay, South-Kivu, Congo - kab_022012_12m | ecosystem: Environmental > Aquatic > Freshwater > Lake | place: Democratic Republic of the Congo: South-Kivu... | reverse complement strand
GCACCTCCAAATCATACTTCGTGTGCGCTCCTATCCGGTACTTTTTCACGCGACCACATTACACCAAACTTCTCTTCGCCTCAAGGCGAGGGGTTTCCACCATCCCCGTGATGAAACACTAACAAGGCTGCCGCCGTCCCATGTGGTATCGGCTAGAGCGACGGAGACAGGCCCACTCATCAGGGAGATCGCCGAAACCAAGAGTGCAGCAACCCGTGTCAATCCACTGGAGATATGACCAAAAGTTCTGGATGAGGGAGAGATCGAGCGTATCTTTCTGATGACCAAATCAGAAGCTCGGCCGGCAAGCCGATTCGGGAAGAGAAGGAGACACTCGGAGATAACGCTCCGCCACTTCGATTGTGGAGAAACCACAAACGTGTACACGCCACAACCGGAAAAGCCCCGGCCTGCTCCCCGGAACGGCGCGGGAATTGCCTGCCTGTCCATTGTTACGCCGCCAGTCCAGACAAGCGCCGCATCACCAAACTGCCCTTGTGACCTCCTCCGCCGCAACAATCACACAGGTGGGAGGACTTTCCATGCCATCGCCAGACACCCAATGATCCCAAGTGGCAGAGCTGTTAAATCCATGTTCAGGGTAATGCTTACCCAATATAAGTGTAGGGTTTATCCCTACACCTGTCAATCTACTGGAATGAGTTCATAACACTTTGCTCCGTAACGTTTTATACACTAGCCGATTGCGACACAAAACCTGGATAGCCCGCATCTCCCAGCACCCGGTATGTCCCTGCCGTACCACTGGGTAGAGCGTGGCAGGGGTAAGGAGGCCGATACGCAGCCGCATCGGCACCAGATATCCCCTGTACACTGAACGCCTGCACATCCCGTTTGCAGCAGGAACAATCCGTGTGCTAAGTTCTCTTCATGGCGAGTCCTTCACCAGCCTCCCGGTCCATGTCAGCCCGATTCATGCTGCTGATCCCCTGTTTCAATGAAGCAGCAAGGGTGTCGGCAGTGATCAGTTCGGCAAGCAACAGGTTCCCCGACGCCGACATAGTGGTCGTTGATGACTCGTCCTCTGACGACACGGCAGATGTGGCCCGCAATGCGGGAGCACTGGTGTTATCGCACAGCACCAACCTTGGATACGGCGCTGCGCTCGAGACCGGCTATCTCTATGCCGTGAAACACGGATACGATGCGCTCGCGCAGATGGATGGCGACGGCCAGCACCTCTCTGAAGAACTGCCCGCACTTATCCTGCCCATCCGGGAAGGCACGGCCGACATTGTGATCGGATCCCGCTACCTGAACCGGGATCAGGACAGCCTCAAGATCCCTGCAATGCGACGGTTCGGGCACCGGGTATTCTCGCTGCTGGTGCGCCTGAGCTGCGGACTTCGCATCAAGGACCCGACTTCAGGATTCCAGGCGATGAACAAGCGTGCGTTCACCTTCTTCGTCGAGAGCGGGTTCCCCTGCGACTACCCCGATTCCGACGTCATCGTCATGGCCACGCTTGCCGGCTTGAGGATTCTTGAAGCACCGACACGAATGCGGGCCCGCGAGGGTGGCGTATCCATGCACTCGGGCCTCAAGCCCGTCTATTACGGATTCAAGATGCTATTGTCCATGTTTGTCGTGCTTCTGAACCGGGATCTGTGGGCAAGGCACAAGCGCTCTGCGAGGCAACCGGCAAGCCCTGCCTCCGACGAATCAGATGAAGATGGGAGGAACCGCTGATCAACGCGGATGGACGCGGATGGCTGAAGACAGGGAACCTTTTCCCCATTCACCGCACGGTGAATAGGGAAAAGGTTCCCTTCGTTACAATTATCTGTGTGTATCTGCGTTCATCTGCGGTTACATTTTCTTCTGAACTGGATCGTTCCGGCTCAGGCAAGGAGGCATGACATGTCCCTGTATTTCCGCCAGTTCGTTGCATCGATCATTCTCGGGCTATTCCTGCTCGTACTGATCATCCGCCTGGTCCAGAAGGGCCGGCTGGACATCGCCTACTGCTGGGTCTGGCTGGCCATCGGCGCCGGCGCACTGCTGGTCGTGGTCCGCTATGACTGGCTGGTATGGGTATCGCATCTGATCGGAGCCGTCCAGATCACGACCACCCTCTTCCTGCTCGGTTTCTTTGTCGTACTCCTGATGTGCCTCCAGTTCTCGCTTGTCATCTCGCAGCACCGCCGCCAGATTAAACGACTGACACAGGAACTTGCGATCCTGAAGGGCGAAGCAGGGCGGAAGGGGACGAACGCCGAACACTGAACAGTCAACATCGAACAAAGGAGAGAGGCAGACCCGTTCAGAATTGGACGTTGGGAGTTCAATGTTCGAAGTTCGTCTTTCCCGATTTCAGGGTGAACGTTGAACAATCAACATCCAACGCTGAACACCGAAGCCAAGAGAAGAAGCCAGGCTCCTTTCATGGTTGGAAGTTCGATGTTCATTGTTCAGCGTTCGATTGGAGCAGGCATGAAAGACCATCGAAACAGGCAAACGATGCCACAGGCCGTCTCCATCTTCGGACTCGGCAAACTCGGCGCCACAATGGTGGGATGTTTTGCATCCAGGGGCTTTGCCGTCACAGGTGTCGACGTGGATGCCACCAGGGTCCGGCAAGTCAGGTCCGGCCGATCCCCCGTCTTCGAACCAGGACTGCAGAACCTGTATTCACGTTTCAGGAATCGCATCTCTGCTACCACGAACACCACCGACGCAGTTCTGGCAACCGACGTCAGCTTTATCATCGTGCCGACTCCCAGCCGGAAGTCGGGCGAGTTTTCATCCAAGCTTGTCGAATCAGTTGCCCGCGGCATTGGCTATGCTCTGCGCAACAAGAAGGGCTATCACCTCGTCGTCGTGACGAGCACAGTCCTGCCGGGAACCATGGAGAAACGAATACTCCCCGCATTGGAGAAGTCGTCCGTAAAGCGTTGCGGGAAAGACTTCGGGCTGTGTTACAGCCCCGAATTCATCGCTATAGGTGACGTGGTCAAGGGCCTGCTGCACCCGGATTTCTTTCTTGTGGGCGAATGCGATCCCCGTTCCGGCTCAGCCCTTCAGTCCGTCTACCGCAGGTTCGGCAGTGCTCATACACGGGTAGCACGAATGAACATGGCAAACGCCGAACTGGCAAAGATTTCCATCAATACCTACGTCACTTCCAAGATCGCTTTTGCCAATACGCTGGCACGCATCTGCAGCCACCTGCCCGGAGGCGACGCGCTCACGGTCGCAAGGGCAGTCGGGCTCGACAGTCGGATAAACCCGAAGTGTCTGAAGCCGGGGCCGGCATTCGGCGGGCCGTGTTTCCCGCGCGACAACCGCGCCTTCGCATGGGTCGCGAGAAAGCTGGGCGTCCGCGCCAGGTCGGCAGTGGCCACCGACGAATCCAACAGGGACCACACGTCTTTCCTTACCGGGCTCGTTCAGCGGCACGCCCGCAAGGCCCTTCCCATCGCCTTCCTCGGCCTGTCCTATAAGCCGCGCACCGGTTTGCTGGAGGAATCCTGTGTTGTGCGCATGGCTGCCGACCTCGCCCGCCACGGCTACAGGATATCCGTTCACGATCCACTTGCCTCGGATTCAGAGATCGCATGCGTGTTGCCTTCCGCACGCATCTTTCATGACCCCTTGTCGTGCGTGCGCGGTTCCGGTACGGTTGTCTACGCAACGGACCACGAGGCCTTCGCCCGGTTATCACTGCGTCACCTTCTGAAGGCCGCACCAAAGGCCACGGTTGTCGACCTGTGGGGCCGTTGGCTGAACGAGGGCAAATCGTCAGGCCCCAGGTACGTTGTGCCGGGCATGCGGAAGGTTGAACGTCGAACACTCAACATCGAACGTTGAACATGGGAGGAGAATCGATCCTCCGTTCATAGTTGGAAGTCCGGCGTTCAGTGTTCGAAGTTCGTTTGGAACAAACGGAGGGATGGCGAACGTCGAACATCCAACGTCGAACGCTGAACATCGAAAGACTGAGGTAAAAGACGATGAAAATCCTGGTCACAGGCGGAGCCGGTTATATCGGAACAATTCTTGTCCCCATGCTGATGGAAGAGGGCCATGAAGTAATCCTGCTGGACAATTTCATGTGGGGAGTCAAACCGATACTGGGATTTGTGCAGCACGAGCGGCTGTCGCTGGCAGTGGGCGATATCAGGGACGAAAAGATCCTGAAACCCGCCGTAAAGAAGGCGGACGCGATACTCCACCTCGCCGCCATTGTCGGTTACCCGGCCTGCGCAGGAGACGAGAACCTTGCGGAAACGGTCAACGTCAACGGCACCAGGTCGCTGTGCAACCTGGTATCCAAAGGCCAGATGCTTGTTTTTGCATCAACCGGCAGCACATACGGGCAGGTCGAGGGAATAGCCAATGAAAGCACGCCCATCAACCCGCTTACCCTGTACGGGCGCACGAAACGCGAAGGTGAGAAGATGGTCCTGGACAAGGACGGCGTCTGCCTGCGGTTCGCCACGGTGTTCGGCGTAAGTCCGCGCCTGCGGCTCGATCTGCTGGTGAACGACTTCTGCTACCAGGCCTGCCACAACGGCGTGATCATCCTCTTTGAGGGTCACCATCGCCGCACGTTTCTGCACGCCCGCGACGCCGCGCGAGCATATCCCCTCGCCCTGCAGCGCTACGCCGATATGAAGGCAGGCGTCTTCAATGTTGGCAGCTCGGACATGAACTACACGAAACTGGAAATCGCGCAGCAGATCAGGAAGCACCGCACCTTCTACATGCACGAGGCCGCTGTCGGAGAAGACCAGGACAAGCGTGACTACGAGGTTTGCTACAAGAAGATCTCATCGCTGGGATTCCGCGCAGAAGTAAGCCTCGATGACGGGATCCGCGAACTGCTAAAGATCGTACCCTACATACACGTTCAGAATGAATGGCGGAACGCATAACAGGAATAGCGAGCTTCGAACATTCAACATCGAACGCTGAGCACAGGAGGAGAAACGGAATCCTGTTCAAAAGCGGATGCTCGGCGTTGAGTGTTCGAAGTTCATTTCAGTCAAGGAGACCAACTGTTGACTACATCCTTCCGTAACGTTCTTGTGACCGGTGGAAGCGGCTTCCTGGGCCGGCAGATAGTGGCGAGGCTGACCAGCCTTGGGAATAACGTCCTTGCGCCGCGCAGCCGCGATTTCAACCTCGAGACAGGCGCCGGATTGGACCCCGTCTTCCAGCAGCAGGAGAAGGCCGGCACCCCCGTGGAAGCAGTGATCCATTCCGCGGCCTACTACGGCGGCATCGGCATAAACCAGACAGATCCTGCCGGTTTGATAGAACGCAATACACGCATGACTGCCAATATCTTCAGCACCTGCGCGCGTCACGGCGTGAGGAAGATCGTCAGCGTCGGCAGCGCCTGTGCCTACCCCGGCCACCTGACCGGCGTGATGGAGGAGAAGGACATTTTCAGCGGGCGGTGTCATGACAGCGTTGAAGCCTATGGCTTCAACAAACTGATTCACCTGGTTTTCGGTAAGGCTTTCTACAAGCAGCACAAGATGGCCTTCAACCAGGTAGCCCTTACCAACCTGTATGGCCCTTACGACGTATTCCGGGAAGAACGCAGCCACGTTGTGGCCGCCGTCATCAAGAAAATCGCCGACGCACACCTTGGTCTCACCGGCGCTCCCCAGCTCTGGGGCACGGGCACACCCAAACGGGAGTTCGCCTACGTGGAAGATGCCGCGGCAGTCATCGCCGATGCGCTGAACTGGCCCACTGACCTCGAACCGGTGAACCTGAACGGGGAAGAGGTGACAATCCGCAGCCTTGTCGAACTGGTTGCGGAGCTCATCGGTTACAGGGGAAAGATCAACTGGAATCCGGACAAGCCTGACGGAGTGATGCGCAAGTGCCTTTCCGGCGAGAAGCTTAAGCGGTGTGTAACGTTCCCCTACCGCCCGCATTCCCTGCGGGATGGCCTCTCAAAGACAATCAAATGGTACATGGCCAACAAGGCGGAAGCGGATGCAAGGTTGTAGCGCCGGGAACGGCTGACAGGATATCAGGATGGCACTTCGGATCAGTCTGGTCACGGCACCTGTGGGTCTTGCGGAAAGGTACGGACGGTTCCGCGGGGCCGCAAACACGGAGCCTTCTTTTGCCCTTGTCCTGCTGGGAGCCGTTGCCCGCCGGGCAGGTCACCAGGTCCAGTGCGTCGAGGCCTCCGCTTTCAACCTGACAACGGCGGAAACCCTCCGCAGGATCCTTGCTTTCGGCCCGGACATCGTCGGAATCACTGCTACCACCGTGGGAATTCACGCGGCGGGCGAACTGGCCGCTTCGTTACGCGCCGCCGCCCCCGGAGTACACGTGATTGCCGGCGGTTGTCACGTTACCGCCATTCCCGAGGAGACGCTGGATGAATTCCCGGCCCTCGATCTTCTTGTTGTCGGGGAAGGTGAGCAGACATTCTCCGAGCTCCTGTCCTTTGTCGACACAAACCATCGGCTGCCGCCTGACCTGGCAGGCACAGTGATTCGCGACAAGGGCACGGCCAGGCGCAATCCCCCCCGGCCCGTGATCAGGGATCTGGATTCACTGCCGCTGCCGGCATGGGACATGCTGGACGGATTCCCTTCCGCGTTCCGCCCCTCGCCGGCAAGGATCCGCCGTTGGCCCTGTGCCTCGGTCGTATTGACCCGTGGATGCCCCAACCAGTGTGTCTTCTGCGACAGGTCTGTCTTCGGTAACCATTGTCGCTCATACAGCGCGGCATACGCGGTCAACCTGATCCGGGAACTCAGGGACAAGTACGGCGTCAGGGAGATTCTGATAGAGGACGATACATTCGTGTTGCAGCGCGCTCATGTGCAGGAGTTCTGCGAACGTCTTCTCGCGGAGAAGATCGACGTCACATGGTCGTGTCTCGGCAGGGCCGACAGGGTGACGCCGGAGCTCCTAGCCCTCATGAAACGGGCCGGTTGCTGGCATATCGGGTTCGGCATCGAAAGCGGTGACCCGGAAATCCTTAAAGCCGTTCACAAGAACCTGGACCTTGAACAGGTCAGGCAGGCTGTCACGTGGTGCAGGAATGCCGGCATTGAGACCAAGGGCTTCTTCATAGTCGGATTCCCCGGCGAGACGCCGGCGTCGATGGAAGCAACACGCCTGTTCGCCCTGAGCCTGCCCCTTGACGATATTTCCGTAATGCAGATGACCCCCTTCCCCGGCAGCGCGCTCTACTCCATGGCCGGAAAGGCGGGGCAGTTCGACACCGACTGGCGGAAGATGAATGCCCTGAACACGGTGTTTGTGCCCACGGGACTGACGGCAGGACAGCTTGAGGCAGCACGGGCAAGGATGATCCGCACGTTCTATTTCCGGCCCGGCATCATGCTCGGCCACCTGCGCAGGGCACTGACGCATCCGCGCACGGCGCTGGGATTCCTGCAGAGCCTGCCTGCCCTACTCCGTTCTGCGTTCGGAAGGTAGTTCCATCGCAGGAGATCCGGGGCCTGTCGAGTCGCCCGCGTTGAGCCCGCCCTTCTCATTCCTGAATGAATGACCGTTCCGGTAGTCGTCCATCTGGCGTTCGAATTCCTGCATCAACGATTCTCGTATGTCCCCCGCCACGTCGGCGGAACGCAGCCCTGCAATGGCCCTCTCCATGGCACGCACCGCTACCCCGGCATTTCCTGTTTCCGCCCACGCGGCGGCAAGCACTTCGGACGCGCGGAAACTGGACCCACCGGTGGCCGCATCAACTTCACATGCAAGTCGAAGGGCTTCCTTGCCGTCACGCAACTTCCGATCGGAAGCGCATGCCAGGAACCTGGCCAGGTCGAGTTTGAGGGGCATGCTGTCGGGCGAAAGCTCGATCGCCTTGCGGTAGTGCCCGACTGCGTCTTTTTCGCGTCCGTCTACAAGCGCAAAATACCCCAGCAGCGCATGCGCCTTGGCGGAAGTCGGCCACTTTCGGGCTGTTTCTTCGCAGAGGGTCCTGGCTTCGCCCGTGCGGCCTGCCTTGTACATGGCCGTGGCAAGGTTACAGTTATACAGGGGATTGGACGCCGAGGCGGATATCCGGCTGAATACCTCCACGGCTTCGTTGTAGTTATTCCTGGTCATCAGGATACATCCAAGCGCATTGACCGCGGCGGCGTAATAGTACTGCGCTCTCTGCACAAGGCTTGCACGGCTGTTTCCGCCGGCCAGCTCCTCGTCAAGCCGCCGCAACAGATCCCTGGTCTGGGTCTCGGCTTCCTCAACCTGGCCCGACGACAGCAGCGCGTGCACAAGGCTGATGTGCTGACGGTGGTTGTCCGGCCGCGCCCTCACTACGTCGCGCCACATGACCTCAACCGAGGCGTATGTCTTGTTGCGCGCATAGGTGCCAAAGGCACAGGCTATGGCCACAACCGCGAGAAACGCACAGTATGCCCGGCCCGGGGCCTGGCGGCGCGAGTCAACAGAAGACGCGGCAAGCGAAGCCATGGCCCAGCCCCCTCCTGCCACGACCAGCACAACAACGGCAGCCAGCGGCAGGTACATGCGATGCTCGAACGCAATGTCTATCAGCGGCAAGACGCTTGAAGTGGGCGCAAGGATGAGGAAGAACCAGGCCCCGGCAAACCCGGCCGCGCGGCGGCGGACAACTCCGACACAAGTTGCCGCAAACAGAATCCCGATGAAAGCAGCCTGCCAGGCGACCTCGCCCAGCCGGGCCACGGGGGGCCACGCATAGTCAAGGCACAGAGGATGCGGCCAGAACGCCAGGCGCAGGTAGTGAGTTATGACCTCCATCTGTGTGAGGAGGTACTCCCACGGCGATATCAGGAACAATACCGCGCCGACGGGATCGGCTGCCTGGCGGCCTATCTCCCTGAAGAGAAACCAGCAGTAGACAGCCAGAACCAGTCCAAGAGCCAGGTACCACTTCCACCGCGCGCGCAGAGTTGCTTTCAGGGAACCGGACATGAAGACTTGGTCGTAGACGAGCAGTACAAACGGCGCAACGGCCATGATTTCCTTTGAGCCCAATCCCAGCACAAACCACGCCAGCGCTCCGGCGCGCCATGCCACGGTTCGAATGCTGCCAAAGGAGCGAATTGAACAGTACATGAAACCGAGGAAACAGAGGCCCATCATGGACTCGTAACGCTGGCAAACATACGTGACACTCTGTGTCTGCAGCGGATGGACGGCCCATATGCATGCCGTAAGGGCCGACAGAGGAGTGACCCACCCGGCCAGCCTCGCGCGAAACCGATCGAGTAACAACGTCCGTCTCACAACGCCAAACAACACCAGGGCTGCCAGAACATGTATCAGCAGGTTGACCGCGTGATACCCGGCAACGTTGAACCCGCCAGCTGCATGGTTCAGGGCAAACGTGAGGCTTGTGACACAACGCCGGTTCAGCTCGAAAGCCGCGACACTGCAGGCAGGCGGGTATTCCATCAGTATGTTGAGATCGTCAAACAGGAAGCTCTTGTCGAAACTGTTCGAGTAGGCAAGCACCGTGGCGGCAGCAATAATCAGCCCCCATGTCAGGGCGCTGACAGCGTGCCGGGACGGTCTGTCCCTGTTCTCTGCTCCCTCACAGTTACTCACGACCGGCACCTCTGGTTGGTCTATCCTCAAGCGCAGTATCCCTGTACGGATTCTTACGGCGATACGACTCCATCATCCGGACCATTTCGGCGCGCCATCTGTCGTATCCTGACGCAACTGTCTCCGCGTTCAGTTCCAGGAGCCTGACAGCCTGCGTCAATGACGCCACCGCCGCATCATAGTCACCGTTCTCGGCTTGTGCACCAGCCAGTATTTGAAGCGCACGCATGCTGCCGCCGCCGGAAGCCTCAACAAGTTTCCCCGCAAGTTCAAGAGCCTGCCTGCCGTTACGGATACTATCGTCCGGAGCTGCGGCACGCATCCATGCCAGGCTGGCCATGGCACCAAGGTGCGCGGAATCAGCCTGCAGGGCGCTTTCAAGACAGTACGCCGCCTCGGAGACGCGGCCTGCTCCCGCCAGGGCCTGGCCGCGACGGAACCACGCTTCGGCCCAGTTGGGGTTCTCGCCCGCCACTCGCGCGAATTCGTCAAGAGCTTCCGCCTGGCGGCCATTCCGCACAAGAAGCGAAGCCATATTCAGGCGCGCCCAGGCATTCCGCGGATCAGCCATGAGTGTCTCTTCGTAGTGCAAGAGGGCATTTGAACTGTCGCAACGCCTGTCAAGGGCCGCACCGAGCAGTTCGTGGGCACGCGCATAGAAGTAGACGTTTCGACTTTCGTAGGCTTCAGACGGAACTGCGTTCGGGCCCGCCTGCGTCACCTTTCGCGGCAGACGGTCAAGCAGGTCGGCGCACAACCGGATGGCGCCGTCGTAGTCCCCCTTTTCACTCAGCGCTGCGGCAAGGTTTATGTATGCGCGCCAGTTTCCGGGTCTCTTTCTAAGCACATCCCGCCACATCGTCTCGGCGGAGGAATACGCGCGGTTCCTGTCAACTGTCATGGCAGAGGCCGCAAGGACACAGGCTGAGGCAAGAGCAACCTTCACAACCCGCATGAAGCCGGCAGAGGCGGATGTCCGCCCGGTCAACGCATCCGTTACCCGGGCCACACCCGCAACGAGAAGAACGAGAATCCCCGCAAGCGGGAGGTACATCCGGTGTTCGAAGGCAGCATCAGGAAGCGGGAACACACTCGATGTCGGGGCAAGAATCCCGAATATCCACGCTGCTGCAAAACCGGCCGGACGACGGTGAACCAGCAGCCACACTGACCATGCCAGCAGCAGAACGATCACGCTGCCGGTGACTGCCGATACCCACGCGCGCGTTTCAACAGGCCAGCCGTAGTCAAAACAAAGGGGATGGGGAACAACCGACAGGCGGAAGTAGTGCAGCACGACGCCGAACTGCGTCTTCAGGTAGTCCCATGGCGAAACCGGAGCCAGCGGCACGTATCCCAGTGACGAGCCATAGACCACCCCGAGCACCCACAGCATCGCGAATACGCCCAGCACGAGGAACAACGCGGCATGCCTCACGCGGCGCGTACTCACGCCCGCACATCCGAACTCACTCCCGAACGTCCAGTCATATGCCAGCAGCATTGCCGGCAGAACGACAATGACATCCTTTGTGGCCATGCCCGACACACTTGCCAGCAGGCACAGGTTGAACCATGCGCGCGGACGAACCGAGGAAAGGCTCCTGATGAACAAGTAGAGGGCAAGCAGGAAGAACATGCCCATCATCGACTCGTATCGCTGGCATACATATGTCAGGCTTGCAGTTTGAAGAGGATGAACGGCCCAGAGCAGTGCCGACAGGCCTGCAATATTTCCCGAGCCGGACCGCATGAAGGACGGCATGCCGGGAAGCGCAAACGTCCGCCTCAAGATTCCCATGAGACACAGTGCCGCAACGATGTGTATCAGCAGGTTGGTCATCCGGTAGTCCGCAACGTTCAGTCCGGAAACCAGGTAGTTGAGGCGGAACGAGAGATCGACAAGCCAGCGCGTTCTCAACGGTGTATCCCCGACACGACCAAGGTCCGGGTTTTCGGCAAGCGCTGATAGATCGTCCAGGCTGGACAGCGGGTACGACAGGCTGTTGGAGTAGACCACCAGGACGGATGTGGCGATGACAAGGGCCCACAGCAGGCAGGTTCTGAGGGTCCTAGACACCGGTCACCCCGTCCCGTTCCGGCCACACACCTGCAAGCACAGTTGATGCCTCTGCATAGGATGAAGGCGTGCCGATGTCGATGAATCGTCCGCGGCATTCGTACGAGTGCAGTCCCATGGAGACGACCTTCGGCAACGTGTCTTTCTCAAGAGAGCCGGCCCCATCGGGCAGGACATGGCCCAGGTAACGTCGCGAGAACAGGTAGATGCCGCCGTTGATCCATCCGGGCCCGGTGCGTCCCTTCTCTTCAAAAGCAACCACCCGTCCCCCTTCGCCGACGGTAACACGGCCATAGCGTGAAGTATCGGGCACTTCGACCAGCACCAATGATGCGTCGTGACTCCTCCCTGCGTGCCATGCGGCGTACGCCGGGAGATCCACCTCCACATAGGAGTCGCCGTTCATGACAAGGACTCCATCCGTCTTCACAAGTTCCAGCGCAAGGCGCACCGCGCCGCCTGTTCCGAGCGGCTCATGCTCCCTTGAGTAGCGAATTCGCAAAGGGCCGTGCCTTTCTCCCAGCGCCTCCACCACGCGGTCCGCCATGTAGCCGACGGAAACAACAACATCGGTGAATCCGGCCATTGCCAGCTGGTGGATAAGGAACAGGATGAATGGACGCCCGTCGACCGGGGCGATCACCTTCGGGCTGTCGGGGCAGACGGAGGCAAGCCGGGTGCCCTTGCCTCCCGCAAGGATAACAGGGGTTACCGATGTTAAGCGGGCCTGCATTGCGTCACGTGGAATAGAACACCACGTGGGATCCAAGAGACTCAAACCTGAAAGGGACCAACAGGAGATCCTTCAGGGCATCTTTCACCGCCGGCTGCCGATCCGGCGGAACGTAGAAGACCACAAACCCCCCGCCGCCGGCGCCGCAGAGTTTTCCCCCTAACGCCCCGTGCTTCCTTGCCAGATCGTATATCTGGTCGATTGTGCTGTTGGAGATCTTCGCGGTCAGCTGCCGCTTCAGCATCCAGCTGTCATGCAGGAGCCGTCCGAAATCGTCCAGGCGGTCGGGCGGACCGTTCAGGATGCCGGTGGCTTCCTCCACCATTTCCTTCATCTGTTGCAGTTCTTTCGACTTACCGGGGGTTGAACGGATCTGCTCAGCCGCGATCTCAGACGCGGTCCGTGACAGGCCGGTGAAGTAGAACAGGAGCGATGACTGCAACTGCCGGACTTTCTCGGGTCCTATGGTCACCGGTGTCACCCATATGCCGCCATCCGGATGGAACTCTATCCGGTTCAACCCGCCGAATGCCGCAGCCATCTGGTCCTGCGAACCCACGTTCTCGCGGATCATGTTCTGCTCCACCTGGATCGCGTCAAAAGCCAGTTGGCGCCTTGTGGCCATCCGCCCTTGAAGAGCGTACAGCGCGTGCAGCAGTCCCACGGTGAAGGATGAACTGGACCCTATCCCGGACCTTGCCGGCAGGTCGCCGGCATGCACCACTTCAACACCGTCCTGGTATCCAGAGAACCTTATGCATTCCCGGACTGACGGGTGTTCGATCTGGTCAATGGTCTGCACCATTTCCCGCTTGGAATACCTGACGTGGTACTTGTGATCGAAAAACGGCGGGTAACGCCGAACCGTGACATAGCAGTACTTATCTATGGTGGCGCTGATGACTGCTCCGCCATGCTCGCGGTAGTAGACAGGGTAGTCGGTCCCGCCGCCGAAGAACGATATCCGGAACGGTGTTCTGGTGATAATCATTACGCCTCCACATGCGGGGCGGCTTCAGGCAAACACGATCAGCTTCATTAGCAGGAAGTTGAGCCCCGCCGCAAACCCTGCAATTATCACAGTGGCTGCCATGTAGTGCAACCCGAATACGTCGACTCCGGCGTACATTCCGACGTTGGCCAGGACCCACAGGAGCAACTGGGATGCAACGAACCGTCCTCCCTGCCGCACATGCTTCCGGTCGTAGTTACGGAAAACGAAATACTTGTTGACCATGTATGCATACAGGTAGGCCGCACCACCGGCCACGTTGGCGCTCAACAGGTAGTGAACGTGAAGCACCTCAACAAGAAGCGCAAGAAGGCCCCAGCAGAGAACAGCAGTGCTCAGGCCGCCGAGACCGAACCGCAGGATCTGTCCCAGGAACTCGCGCCGGTAAGTCATGGCTGCCATCAGTTCATCCCTGTCACGGCTACCTCAGCAGCCGGTTCATCAGTGAGTACGCAAGCACGAGACGGTAGTAGTTTATGCGAGCCATTGTCAGGGCAATTGGATGACCGGCCCCGTGGCGCAGGACTGTGTTCAGTGCACGCTTTGCCGGAAAGACCTGGAAAGATCCGGTATTTGACGCCCTGTACACCCGGAAACATGCGACATACCTCGACAGCGTCTTCAGCGGGTATTTCTTCGCGAACTTCAGCCAGAGATCATGTTCAGTCGTCTTGTCCATGTCGTACGGGACAAACTCATCATACATGCTCCGCTTGAAGAACACCGCCATCGCGCTCAGGTAACACTCCGTCAGCAACAGCGGGAAACTGTGAAAGCGGAGCAACATGTTCTTGTACCAGGTGATGAACCTGCGGATTTCCCGTCCATCGGAATCAACAATCCTGCATCGCCCCGCAACCCACCGGCACGAAGGGTCACCGTCGAACACATCCAGCACCGACTGCACGGCCCCCGGAAGAAGCATGTCGTCGGCAGGAAGGATACAGATGACCGTCCCGGTGGCCATGCGTATTCCCTTCTCGATGGCTTCGCCCTGCCCCTTGTCGGGCTCGGAAATCCACCTCAGGTGCGGGTATGATTTCAGGACATCGACGGTGCGGTCCATTGACGCGCCGTCCACCACGATGTGTTCAACACGGGGACCAAACTGCTGGAGAACACTCTCAACCGTCTGGCGGATGAACCGCTCCCCGTTCCGGACACCGGTGACTATGCTGATCTTGTCCTGCATGCTTTCAATCCTGCAGAAACGGCGGCTTCAGTTTACAAAACGCCCCGCCTCGTCCCGCTTGGAGAGGATCGGATTCTTCACGGGCCACCAGATATTGAGTTCCGGGTCATTCCAGACGCGCGTGAACTGCCCCCTGGGATTGTAGTAGGTGGTCTGCTTGTAGTGAAAGATGGCAACATCGCTCAATACAAGATGCCCGTTGCCGAACTTCGGCGGAATCAGGACCTGCTTCCTGTTCCTGTCCGAGAGCGTGAACGCTATCCACTGCCCGAACTGCGCCGACGACTTGTCCTGGTTCAGAACAACCAGGTAGAACCGGCCGTAGAGGCAGGAAACGAGCTTCCATGTTTCCTCATCGCCGTGAATACCACGCAACACGTTCCGGTGGGACACCGAGATATCGTCCTGCAGGAACCTGACATCGATGCCGTTGTCGCGGCAGAACTTGTCGTTCCAGGTTTCGACGTATTCTCCGCGGTGGTCCTCGAAAACATCGAGGGTAACAAGCCTCACACCGGCCAACCTGGTGTCTTCAACTTTCATGCTGCCCCTTCCCGGAAGTAGTTCTGCTTCTTCGTGTACTCATCCTGGTTAGCACAGAACCAGTCCCATGTCTCCTTCAAGCCATCGCGCAGGGAAGTCGTCGGGTTGTACCCTATCACCGACCGCGCCAGCGAGACATCCATGACGCGCCTGGGAAACCCGGACGGCTTTGTCGTGTCAAACTGGTAGTTGAACTTGAGGAACGAGTGCAGTGTTTCGACCAGTTCCCGGACCGAGTATCCCTTGCCGCTCCCGAGGTTCACATAGGGATGCTCTCCCGTGCCGTGGTACAGCGCAAGGATTACCCCTTCTGCCACGTCCCGGCTGAAGGCAAAGTCCCGGATGGCAGTGCCGTCGCCCCATACGAGCACCGGGTCCTCTCCGCGGTGAATGCGGTACATCAACGTCGGGATCACCATGGCGTTCTTGGGATCGAAGTTATCTCCGGGTCCGTACACATTGCATGGCCGGACCACAGCGAAATTCGTGACGCCGTACTGGATGCGGTAGGCCTTCACCTGGAACTCAGCCATGCGCTTGGCCCAGCCTGCGTAGAAATCCATGGGGGCACCATCTTCGTTCTGACCCTCCTTGAACACCTCGGCGCTCGCATACGCGCCGATGGAACTGGTGTAAACCACGCGCTGCACCTTGTTGCGACGGCAGGACTCAAGCACGTTCGTGTTGAACATCAGGGCCGGAACGAAATGGCTCGCCGGTTTGTGGATAGTGACGTCTATGGAACCCTTGATGCCGGCCATATGGAAAACGTCGTCCATGCCCGACGTGATATCGCGGCAGAATGCAAACTCGGTCAGGTCACCGTAAACATGCTCGGCCCGGTCGTGGACTTTCACCTTGTCCAGAGACACAATCCTGACCCTGGCGCCTGCGTGCACCAGCAGCGAAACAACCTGGCGGCCAATCAGCCCCGTCCCGCCCGTGACCAGCACGTTGCGGCCCGCAAACGACGCCAGCACTTCATCCCGGATCATGCCCGCCTCACTTTTCTCCCTTGACGACGTAGCCGCCGGGGTTCGGCGCCCAGTCGAACCGGTGGATCTTGGCCTTCCCGCCGAAATACTCGTCCACGGCCCGGCTTTCGCCCTCCCACGGCCGGATCCCGTACTCATCGAACAACACGACGCCGCCCGGCACCACGAGCGGCCACAGGTGTTCGAGCCCCGCCCTCGTCGGCTCATACATGTCCGCGTCGAAGTGCACCAGGCACAGCCGCAGACCAGGGTGATCCGCCACGAACTTTGGCACCGCCTGCTGGATGTCGCCTTTCACCAGGGTCACCCGCGGTTTGTATGGGATGAAACGGTCCTTGTCGTAGATGGAAATAGCGTCCTCGAGCATGGCCTCGAACGCGCCCGCGTCGAACCCCGACAGGGTCTTCTCCACGCGCCGGTCCGATTTGCCGTCCTTGGCGTGGATGGATGTAAACCCCTTGAAGTTGTCGAACCCGAACACCTGTTTCTGGCGGTCCCCCATGTTGCGGATCTCAAGGAAGTTCGCCCAATGCATCAGCGTCGTGCCCCGGTACACCCCAAGCTCGACAATGTCGCCCGGCAGGTCCACCACCCGGCGAAACAACTCGTAGTGGGCCAGGAACCGCTTGAGGAAGACACGCCGCACGTAGATCCCGAAATTCCGGCAGATCTCGTTTGGCGAGACCCGGAACCGCCTGAAGTGAGCGTCGAGGAGCGCCTCGACGTCGACGTCGGCCGAGAACTTGCGGCGCCCGTCGAATTCCCGTTCCTTCAGCGCCTTCGTTTTCCGCGCCATGGTATCCCCCTTCACGCGCCGTGCAGGCGCTTCAACCGCTCTTTGCTCAGCGAGCCCCCGTCCGCGTTGCAGATGATGCCAGCCCCCGACAGAGTCCGTTCCGCCCGCCGCAGCCGCTCGACCGCCGCGGTCTCCGGCACTTTCGGCTGGAGTTCCGCTGATGGGGCCGACCCCGATTCCATGTACCGGCTTGCCAATACGTACTGCGGGCGGTAGGCCAGCAGCAGTGCCAGCGTCTCATCCACATCCCGGTCGTCCTCCCCCGGGAAACCAATGATAATGTGCGTGTCGAACGCGCGGAAAGCAAGCGCGCGGAACAACCCGAAAACCCGTTCGATGTCGGCCTTCCGGTAGTCACGCTTCATCCGCGCCAGCACCCTGTCCGAGGCCGACTGGATGGGCAGGTTGACGTGCCGAACCCGGCCCTCCGCTATCAGGGCGCGGAACGCCTCGAAGAACTGTAGGAAGTTGGCCAGGTTCAGGTTGTTGAAGGCGAACCCCATTGCCGGGTGGACCCCCGCCAGCCGGCGGACGAGGGACGGGAGATCCGTCCCTATGTCGCAACCGTACTGGCCCAGGCTGTCCGCCACGAGGATCACGTCGTGCACGCCCGTCCGCTCGACCATGGCCCGGCACGACCGTTCCAGTTCATCCGGCATAACGCTCCGGTAGGCCGGGAACGCCAGCCGCTCCGAGCAGTAGGCACACTGGAACCCGCACCCCTCGGACACCAGGAGCTTGATGAACTGGTCGTGAAACGTCGCGTCGCGGCCCGTCTGGCGGCGGTAGGCCGCCGCATCCTCGCACAGGCGCTCCTGGACAAACACCGGCCGGAACTCCGCCAGGGAGCGCTTCGTGCGGAACAGGCGGTCGAGCACGCCCACGTCGGCCTTCCAGTCGGCGAGAACCAGGCGGGGGCCCCATCCGGAAACCTGCTCCGGGGCTATGGCCGGCAGGCACCCGGCCACCAGGACGAAGCCGGGGTACCGGTCCAGGTGCATCTTCACGGTCCTGGACGACGCGTCCCGGTGATCCGCCCGGAAGGCGCAGGTCCAGAGGATCATCCAGTCGGCTGAGTCCGGAGCGTCCACCATGGTGTGGTCGTTCGCCTCCAGAAACTGGCGGTACTGCGCCAGCTTCTGGTGCCGCATCACGCAGGCATTCAACCCTCTAAGGTAGACCTTCATCCTACATTAGCCCTAGCGCTTCCTATTGACTGCCGCTATGCTCTTAGCCGCAACGATTCAACGGAAGATGAGAGGAACCGCAGACGAACGCGGATTTACGCAGATGTCCAGACACAGATGCAGTCTGCAATTCAGTTCACCGGAAGGTGAACCGAATTGCAGACTTCTGTCAGTGTCCGTATCCGCGCCCATCTGCGTTCATCCGCCGTTACACCTCTTTCCTAACTGCATCGTTCCGGCTTAGTGTGATGTTTTCCGGCAGCAGGAAATCACCTACATGATCGCCCTCGAACACAATCTGCCAGACGCGTTGCAGCACATCAAGACCGCTTTCCGGAACATGACCGCGGAACACCAGGCCCTTCCCGCTTCCCACCCCTTTGCGCCGTCGGCACTGTGGAATGATGCAAGGAAGTTCCTGGACTTCGCGATGGAACTGGGCCCATCGAATCTCATGAACGTCCGACTGCATTCGGGATTCATCACCGGCTCTGCATGGTTCTCTCACGCGCACCAGCCCTACCGGTTCGCAAAGGACGACACGGCCAGGCGAAACGTTCCGATGATCCGGGACTTTGTCCGCAACACTGCCGGCGTGCCCCGCCACTACTGGTGCAGTGAACCGGCCCCAACCCCGCAGACGGGAGCTGTCGGGATACAGTACGAAGGGTGCCTCGTTTCCGACGACACTGTCAGGTACCAGCGAAGCATCTCGAACCTCTACTGCGGCGGGGTGTTCAAGTTGCTCGAAAGTCTTTCAAGACGGCCTCGAGTACTGGAAATCGGGGGCGGCTACGGCGGCTTTACCCACCAGGTTCATCGCATGTTGCGGGTCCCATCCTCCTGCGTACTGGTCGACCTTCCCGAGATTCTCTTCTGGGCAGCAGTCTTTCTCCGAATCAACAACCCTTCCGCTTCCATATACATCTACGAACCGGGTTCTATCTTGGCGAGTTCCGTCGAGGCACTGGTTGACTCGGCTGATTTCGTCCTCATTCCCAACTACCGGCTCGACATCCTGGATCCGGTGAAGGAATTGCACCTGATGTTGAACCTTCTGTCTTTCCAGGAGATGAGCACCTCGCAGGTGGAAACCTACGTTCGATTCGGCGCAGAGAGGTTGAAGGGATTCCTGTACTCGGAGAATTTCCAGAGACACTGGATGAACAAGGACTTGACCCGGCCCGTGTCGGAGATTCTCGCCGATCACTGCCGGCTTGTGCCTTCTCCCGGCGCGTACGGAAAGATCCTGCAGAATGCGAATGTCCCCTCTAGTCCCCTGCTCCTCTGGGCTCTCTTTCCATTCTTCGGAATCCCCGGGAACAGTCCCGTAGAACTGGCTCCTGTGACCGACACATTCTTCACGCCCTACGGTCGCATGCGATTCAAAGGGGAAAAGCTCCTGAAGGCCGACGTAGCGCGGAATGCATGCCGCTGGTTAGTCAAGGGACTGGCTGCGCGCCTTGCCGGATGATCCGCCGGACTTCCTGTTGCGGAAATACAGGTCACCGTAATAGGCCCCTGGTTCATGATCCTCACCCACGCAGGTGAATCCTCCTGCCTGCAGCAGGTCCAGGATGGCAGACCGATCGTCCGATGAATGGAACTCCACGACAAGCCTGTCTATGCGACCGAGAAACTCCGACGCCTTCAGCGCCGGCAACTCCATCCCTTCTATGTCAATCTTCACGAGATCAATCCGGTCCAGCTTGTGTCGCATCATCACGGCGTCCAGCGTTGTTGCCTTGACTGGAATCCGACTGATGAATTCCTCCTTCATCCATGGCCTGCGGATATCACGCAGCCGCCTGCCGCCGATCGCGCCTATCTCCGGCACGACGTCGATCCACGACTGACCCTCGGCCGCCTCAACGGCAAACGGCTCGGTCATAATCGGCTCGAGGTGGTTCAGCTGCACGTGTTTCTTCAGCACGGCATATTCGCGAGGATTGGGTTCCAGGGCAACCAGCCGGGCGGTCGGATTGACCATGCGGATGGCCATGCTGTAGAAGCCGCGGTTCGCGCCCAGATCAAGCACCGTGTGAGCGTCAGCCCCGTCAAAGCCATCCACCTTGCGGTGGCCGCGGTCGCGGAATATCTCCTGGTAGGTATCGACAACCGAGAATGCCGACCGTTGATCCATGACTATCGTGTGAGACCCCAGGCGGAGTTTGAACTCGAGCGTGT
>Ga0172371_10004801_pt1 | contig 20294 bp, 16 predicted proteins | sample Lak12m_FD_114543 | JGI IMG/M metagenome (GOLD analysis project Ga0172371, IMG submission 114543) | Freshwater microbial communities from Kabuno Bay, South-Kivu, Congo - kab_022012_12m | ecosystem: Environmental > Aquatic > Freshwater > Lake | place: Democratic Republic of the Congo: South-Kivu... | reverse complement strand
TCCAGGATTGGTGAAACTATTAGAAAATGGGGTGCATACATTATAAAACATACGGATGGTGATTTAATGGAAGTTTTTGATGATATTATTGATTGCCGCCTCAATGCCCTACATTCGATACAGAAGGTAGGTAAAATGGATATGAAAATAATTAAAGAAAAAACTAAAAATAAAGTTTGTTTAATAGGAAATGTAAGCAGCAATATTTTACAAAATGGAACAATTGAACAAATGGAGGAGGAGACTGTCAGGTCAATAAAAGAATTATCACCCGGAGGCGGGTACATTTTTTCTGCAGATAATTCTATTTTCAGAGGGGTACCATTAAAAAATTATGAAGCAATGATAAACAAATGGAGAGAGATAAGGAATGCTGAATAATTTACAAGGAAGCAATTTTGGTATGGAACATAGAAGTTTTAATATATAACGATGAGCCAAGAAAATCCATTTATTTAATATTACAATAGAAAAGTAGGACCAAAAAAATGATTCCAAAAGAAAGATTTTTAACTTCATTGAGATTAGGAAAGCCAGACAGGGTGCCAATATTTGATTTTCCCTGGAATTCTGAAATTTTCAGAGAAACATTGGATATGGAACCTACTGTTGCTGCAAAAAAACTGTTTGCCATTGCTTTAATACTAGGGTTTGATTCAGTTTATCTGGAACCGCAATCGGCTTCTACATTCAAGAAAGAATTTATTGGTGAAGATGTTTATCTTAACGAATGGGGTGTTCCAAGCAAAATAAGTCCCATTTCATTTCCCGTAGATGCTCCTGTAGAATTCATAGTGAAAAATAAAAGTGATTTAAAAAAAATAAAGCCGCCTGATCCAAACAGGGCGGAAAGATATGAAGAAATGAAAAAAGTCGCAGATATGAATAAAAACAGACTTGCAATAGCCGGATTTGCGGCAGGGCCATTAATACAAACATGGTTTCTTCATGGACCGGACCGTATATTTTTGAATGTTTATGATAATCCCAAATTACTAAAGGAAATTTTTAAGATTTCAAATGATTTTTGGGTACCCTGTGGGATAAACCAAATAAACGCAGGAGTAGATTGTATATGGATAGGTGAAGATTTGGGTCATAGTTCGGGACCATTCTTTTCCTTAAAAGTTTTTAGAGAATTGGTTTACCCGTTTCTAAAAGAAATGGTGGATGCATTTAAAAAGGTAAAAAAAGATATACCAATAATATTTCACAGTTGTGGAGATTTCAAAATATTCATAGAAGATATAATAGGTCTTGGAGTATCGGGAATTAATCCATTCCAAAGAACAGCGGGCTGGGACATTACCGAAATTAAAGAAAAATATGGAGATAGAATTTGTATTGTTGGAAATATTGACTCATCCAAAACATTACCCTATGGAAGCACTGAGGATGTAAGAAAAGAAGTCAGGAAAACAATCGATATAGCCGGTAAAAATGGGGGATTTATTATCTCTTCGGATCATTCGCTTCATGATGGTATTCCCATGAAAAACATATGGGCAATGATTGATGCCGCTATGGAATACGGAAAATACTGAATTAAGCTATTATATATAGACGGGACACTTCAATTAAGCTGCCGGTGCCATGAAAGGGATTAATTTGATAAGATTAATTCCAATAAATTTTGTCGATTATCCAAAACATTATCCAAAATATTATTGACAAAATTATTTTTAAGTATTATTATTGAAATGTTTCAATTTTTAAACGTTTTATAAAAAGATTGACAAGATTAATAAAAAAATCCTGTTCCTAAAGAAGAAAATAAATAAAATATTTTAATTTTTAAAAATTTAATGAATATGGAAAATTAAATTTTAAAGAAGTTATAAAGGAGCATAAATTGGTTGAAAATAGTTACATAATTGAGGCGAAGGGTTTATATAAATACTACGGGGCAATAACCGCACTTTCAAATGTGGACTTTGAACTTAAAAAGGATGAGGTCCTGGGTCTTGCAGGAGATAACGGAGCCGGAAAATCAACACTGATTAAAATACTTTCAGGTGCCATAATGCCAAACAAGGGCACCATTAAGGTATATGACAAAGAAGTTAAAATACATAGCCCAAGGGATGCTTTTGAACTGGGAATAGAGACAATATACCAGGATCTGGCCCTCTTTGATAATCTTGATTTTGCACAGAATATTTTTGCAGGCAGGGAATATGTCGGAAGAGGTCTGGCAAAACTGTTCCAGTTTGTAGATAACAGGAAAATGAGATCAGAGGCTTTAAGCAAGATAAAAGATATATCAATAAACCTTCCCGACCTGACACAGAAAACAGAAATACTATCCGGTGGCCAAAGACAGGCCGTAGCAATAACAAGGGCAATATTCTGGGGAAGAAAAATTCTGATTATGGATGAACCACTTGCGGCCCTGGGGGTAAAAGAAGCAACAAAGGTACTTGATCTTATTGCAGGTGTAAGAAAAAGTGTGGATGGAATAATTATTATTACCCACAATATAGAGCATATGATAAAAATTACAGACAGGGTCATAGTACTAAGAACCGGTGAAAGGGCAGGACAAATTGACCTTAAAAACAATAAAAAAAGTTTAGGGGAAATCCATAACGATATAGTAAAACTAATAACAGGTGCAGAACTTGTTGTAGCATGATAAATATTTTTTAAAAATTAAAAATAAAATCTTTAGGTTTAAGGAGGTGGTTTTTTAACTATTATAAACTAATAATAAAGATTATGAATTAATAAAAAGGAGGAAATTATGATAATTGAGATTTGTTTATAGTATGTTTATAAATATCTATACAAATCTCAAAGAAATAAAATATTATCAAAAAAACAAATAATAAAATATTAATGAAGGGGATTAAAGTGAAGAAACTAGGTTTATTACTAATTGTATTTATAATCTTTATATCGATGGTAGCAATGTTTACGCTCAGCGGTTGTAAAGAAGGAGCTGTTACGGAAACCACTGCTGCTGAAGCTACAGAAGCAGAAACTACTGCAGCTGCTACGGAAACCAGTGTTGTAGCAGGTGAAGAAGAATTATACATTTTTTGCCAGCCGGGTAACGGGATCGAAATACTGCAAACTTATGCATGGGGCGGATATATAGCTGAACAATATTGGAAAGCTTTAGGGGTTAATGTAAAGTTTGAGTGGACAGGACCGGATGATTTTGATGCGGAAAAACTGGTTGCATCCCTGGAAGCATCAATTGCAAAAAATCCTGTTGGGATACTTTTTTGGCCCATAGGATTTGGTGAAGACAACTTACTGACGGATTATTATAATGGCGGTGGCTTGATTGCCGGTATGAATGGCAGCAAGGGTCAATATCCTGTTGATTTTATAATTGGAACCAATAATGTGCTTTTGGGCCAGAAATTAGCTGAAGGTATGGTTGCCGAGATGGGAGAGACAGGTAAGATTGGCGTAATTCTGAATATTGGTAACCCAATGGCCAATGAACGATGGGCCGGTGCAAAAAGCGTACTTGACAAATACCCGGGAATTGAAGTATTGGAACCCGTGGCCATGGCAGAAACAAGAGAAGGCACCACAGCAAATGCAGCTGCTTTCCTTGCAGCTCATCCTGATGTAAATGGTTTAATGGGAACCGCATCTATGGATGGTGCATGCTGGGCCAGGGCAATGGAAGAAGCAGGTATTGAGCCGGGATTAATTAAATGTATGGGTGTTGATAAAGATGCAGACACACTTGATCTTATTGATAAAGGTTATCTGCAGTTCTCCATATCACAAAACTTCCCAGTTGAATCATTCTATGCAATTTCAATTTTACATATGCTGCATACAAATCCATTGTATATATCGAATGATGACACAAAGGCCCTTGGCCGTCTGATACCGGGATGCGAAAAAGTAGACACAATTCTTAATAAAATAACAAAAGATAATACAGCAAATTTCAGGGGTATACTGCCGCCTGAGGGATGGTCACTTACCACAGGCAGGTTCTAAATACAGGTGTTTAATGGTGTTTTAAGGTTTAATTGAAAATATAGAGAAGGGGATATTTTTAAAATATTTCCTTCTCTATATGATAAAAATCCGGATGTTTTTTACTTAATATTTATAAGGGGAATTATTGTGAAATCATTCTTTGCCAAAGCTTTTAAGAAAAGAGAAGTAGTACTGCTGCTGGTTATAATACTATTATGTGCAGTGGCCGGCTTGACTTCAAAAAGTTTTTTTACGATGGATAACTTCAGAGCCGTAATGGTAATTGTATCAATACATACAATAGCTGCATGTGCAATGACCGTATTGATGGTTTCAGGCGGTTTTGATATTTCAATCGGTTCGGTTTTGGCATTTATCAGCGTTATATTGGGAATACTGTTAAATAGAGGCACAAATATAACAGTTTCAATAATCATAGTTCTTATAATCGGTTATTTTATAGGGACATGTATTGGTTTCATTATATCAAAATTTAATGTTAATCCTTTTATAACCACCCTGGGAGCAATGTTTATTTTCAAGGGTCTGGCATGGGGTGTCGGTATACTGGGAAAACCCGTAGAGAACCAGAGAATGGTATTTGGCAATTTTCCTCAGGCTTTTAATAATATTGCCGGAGGAAGATTTTTTGGAGTGGAATATATTGTTTTTTATATGGTAGGAATCCTGATAATTTTTTCCGTTTTTCTTAATTATAATAAATTTCTAAGACAAAATTTTTATGTTGGCGGAAATGAAACCGCAGCCAGGTTGGTCGGGATAAAAGTAGATAGATTAAAAGTCTTTAATTATGCTCTTATGGGATTAATGATTGCAGTTGTAGTGGTACTGAAAGCGTCAAGGTATCAATTTGCAGTTGTGCTTGGCAATGAGGGATTTCCCATGGAAATAATTACAGCAGTAATTATCGGAGGTGCGAGCCTAAGAGGCGGGGGAGGTTCGATTATCGGCAGTTTTTTAGGGGTCGTTCTATTGACACTGGTATATAATATTATAACTATTTTAGGGATCGTCCCTTACTGGTATGGTTTTTTAGTTGGTTTTATTTTACTTGCGTCTATATTAGTTTACGAGACCACGAAAAAATTTAAAATTAGATAATTATTTGAAAGGGAATTGATTGAATATTATAAAGAAATTTTTCTCTAACAGAGTTTTATCATTATCCTTTTTTGTTTTTTTATTTATATTGTTTTTAGCAATTTCCAAGCCTGCCTCCTTCTTAAGTCAGATCAATATCTGGGGGGTGCTTTATGGGATTTCAACAAACATGATTGTTGCCGGAGCAATGACCTCGCTTCTGATTTCAGGCGGATTTGACCTGTCGGTGGGTTCCGTGCTTGCCTTTTGCATGATGGTTGTATCGCTGCTGCTCAGAGCCGGTGTACCAATTCCGCTTGCTATAATAATTACAATTGCCGTCGGGGCCATTCTTGGTGCTGTTATGGGTTCCATAATAGCATATATCGGTATCAATCCTTTTGTTGTAACACTTGCAGGATGGTTCATTATAGATGCTTTAATTTTAATAATAAGCGGTGGTACCGCTATATCCGGTTTTCCCAAGGTCTTTACCGCAATGGCAAATTACAAAATATTAAAGGTGCCATTTATTATATTATTTGCATTTATTACTATGATATTATTTGAGATTTTACTCAGGAATAATAAATTTTTCAGGCAGAATTTTTTTATCGGCGGCAATGAAAAAGCAGCCGAACTCTTAGGAATCAATGTAAGGAAAGTAAAACTGATAAATTACATACTTGTGAGCGCGATGGCCGCATTTGCAGGTATATTGCTGGCTTCAAGATTTAGTGTTTCAATTCCCACAGCGGGAAGCGAAACAGCCTTTCAGGTTATTGCTGCAATAATTATAGGTGGAGCAAGCTTGCAGGGCGGCAGGGGTTCGGCAACAGGGACCTTTGTGGGACTTTTATTTGTTGCCCTGATATCTGATGCAATTGTACTGTTTAGTGTCAAAGTTCAGTGGACCAATGTATTTATTGGTGCAATCTTAATCTTTATAGTAATAATGGATGCAAATACCTCAAAAATAATTCAGAAACTAGGTCAGCCAAAATTAAGTTTACCCAAGAATCGAAAAACATAAAGGCAAAATAAAATATAAAGGCAAAATAGTATCTTAAATAAAACCACAAAGAATACAGTATAGAATTCTAATTATTTTTTTATTATCAGATGAATGTTTTTACAAATAACAGGAGGAAATAATATTTTATGGATTTAATTGAAAAAAATAGAAGAAAAAGTGATATTTTTAAATTTGAGGAACTTTTTAACAAAGTAAGAAAAATTTGCGACAGCAAGAAAAATTCAGACAATATCAAATTCTGGAATCCTAGCATGAGGGCACATTGGGTAGCAATAGCTCCAAAAGCAAGAAATGAGGTACCCTTTGCTCCATTTATGGTTGAACCTGAGGCAACTTTGTGGGGACTGATTCTCGGTTTCAGTGTTCAAAAGTATTACACTGATCCGGAGACGTATCTTGAAATTGAACTTAAGAAAACAATTTACCGGTTTGAAAATTTTGATGATTGTACTTGTGCAGGAAAAACTATAGTAATATGGCTGGGCGTGCCCTTTGAGACTACTTTTTTTGGTCTTGATGCTATTTATTCTGATGATGAGAACCCATGGATCAGCAAATTACCGGTAATTAAAAATGAAAATGATCTGGACAATCTATCGCCGGTAAATTTTTATAAATCAGGACAAATGCCTCTTGCGCATAGATTTTACAGCGAAATTAAAGATATGCTGCCTGATGATTTTAATGTAATATTTCCAGACTGGGGGCGAAGTCCCTTCAGTGCGTTATGGCACGTACGAGGGTTGCAAGATCTTCTTATGGACATTTATGACAAACCGGATTTTGTGCGAGAGCTTTTCAGAAGAATTACAGATGAGAGGAAAAAATGGTTTACCGACAGAGCTGATTTTTTGCATACTAAAGTAGGGCCGGGTATTATTTTAAATGATGAAGTAAGCTCTCCTGTCATTTCTCCAAAAATTTATGAAGAATTCATTCTTCCGTCTGAAATGGAATTAGCTGATTTTCATGGTGGTATTTCATATTGGCACAGTTGCGGAAATACAACAGATTTTATAAAACTGGTAAGAAAAATTCCAGGACTAAAACTTTTTCATGTCAGTCCATTCACAGATTTAAAAACTGCTGTTGAAGAAATGGGGGAAAACGATGTTGCTCTGCAGATATGTTTAAATCCTCTGACAGATATTCATATGGCAACAAAAATAGAAATGAAGAAAAAACTGCAGGAAATAGTAAAGACATGCGGTAATGTCGCTTATACAATAAGAGTGGATGGGATCCAAAAAATAAATTCAGCTGATTATGAAATAAATAAACTCAAGGAATGGATAGAGGTTGCAAAAGAAGTGCTCCCATAAATATATTGAATTTTTAAGACACTGAATAAATTCTTATAGTATTAAAAGAAATAATACAGGATAAAATAAGAAGTGATGATTAAGCCAAAAGATAGAATGATAAATGCTCTAAATCTTAAAATGCCCTTAGATTATATTCCTACCTTCGATAATGATTTTAGGTTGACAGAAGCAGTGGGCAGAAAGATTAACTACTTAAACTGGAGCAATAATAAAAATGTTATGGAAAATGCAGACAATCTTTTAACAGGTGGCAGTGATATTGAAAAATATGAATATTCTAAAGAATATCTTGGATTATCTTTGAAAGAAAAAGAAAAACTTCTTAAGGAACAGGCTGAGACATATGTTAAATTAGCTGAGAAATATGAGTGGGCAGGAATTACCGTGAATTTAGGTGTAGCAGACGACAGATTTCTTGATGAAGAAATAAGGATAATCAAAGAAGTCAAAAAACTTAGCGGCAATGAATTTTTTATTGTGGCAAACATGAAAATGGGGACGATGATCATTCCGGCTTCAGGGAAAAGCATGTTAAAAAATGCTATTCAGTTAAAAGAAAACCCGGAAGAATTAAAAGAAAGATTGGAAGTACTTATGAATAAGGCATTGCACAGAGCAAATAAATTTATTGGTGCAGGATGTGACGGAGTTCTGGAAACAACTGATTATTCACTTAATACCGGCCTATACTTTCCTATAAGTGTAATGAAAGAGTTTGTACTCCCCTATTTATTCAGGATCAGTGAAACTATTAGAAAATGGGGTGCATATTTAATAAAAGATACCGATGGTGATTATATGGAGATTTTTGATGATGTAATTGATTGTAAACCTCATGCGCTGAGTTCACTGCAAAGAACAGGAAAAATGGATATGAAAATAATTAAGGAAAAAACCAAAAATAAAGTTTGCTTAATTGGAAATGTAAGCAACAGGATCGTACAAAGTGGAACTGTTGAACAGATAGAAAAAGAAACCATTAGATCGGTTGAGGAATTATCACCAGGGGGTGGATATATTCTGGCAACTGATAATTGTATTTTTGAAGATATACCGTTAAGGAATTACGAGGCCATGAATAATAAATGGAGAGAGATAAGAACAAATAAAACTTAAAATGAGGATAGTGTTATTAGCATGAATGATTCGACAAAAGAGCTATTCTTAAAAATTATGGGCCTTAAGCCCTGTGAAAGAACATTAAATTGGGAGTTTGGATACTGGGCAGGAACTATTGAAAGATGGTACAAGGAAGGGCTGCCGAAAGTTAAAGGTTTACCAAAAAATTTATTTTATGGTGATGGTATTTTTGGTCCCGGTCATCCGTCTGGCGGACCTAACGTGTCAGGAAATTTAACAATAGATGAATTTGATCTAAGTAGCTTCTTTAACTTTGATGAAAAATGGATGGTTGTTCCTTATAATTACTGGATCTTCCCCGGATTTGAAAAGAAAATACTTTACGAAGATGATAAATATATTGAATATTTTGATACTGACGGCATTAAAAAAAGAGAATTAAGAGATAAATCCAGTATGCCATTCTTTCTTGAGTTTCCTTTAAAAACCAGAGAAGATTGGGAAAAAATCAAAGAGGAGAGATTAAATTTAGATAGTATAAACAAGAGATTTGTTGTTGATAAAAATATTTATTTTAAAAAAATAAAAGATAGAACATTTCCTTTGGCAATACTGGATGATCCTGTGGGTTTTTTTGGTTCAATCAGATTTTTAATTGGTGAGAAAAATCTATTTGTTTATTTCTATGACGAACCCAATCTTATAAAAGATATCTTAAGACACCTATGTGAATTATGGATTTCCATAGCTGAGGAGTTAACATCAAAAATTGAATTTGACATAGCAGTGTTCTGGGAAGATATGTCAGGCAAACAGGGATCATTGATTGGTCCCGTTACTTTTAGGGAATTTATGTCTCCTTTATATAAAAAATTGATTGACTTTCTAAAATCAAAGAAGATTAGATACTTTAATGTTGATAGTGATGGATACGTGAGTCAACTTATTCCACTTTTTATGGAAGCTGGTATCAATTCGATGTATCCGTTTGAGCAGCAGGCCGGGAATGATTTGATTGAATTAAGAAAGAAATTCCCGGATCTTAGAATGTTGGGAGGGTTTGATAAAAATTCTTTGTATAAGGGAAAGGAGCATATAGATAAAGAACTCGAAAAAATGGCTTTTATGATAAACCAGGGCGGATATATTCCTTATGCGGACCATCTTGTTCCCCCAAACTGTTCCTGGGAAAATTATAAATATTATAGAGAGAAATTAAGTAGGATAATTTACTCCACCAGAGTTTTAAATTAATTTTTAGTAATGTGTAGAAATCGCAAAAGATATGCTACTATTAGAAACTACTTTATTTTTTTAAATTCTTAGAAACTCTTATAAAATTAAAGATATTATTGGTTCACAGTTTGTTAAAGTAAATTTTTTATAAAAAGAAAGGTCTCTATTCCTATGGTAAAACAAATCAAATTAGAATTTGAAAACAAACCTGGCAAGCTAAAATTTGACTCCATCCCTGTCTTTGGCTACAACAAAACCCTTTCACGGGAAGTAGCAGACGGAAACCTTAACCGGCTCAAATGCCTGGATATTTTAGAGCAGATGCTCTCTATCCGTGCCTTTGAAGAGATGCTTGTTGAGATAATGGCAGGAATATATGGCCCGCTTCCGGGCTTTAAGTATGTAGGACCCACACATCTCTCCATCGGCCAGGAAGCAACTTCGGTTGGCTCCATATCTGCAATAGGTGCAAGTGATTATATTACAAGCTCCCACAGGGGTCACGGTGATGCCATATCCAAAGGACATAATGCAATAAAGTCAATGACTGCAGACGTGCTAAAAGAGCATCTTGAAAAAAACAGGAAATACCTCCTGTCTATAGCCCAAGACTACAGTGCCAAGGACCCAAAAGATATCTTAGAAGAGATAGCCATAAAGGTGCACATATACAGGATGATAGCAGAGCTCTTTGGAAAATCTGACGGATACTGCAGAGGTGTCGGAGGAGGCATGCATATAGCTGATTTTGAGCTGGGCCATCTTGGTGCCAATGCCATAGTAGGTGGTCATATGGCAATAGCGGCAGGTGCTGCCATATCATGCAGGTACAGGGCCAATGGCAAATTGGTGCTATGTCTTGCAGGCGACGGCGCCTATTCTAACGGTATAGCACATGAGGCAATGAACCTATCCTGTATGGCACAGTTTGATAACGGCCTTATGGAAACCAAATACGGGGTTCCGGCTATATTTGCCATAGTAAATAACGGATATGCAATGTCGGGTCAGGAGTCCGGAGAGATAACAGGTCTTGACTATCTTGCAAGAAGAGGGGCGGCCTATAATCTTGATGCAATGCATGCAGAAGTTGTAGACGGAATGAATGTGGCCGCCGTAATGGACGCAACAGCCCGTGCCGCCTCCCTTGCCAGAAGCGGCAAAGGTCCCGTACTTTTAGAGTTTATGACTTACAGATATAAGGGTCACAGCTTAAGCGATCCGCTGTCTTACAGGGACAGGGCCGAAACAGAGCTATGGCAGGATAAAGATCCGATTGCAGCATTTAGTGCAAGTATTGCAGGCACCACTTTTCCAAAGGAGCAGGGGGCAGGCATAACCGCACATGATATAAGCATACTAAAAGATAAAGTATATAACCGAAATGCCCAGATGGCCAAAATAGCAGCAGAGGCGTCTATGCCATCAGGTGATAGCCTGCTTAAATTTGTATATTCAGAAGACAGACCTTACCAGATACCTGCAGAGTTTGCCCACCCCAAAACTTTAAAAGAGATACCCGCATATAAAAGAGACGGCTCAGGCAGGATAAATACCCGCTTTGCAATAAGAGAGGCCATTGCCGAAGAGATGGCGCAAAACGGCCGTATTGTACTCTTTGGAGAAGACGTTGCAGACTATGGCGGAGCCTTCGGGGTTACAGCTGAGCTTCTTTCTGTATTTGGCCGGACCAGGGTCTTTAACAGCTCCATATCAGAGTCAGCCATAGTAGGGGCAGCCGTTGGAATGGCCATGACGGGTCTCATACCAATTGTCGAGCTTATGTATGATGACTTCATACTTATGGCCATGGACCAGATAGGAAACCAGGCAGCCAAATGGAGCTATATGTCAGGGGGACAGGTAAGCCTGCCACTGGTTATTAGAACCACAATAGGGGGCGGCAAGGGATATGCGGGCCAGCACAGCCAGTCTCTTGAGGCAATAGCTGCCCATATGCCGGGCCTTGTAGTTATTGCACCCTCAAATGCATATGATGCCAAGGGACTTTTAAAATCGGCCATACGTGGCTCAAGCCCGGTAGTATTTTTTGAGCACCAGTTTGTATATAACATGGCCTCAGAAGTTCCCAGCCATGAATATCTTCTGCCCATAGGAAAAGCTGCCGTAATAAGACAAGGATCTGACATCACCATTGTGTCCTGGTCAAATACCGTAAATGAGGCCCTAAAAGCTGCCGGTACCTTAGAATCTGAGGGCATATCGGTAGAGGTAATAGATGTAAGGACGCTTGTTCCACTGGACATAGAGACAATTATAGCCTCCGTTAAAAAGACCGGGAGGGCCCTTGTCAGCTCCCAGGAAGTGGCCCAGGCAAGTTTTGCCGCCGAAGTTGCATCACGTATTGGAGAGGTTGCTTTTGACTGGCTGGACGGGCCGGTGATGCGGCTTTGTGCACCCAATGGGATTCCCCCTTCGGCAAGTAACCTTGAAAAGCTGTTTTTGCCTGATGCCGAGAAGATGGTGAAAGTGATAAGAGAGATGATTACAAAAAAGTGATTAAAAAAATATGCTTTGGAAAAACAGGTCTTATAGTAAGTAAAATAGCCTTAGGCGGAATTCCAATTACACGTCTTACCATGGCTAATGCGGTAAAAATGGTAAGAGATGTCCTGGATATGGGAATAAATTTTATAGATACTGCAAATATTTATGGGGATAGTGAAGAAAAGATTGGAAGGGCCATAAAAAAATATAACAGAAGCAGTATAATTTTATCTTCCAAATCAACGGCCCCTGATAAAAAAACCTTTCTTTCTCATTTAAATTTAAGCTTAAAACGCCTGGGTACAGACTATATCGATATATATCATCTTCATGCAATAAGCTCAGAAGAAAAGTTAGAACGAGTTATGGGAGATGATGGGGCATACTATGGCTTAAAGGAAGCAGTTTCTGATGGCAGAGTAAGATACTTTGCTTTTAGCTCACATAATCCCAGGATAGCAAAAAAATTAATGCTGACAAAAAAATTTCAAGTGGTTCAGCTTCCTTTTAATTTTGTGGACACTGAAGCGCAAAAAGAACTGATACCACTGGCCAGGAAAATGAACCTGGGTTTTATCGCAATGAAGCCCATGGGAGGAGGGATGCTCGAAAATGCGAATTTAGCATTCAGGTTTCTTTCCCAATTTGAAGGAATTGTTCCGGACCCTGGCATAGAAAAAACTGAAGAGATGGCTGAGATTATAGGTATTGCAGAAGATCTCCGTCCCCTGACTTATAAAGAAAAAGAAAAAATTGAAAAGATAAAAAAAGAACTTGGGAGCTCCTGGTGCCACCACTGCGACTACTGCCAGCCATGCAAAAAAGGGATTACCATAAGCACCGTTTTAAGCACCAAGAGCAATATAAAGAGACAGACTTTTAAAGATAATATTAAAATTGTAGGTAAGACTATGGAGAAGGCCAAAAAATGTATCCAGTGTGGAAAATGTGTTAAAAGGTGTCCTTATGGCCTGGATATTCCCACTCTTCTTAAAGAAAATATTGTCTTATGGGAGGCTTATAAGGAAAAATTTGGAAATAATAAATAACACCGACGCTTATTGCAAGAATAAAATCGTAAATCACCCTTTAGAACCTTAATATAAAATTGCTTCCTGCAAATATTACCAAATCTGCCATTTTTAAGATTGATTTTAGTAAAACAGGCGTAAGATCCGGTATTGCTGTGAATTTAAGCGTTTTATTGACAATAAAATTTAAACGTTTTAAAATATTTTGTAATAGTTAAAAAATGATAAGTAATATATAGAATTGGATAAAAATATTATCTGAAAGGAAATTAATGGGTGACGACAGAACTGCAGAGAGAGTATACAAGACCTTTAAAGGGCTTTTACCTGACAGGGTCCCTATACAGGACCTGATAGCAAATATCGGGGTAATCGAGCATTACGGCAGTGAAAAAATAAATTCAAAAAATGCCCGTAAGGTAACTATAAGAGCATTGAAGGAAATTCTGGATATTTCGCAATGTGAAATTTCTATTCCTGAAAATTTAGAATCAACAATTCATAAATCCGAAGATGGTTTTATATATAAGGGCCAATGGTGGACCCAGACAATAATAGAAAGACCGTTTAAAACATTGAAGGAACTGGAAAAGTTGGTAAATAATGATATTGATAAAATATACAACTCTATTGCTGAAGGAAAGTTATGTGAACAGGCGACTTTGTCATCGACATTAAGAAGTAAAAGAGATTTGCCTTTGACGCCATCATATGTTAAACAATATTATAAAAATTTAGCTGACGAGCTTTATCCCATTGTATTAATTCTACCTATAATAGTACCCTGTCTTACAACCGCTTATGTCAGAGCAGGGCTGGATTTTTTCGCTTATTTATATAAGGATAATCAGGATTTGGTATCAAGATGGCTTGAAGCAATTACCGTTCATGAAATATTCAGGATCGAAGGTATTGCCGATTCCAGCATCAGCAGGATTGCAATTGTTGCTGATGACGTTGCATTTAATTCCGGCCTGATGTTTCCCAAATCATTTTTAAATGAAGAATTTTTCCCCAGGTTAAAAAGGATAAATGATGTATTAAAAGCAAAAGGTTATATAATAATGTTTCATTCCGATGGAGACAAACGGACCATAATTCCCGATTTGATATCGGCAGGCATTGATGCAATAAATCCAATTGAAATAGATGCAGGCATGTGGGTCGGAGATTTAAGAAAAGAGTATCCTGACCTGGTATTGACCAATCCGATTGATGCGAACACGCTGCTTGCGAGGGGGACAACTGAAGAAGTAAAAAGTACCGTAATGAAAGCTTTTAATGAAGCCGGGAAAGAAGGAAAATTGACCCTTGGCTCCTCACTGCAGGTTCAGCCTGCCTGTAAACCTGAAAATGCAATCATGATGTATGAAACAATTAAACATAGCTGCAGGTATGACATTTAGAACTGTTTGAAAAAGAAAACGAAAGCGAATACTTATACAATATTTAATTTAAAGAAACTATGAAAATATAATTTTTTAATTTAAAATTATTTCCGTTAATTGAATATATAAATCGAAGGTTAATAAAGTATTAATATTTTTCAATGAAGAGCAATAAAAAAAATAAAAGTATCGTTTCTATAAAAGAAATAGCCCGGGAAGCTGATGTATCAATTGCCACTGTATCCAATGTTATAAACAAAAGCTATAAAGTAACTGAAAAAACAAAAAAAAGAGTAGAAGACATAATTAAAAAATATAATTATAGAATAAATATCGGGGCAAGCAGTCTCAGGAGCAAAGTATCGAAATTGATTGGTGTAATAGTACCCGAGATTTCAAACCCTTTGTTTTCAAAATTAAATGATGAAATTGAAAAATATGCAAGCGAAATTGGTTACAGCATTGTTATATGCAACAACAATTATGATTACAAGAAAGATATTGAACACATTGAAATGCTGGAATCCAGAAATGTAGATGGCTTGATTATGATACCCTCCATTGAAGATAAAAAAGTATTGGTACCGGCTATCCGCAGCAATATACCTACCGTATTAATAAATAGAAAAATAGAGAAATGTAACTGTGACGCAGTTGTAGTAGATATCTATAAGGCTGTATTTGATGTAGTTAATTATCTTGCCTCATTGGGCCATAAAAAAATATTATATACAAATGAAGAGCCTTCCTTATTTGTAAGTCAGGAGAGGTTAAAAGGATACATTGACGGTCTGAAAAATAACGGGCTGATTTTAAGAGAAGATCTGATAATGCATGTAGGTGGTTTCAGGTATGAAGACGGGTATAATTTTGTAAAAAAAATTTTGGAATTAAAAGATCAGCCGACGGCCATAATAGCTTATGGCGATATGCTGGCAATCGGAATTATAAAAGCTATTTTTGATTCAGGATTGAAGGTACCCGAGAATTATTCCGTAATAGGTTTTGATAATATTACCATTGATGATTACCTGGGCATAAGGTTAACTTCTGTGGCTTATGGTATAAAAGATATTGCCAGGGCCGCCATAGATGCTCTTTTGGACAGGATAAAGTATAAAGATAATCCTGAAAAATTAGTAATTTTACCCCTTTCCATTAAAAAAAGAGAAAGCGTTGGAATGGCAAGGGGATAGCGCATAAGCTATTTGTCTTGATTTATTTTTAATATTCTTCTTGTCTCATCGGGATTTGCTATCTCCAAACCAGAGCATCTCATAATTTTTGCTATTTCTTCTACTAACTCAGCATTATCCTTGGCTAATTTATTTGAAGAGATATATTTAGAATCTTCAAAGCCAACCCGTATATTTGCCCCCATTGATAATGCAAGAGTTAATGTAGAAAAATCCTTACGGCCATTATTACATACAGATACTTCACAATTTGTTGGAACAGATTCTAATTGTGCCATAACTCTTCTCTGTTTTTGTGACACCTTTCCAATTTTTCTTTTAAAATCGATGTCTTCATTATCAATAACAACTAACTGGAATAAGATGGGATCAAATAGCAATCCCTCATCTTTAAGTTCTAATGCAAAGTCAATCATGGGTTCATTAAAAATTTCAAGTTCTGGCCTCACTCCAAATTTATTCATTTTTTTTGCAATATAACGGATATCTTCTTCATTGTTTTTAAAAACTGAACCAAAAATATTCACTGAGCCCATATTTAGGGTTGCTTGCTCTACTCCGCTAATACCTACTGCTAAGGACTGTTCGTCTACATTTAAAGTAGGGTCTCCGCCTGTCGAACCCTGTATTATTATATTGCATTTTTCCCTAATCAGATTTACGGATTGAATAAATAGAGAAGGATCTAAGGTTAAATTGCCATATTTATCAATTGTATGTAAATGTATGATAGAAGCTCCGGCATTCCAACATCTATATGCAATATCTGCAATCTCATCAGGAGAAGGAATATTTTTATCTTTGCAGTTTATTGGTGCAACACTAATAAATCTTTTATCCATACAAACATCCTCCTAAAAACTTGTTTTCTTCATTTATTCTTTTTTACCACTCTGAATTAAAAGTAAATATAATTCTGTCACTGGGAAAGAAAGCTTCAAAATAAACTAAAGGAGTATTAAATTCATCAAAACCTAAACTTTTTAAACAAAAAAAGCATTTACTATCGTCTATTTTTAATAAACTGGCGGCCCTGCTAAATGAGATATGATTTACAGGCTCTATAGATCTTGTGAATCTGTCTATATGCTTATTTGATTTATTGCTAATAACTTTTACAATTTCTTCACCTGAATAATTATTTAAATCTTCATCAATTAGATTTTTACATATTTTATCAGGGACATAAATTAGATCCAAAGTGAGAGGTGTATTATTAATGGCCCTTATGCTTTCAATATAATTAATCTTGTCATTTTCATTTAATTTAAAAATAGTTTTTATTTCCTTGGAGGCAATAACTAATTCCTTTTTTAGAACTATAATCTTAAAATCTATATTTTTTCTTCTTAACTCTTCGTCAAGGAAAAAATTTTGCAGAAAAGTACTTTCAATTCTTCTCTTTTTAATAAAAGTTCCTTTACCTTTGGACCTTTCAAGCAAACCCTCTATTTGCAATTCTTTTATTGCCTGCCTTATGGTTGGTCTCCCGACACTAAACTGTTTAGCTAATTCCTTCTCACTTTCCAGTTGTCCCCCAACTTTATAAATATTGTTATTAATTGCATCCAGCAATTGTTTTTTAATTTGAATGTAGTATGGAATTCTATTTTCCTTATTAACTGTATTAAATTTATGGTCTTTCATAGATTAAATCCTTGATAATTAGTTTTTTATACCATAATGACTTTCATCATATATAAAGAAAATATAGTATTTATTTTATTAAATCAAATGAATTTACAGTTTTTTAATTCTTTTAAATACCTTTTTAACTGCTTCTGATTTTGATTTCCCGTCCTCAATATCTTTTGCACCTATAAAAATACATAATCCATTATAGGGTAATTCTTTACAGATAAATTCAGTCTCTTCTTCCACCAAATCGGTACTATAATTAACGTCTGTAAAATTAATAATAAAGGCTTTTTTGTGTTCTTGTATCTTTTTAAATACAGGTACCATTTCTTTAATTGAGGGACCCGTATTTTTTAGTTCTCTGTGTGTCTGTATTATTTTAAGATTTGGAAAATTTACAAGTTCATCTATTATATACATATTATTTCCATGCACGGAAAAAATTCCCGAAGGAAAACTTTTATCTATTCTTAATTCGTCATTCAATATGAATTCTTTATAAAATTTTGGAGATAAAATAGCAGTTGCATCATCCTGATAATATTGGCACACATCCTGGGTCCATATTCCATATATAGGGGTAACATAACCGCCAAACTTTGCTTCGGAAGTAATTCTATTCAATTTTTTTGCTACTCCGATTAATACGTCAGTACACATATGGCCCAATTTCTTTATTTTTTCCGGATTATCGTACATTTCCAGTGGTAAAACACTGGTGCCTATTGCTGCCGACATCATGTCTGCTGAGCCTCTCAGATGCGGTGAGCTGGCTATCGGATATTTATCTCCGAAATAATCAACCAGGCTTTTGGCCATATCTAGAAGTTTATGCAACCATTTATTACCATCAGATAAATCAATTTCCCATTTAAAATCATCCCAATCTTTTATAAACGGTTTAGTCGTAATTGAATCTTTCTCAGGATAAACAGGGCAGCCAATTATTGCTTCTGTCCATGGAATGTGAACAAGGAATGGACAAACCGGATAAAAATAATCCTCACCGACCTCTTCGTGCCATAGGATAAATTTTTCTACATCTTTTATATAATCATTTAAATAAATATCTTCAGGTTCTATTTCTCTATTTTTAGGAATATTTTTAAAAGTTTCTTTATATTCAGCTGCATAATCTGTTCCTAAAACCCATATGCAAAGTAATGGCCGGTCGATGTTTTCTAAATTTATAAAAGATTTATGTCTGGAAATAATTTTTGTAAAATCTCTCTTGATATTTATCATAAGGCGCCCCATTCTAATAAATTTATTTACTATCCCAAATATTTATAAAAGTCAAGATAACTTCAATATGTAACAATTATAATAAATTAATCATACGATATTATAAATCCACTTTGGTATATGTTATCATAAAATGTCCGGTTCCTTGTTTGTATCAATAACTTTATTTGACCATTATTCTAATCTATATTTTATTAATTTGCGGTATGAGTTAATGTTATATTATGGGTCATTAATTGTAAAGACATCTTTACAATTTTAATAAATATATTTAGAATGATGCTGCTACTATTAATAAAATATTTGGAAGGATAAAAATGGATATATTAAAAGGAGGCAAGATAAAGTTGAGTGACACCCCGGCAGCTCGTAAAAAAATCAGTGAAGGAATCCTTCATGCGGAAGGAGTTATCAGAAAAACTATAGCTTTTAGGATCAAACCAGGATTTGACATGATAGAAGGGATAAAATATATATGCAAATACTATGGTATTAAGGCAGGTGCAATAACCTCTATCCTTGGCAGCCTTGAGAAAGTTAAATTACTTGTTCCGCATAAAGGTCTTAGCTTTCCTGTACCAAAAGATCATAAACCCAGATCGATAGTATTGGAAAATGTAAGCGTAACATCAGGCTGCGGTCTTATCGGTACCCTTGAAAATGGTGAAATAGAGATTGATTTGCATATGATAGTATTTGATGGAGGATATTCAGAAATGCCTGCTGTTGGTGGACACGTAGCTTGCGATGTTCCAACTCCGGCTCACGGGACTCTTGAAGGTGTAATTGAGGAAATTGAAGGAATAAACCTGGTTAGAAAAGTGGACAAGGATACAGGAGTAATTGTGACTTTTCCGGTTAAGAAATAGTTAATAAATATTACAAAGGGGAGCAAGGATTATGCCAAATGTTTTAATTACCGGTGCAGGCACTATAGGCGCCGCAGTCGGAAGAGAGTTTGTAAACAAAAATTATAATGTAATATTCTATGATATATCAGAAATTCCACCTACTGCAACAGCGGATTTTATAAAAGAAGTAAAAGATAAAGTTACCTTTGTAAAAGGTGATGTAATGGATTCTGATTTTATAATGAAAACGATAGATAGGTACAAAATCGAAGGAATAGTAAATACAGCATTTATGGGTATGATAGTACCGAAAACAGGAATTATCCCATCGTTTAGGAATAGTGTCTACCCTAATATTGACTTAGTGGAAAATATCTTAGAGATTGCAAGGCTCATGAATTTGAAATTCATAAATATAAGTTCTGTGGCAGCTTATGGAGCTGCAGTGTCCTCGGGTAAATGGCCCCCGGACAAACCATTAACAGAAGAAGATATCCCGCAGCTCTTTCCTATGGCGCCTCCGGGACCTTACGACATGCCTGGTTCTGCAACACAATCATGCATAAAGAGAATAATAGAGGAGCTGGTAAATTTTTATTTTCAGGAATACAGGATGCATGTTTGTTCCGTCAGGCCCGGCAGCGTCTATGGTCCATTAGATACACATCTTAACTTACCAGTAATAACGATAAGACGTGCCCTTGCTGG
>Ga0172371_10004796_pt1 | contig 20299 bp, 27 predicted proteins | sample Lak12m_FD_114543 | JGI IMG/M metagenome (GOLD analysis project Ga0172371, IMG submission 114543) | Freshwater microbial communities from Kabuno Bay, South-Kivu, Congo - kab_022012_12m | ecosystem: Environmental > Aquatic > Freshwater > Lake | place: Democratic Republic of the Congo: South-Kivu... | reverse complement strand
GCTTTAATGCTATGCACTATAATTGGCACTATAATATGCATTAGTGCACAAGTATTTATAAAGCTTATGATTGAGGTTTTGAAACGTTGATTAGCTCCCTTTAACTTTACAGCTCAAATAAGCGAAGGATTTAAAAATACGAAGAGTCTTTTATTACAAAGATGGTGCTTAAAACAATAAGGCAAGTTAGTCTTCTTCCTGTTGCTACTGTTAAACTAAATGATAATACTGTTGCTGTTGCGAAAAAACTCCATGATTTTCAAGAGAGAAGAATATTTGTCTTGGATGAAAAAAAATCACCTGTTGGCATAATTTCTATTGTTGATATAAATGACAGGGTCGTGGCTCGAGGAAAAGACCCTAAAAAAGTAAAAGCAAAAGATATTATGAGTTATCCTTTAACACTAATTGCTGATATGAATGATTCTGTGGAAGAAGTTCTAAAAAAGATGATTCAAAAAGATAATTATTATGTTCCTGTAACAGAAAAAAGTGTTCTTAAGGGGCTAATTACATATGCCAATATTACGAATGCCCTTAAAAAATAAAATGGCAAAGGCTTTAGAAAGACTCGCAGAAGAAACTCCTTCTTTAGAAGAATTTGAAGAGAGAGGAATGCCTCATAGAGACAATAATGCTGCATTAGCTCCGGAAGTATTAAATGATTTTGTTGGTTCTATAAGAGATAGGAGAAGAAGAGAGGAAATTAGAGCAGAGGTTGAAAGAGTATTCTTGGATTATATGAATGCTTTTAGAAAATATGCACCGGCTCCAAGAAGAGCAGCAATACTAGAGCAATCTTATAACCTTGTTCCAACAGAGGAAGAAAGTGAAGGAAAAGACGCACGCGAGGTTCTAAGACAAAGATTATATGCAACTCCTGGAAGACAATATGCTTATCTTAATGCTGTTGCAGGAGATAAGAAAAAACCAACTGATATTAAATATGAACTTGGAAGAGCAGCCCAATATACAATAAAAGAAGGCTGGCCTGTTATTGGCGCGGGTGCTGGCTGGTGGTTAGCTAATAATTGGTACAAAAAACAAATCGCAAAAGGTCTTGCTAAGAGATTAGCAGGTTCATTTACTAAAAGATGGTGGCAATATGCAATTTCACCATTTACTGCTCCAGCAGCTATTGGAAAAGCAGCTGCAGGAGAAGGAGTATTGCGTCTTTTTGGATTGGTTAGAACACCAATACTTTACGCAATTGGGGCTTATGCTGCTTATAAAACAATAGGCTATTTCTTGAAAAGAAGAAGAGAGAAAAGATTAGAAAATGAAGAAGTTGAAAGATTAGAAAACATGAGAAATGAATTTCTTCAGCAACGCCAGGACTTTAATCTTCCTGAACAAAATAGAATGTTGAGGGCAGCTTAAATGGTTAGTACTGGATTAAAAACAAAATTTGCAATAGAAAAAACAAAAAGAGCAGGAAAAGTTTTATTACCTATATTTAAAAAAGAATATGTTTCTGATTTTGCAAACGAAATTTTAAGAGAAGATGAGGAGTTAAGAATGAGGGTGATGTTAAATCCAGCTTATAGGGCACTTCTTGAAAGAAAAGTTGCAGAAGTCTTTAAGGATTATAGGGGTGTTCTAACTGGTTCTAAATTAGTTGATAGTTGGGATAGAGTAACTAGTGCAATTGGATTAGCAGGTGATGCTATTGGCCCATTTACTGGTGGCATTGGAAATTTAGTTTCTGCTGGTGAAGAAATTCCTGAATTAATTCCAAAAGCGTTGTATGCTGTTTACTATGGGATTAAGACTAAAGATTTGAAAGCAATTCCCTACTGGACTGCTGCAGAAGCAGCATCTTTTATTCCTTATCTTGGTGATTTGATAGATATGGCTAATATTTATGTTAATAGAGCGAGAAAAATTACAAAGGAAAAAGTTAAAAAAGAAATGCGAAAAGTATTGCCTTCTAATTTAGAATTAAGAGCTGCTGCTTAAGATTATCTTCCGTGTCTTTTATTAGCTCTTAAACTTGGACGAACTTTAAGATTATGTGATTTTGTTCTTAGTCCTCTTGATTTCTTTGCAGCAGAAGTTAATCCTCTTAATGCCCTGTTCTTATTTCTTGGTTCACATATCCAATTTATGTTTGGATCAGATTTTATTTCAGGCATTTGAGGGTCAACACAGATAACTTCAAAATAAAAATACTTTCCATCTTTTGCTAATTTATAGCTGTTAAGAACTTCGAGGTTTGGATATTTTTTCTGAACTCTCTGCTCTGCAACCCACTGATAGTTCATTCTTAATATTTTTTTAATACTGAAGCGCTTACTTCTACGTTTTATGTTTAATCTTGTTTTACTTCTTCCGCCACGCTCAAGTGTTATTCTAAAAACAATAAAACCTTTTTTAGCTTTATAACCCAAGTTTCTTGCTCTATCAAGTCTTGTTGGTTTTTCTAATTTCATTATTCTTGGACCAGCACGCCAAGCTACTATTTGGCTTCTTATTTGAGCTCTTTTTTCATCTGTTGGCTTTTTCCAAGCTTGTTTTATATAACTGTAAAATCCTTTTGCCATGTTTAGTTGAAATAAAATCGGTTTTTAAAGCTTTGTTTTTAAAAAGTATGAGCCCGCCAAGATTTGAACTTGGGACCCCTGCCGTATCAGAGCAGTGCTCTAGCCGGGCTGAGCTACGGGCTCATACACTTAAAACTGCAAATTTATGTTTATAAGGGTTGTGTTTAGAAGCTTTTTGATTCTTTCCACATGTCCCTGAACTGTTTTTTTAATATATTTATGAGTGGTTTTGAGCTTGTCCAGATTGTGATATACTCTTCTGGATTTTGTATCTCGGGTTTGCCTATAGTTATTCGCGATTCTTTATTATCAAATATACTGAACCTCAGAGGGTTCTCTCCAAATTTTTTATTATAAGCTTTTATTTTTATACCTAGTTTTTTCCACTCTTCTGCTCTATCTTTAGTATTTTTATCTATTAATCCTATCATCTTGACTTTAACTCCTCTTTTAACTGCTTTTTTCATAGCCCTTAATCCAGAACCCCAAATCTTCCAATTTCTCTGAACTCCAAGAATTTCTTTTTTAACTTTAATATTTTTTTCTGCAATACTATTCAATGTTGCTACTTGGCCTTTTATAAGAGAAAATATAAACTGTTTTTCATCTGTTCTATTGTGGTATATTTCTTTTGAATTTTCTTTCAAAACTCTTAATCTTTTTTCATTTTCTTTTATTTTATTATTAATAAAGGTATTGAGATTAATTAATTTGTATTTCTTAATATCAGAGGGTATTACTGCAAGTATACCTAAATCTTTAAATTTATTTAATAAAGAATAAGTTTTATTTTGAGGAACACCTGAATCTAAGGCTATTTCTTTTGGTGTTGCTGAATTTAATTTTGTAAAACTAGCTAGAACTTTAGACTCATAATCATTAAAACCAAGATTTTGAAAAAATATTATTTTATCCATGGGGTTTCTACACCCCTTAGACTTATGGATAATTTTTGGTTTTTATATATTTGTATACTCTTGTACTATAAAAGTACTTGAAATATAAATAGAGTTGTATAAGAGAAACATTATGAAAAAAGAAATAATAGAAGTTAATTTTAGAATAGCTGTCAAGGCATTTGTATTTAATAATAATAAAGTATTCCTTGTTAAGCGTGCTCAGGATGATGTTCAGAGTCCTGGAATGTGGGAGATACCTGGTGGAAGACTTGATTTGGGTGAAGATCCTTATTTGGGTTTGATAAGAGAAGTAAAAGAAGAAACTGGTCTATATGTAAGACCAATTAGTCCTATGACAGTAAGACATTTTGAAAGAGATGATGGACAAATAATTACCATGCTGGTCTTTTTATGTAAGGTTTCTGGTGGTGAAGCAAAACTTAGTGAAGAACATTCTGATTTTCAGTGGGTTTATATTGATGAATGTAAGGAAAAAATAAACCCTTTCTTTCATAAAGAGGTAGAGATATTTAATGAATTAAATCTCTACAAACTTTGTTAGTGAAATGAGTAACTCCTATGGAACTATTAGAGATTGGGTTATCTCTGCAAGAAAAAATGGTTTAGATTTGAGTGGGCTTGATAGTGATAAAGAAGAGGATATAAGAAAGCTTGAGTCACTTGGCTTACCTATAGAAACAAGTTATTCTTGTCCTTATGGTGCTTTTGATAATAGTAATGAATTGCTTGCTAGATTTATGGCTAATAAAAATTTGTTTTGTGTTAGAGCAATACCTATTAAATCAAAAAAAGACTTGCCAAGAAAACCAAAACTTGGTTTAAGAAACTTTGAAGAGTGCAGATCTTTTTTAGAAGAAGCTGTTAGGGGTCATGAAGAAGAGTATTCTGTTTTAATATCTGAATTTAGCGCACAGATTTATGGCGGTATAATAATCTCTTCTATGCCTATTATCAGAGGAGAGATAGGAAAGTCACTTGTTGAGCTTTCTCATTCAAGAGAAAATGCTATTGTGGGTTTTGAATTAAATAAAATGCTTATAGGTCATATGAACGATAAGATTTCTTGGAGACTTGATGAAAAAAATAAAGATGTTAAAAAAGCACAAGATTATCTTATCAGAGCACTAATGCATTTAAGAATCGGGGATGATAGTTTTGATCCATTTTTTCTTAGGGGTTATTTTGAATTTGTAGTAAAAGAAAAAGGAGACATAAAATTTGTTGATTATAAGGATAACGAAGCTTATCTGGCCTAATTTTAATTTCCCTTAAACTCGAGAAGTAACTTATCAGGTCTTATAGAATAGCTGACTAAAGGCAATTTAACATTAAGAGTTTTTATATAGACAATTCGTTCTGTATAAGCTTTGACTTCTATTGAGTTTTCAAGCTGATTAACAATAACATTGTTCAACGAGTCTATCCCCGGAGTATCTAACTCGTAAAGGACTCGGTCTTTTAATCGAGTTAGTTTTGTTTTTGCTTCTTTTCTTGGTAAATTAATTGATTTTTTTATGGTTTCTTCTGAGATTTTTGGGGCTTTTTTTATTATTTTTGTTTTTATTCCATCCTCATCTATCTCTTCTTCGTTTATGGTTTGGGCCTCTTGATTAGAAATAGGAATTCTTCTTCCATTTATGAATAGCTGTAGGTTCGGATTTATGCTTGGTTGATTTTCTCTTGCTTTTCTTTCTTGCTCTTCAAGTTGTCTAAATTCCTTTTCAAAAACTTTTAAAGCACCAGTGATGGCCCTTGTCATTATTTTATCCATAAAAGAGGCATTTTTTGGATTGGGTTTTGCAAGTAGACTGTTCAAATCAGCATCACTTTTTCCAAGCAGACCATAGTCCTTCTTTATATTTTTCAATGGGGCTGAACAGTAGGGACAGAAATCAAATTTTCTGTCAATTTTTCTATCACAAGCAGGGCATCTTTTTTTAAACATTAACTTAAAAGTCATCTGTAGTTTAAAAATTTATGTATAGAAAACTTTAAAATAAGAAATTGTTTGTTTTAGCTATGCAAGAAGGGGAGCTTATTAAGAAATTTGGAATAGACTTAGAATCAATTAAAAGAGAGCAGGCTAAACTAGCCAAGTGCATTGAACTTAAGGATAAGATGGATTTTAATCTTGCTACTAAATTTGGAGCAATTGAAAATATAATCATTAATAATCAAATAATATCAGTAGCAATCATATGCAATAATAACTTCGAGATATTGGAAGAGCAATACTTTCTTGATAAACTTAGATTTCCTTACTTATTTGAGTTTCGTTCATATAGAGAACTACCTGCAATGGTAGAAGCTTTTAACAAGCTTCAGGATAAACCTGATGTTATTTTTATTCATGGCCATGGCATTACTCATCCTGCGCTTGGATTAGCAAGTCATTTTTCGCTTTCAACAGGAATTCCTTGTTTTGGTGTAGCAGATTCTTTATTTGAATGCGATAAAGTTCAAGGACAAGATATTCTTAGGAATGATAAGGTTGTTGGAAAAGTCTTGCAAAGCAAAGAAAATAGTAATCCTCTTTATATAAGCCCTGGAAATTTTATAACTCTCAGAAGTGCTTATGAACTTAGTGAAAAGATGATAAGGGCTCCGCATAAGTTACCAGAGCCCCTGCACTTGGCTCATAAGTATGCAAGAAGCGTTAAGAAAGAGCTGAAGATATAATTCTATATAATTATATCACATAAATCTTTTTAAACTTCAATATTTCTTTGATTTTATGGTAGATAAAAAAGAGGAGTTGAAAATAGTTATGGCTAGTGCTGCAAGTAAAGCACTTGACTATATTGAAAAGCACGAGTCTAAAGCCGGCTATGAAGGTGAAAAAGTTATAAAGGAAGTTATGAAAAATGTTGAGATATCTCCTTCTATGAAGATATATGCTATTAGTGCTGCGAATGAGATTCTAAAGATTAAGAAGAACAATCCTAAGTTTAATAAGAAGCAGATAATGCAGAGCTTTATGAATAATCTGAGAATTTTAATCGCTGATGTAGAATTAGGTTAGTTTTATTTTTCTTTTGCAACTCGCCACATTAAATCAAAGTATTTTCTATAGCCCTCTGCTATTTCTTTTTGTTTTATTAGTATTACAAAAGGATTTTCTTTATTCCAGTGTATTATTGCAACTTTGTCTCCATAAATATTAATTGCAGCAGGATTTTCATAGCTCTCTGGAAGATATTTTATTTCTGCGAGGGGTATTTTTCTTTTTATCTGCTTATTTTTCGAGTTAAATATTATTTTTGTTTTTATTTTTTCTTTAACTCTGGTTTTGTCAAACCAGTGAAAATAAATATCAAACATTTCATAGGCTAGGCTTGAGGTATTTATTATTAGAATTTCTTTTTTTTCATCTAATTGATCCTCGAAAACACTTTTCAAACCATTTTTCCCTTTAAAGAAAAGTGTTTCTTCTTTTTCTTTTGTTTGAGTATAAAACTTGATTATGTCTGGCATTACTTGGGAGATAGAATTTTCTTTTTCCTTTATTATTTCAAGAATTCTTTTTGGATTTGAAGCCTGAAACAATCTTTTATTATTTTGTAGAATATAACCAAGAAGACCTTTTTTTATGAGCATTTCTGTTGTATCATAGACTACTCGTCTATGCAGGCCGGACTTTCTTGATATTAGGCCTGCATTGCTTGGCCCGAATTCTATTAGTGTTAAATAGACTAAGGATTCATTCTCAGTTAGGCCTGCTTGTCTTAGTGTTTCTTTTATTTCTGTTTTCATATTACTGCATGGTTCGATAATATATAAATATTGTGGTGAGAAACATCACCTCATAAAATTATATGGTTAAATTGATTCTGATTATTAACTAAAACGAATGGAGGAAAAAAATGACAAACACAAACGAAGCACTTGAAAGACAAGTTATTCAGCTAGTTGCTGCTGACAGGGCTTATATTCCTGTTTCAAGCATGGATGGAAAGCTTAAGAGAATGAGAGTCAAACTTGCTCAGGGTATTAGTGTTCCAGAAGGAAGATATGTTGGAGAAAGAGTATTTGCAACAATTGATGACACTGATGCAATGAAAGCTCGTGGAGTTAAAGAGGGAATAGAAGAATTTGCAAAGCAATATCCTAAACATGCACAGATATTAACTGGATTAATAGAAGAACAGAGAGCAATGAGAGAGACTTACTTGCACTTTGGACTTAATTCTGGATGCAGACTTACAGCAGATGATTACCTTGGTGTAATGGCTGACTTGGGATTTACAGAAGCTCAAGCAAGAACCTTGTATGGGCCTTTGTTAGAAACAAGCAGAGCAATTGCAAGAAAAAGAGATGAAGGAAGAAGTGTAATGATTGGAAGTACACTTGCTTAATTTTTATTTTTTTATTTTTTTGTATTGTTTTTTATAATTAATTTTAAATAGGCTAATCTGCTGGTTTTTTAATGAGATTTAATAGTAGGGGTGAACCTACAGATAGAAGATATGCTCTTGTTAAGCTTGGATTATCTAATCAGCCAACACAATATTTAGAAGCAGTTAGTCAAGTAATTCCAAATATGAAACTTGGTAAGGATAAAAGAGCTAATGAACTCGCCTATATGCCTATTGCAGCAAATTATATTTTACTTGATAGAAATACTCGGGAATTCTTAACTCTGTTGGCTGAAAGAATGGAATGTTGTAAGGCCATTGGTAGAATAAAATATGAGACAAGAAGTCCTATTTTTGTTCCTGAAAGAGAAGCAGAAATTCTAAAGATAAAAGCGGCCAAGGCCAAGCAAATGAACTTACCACCTGAAATGATTGTAGAAACTTTTACTTTAATTATGGCTGAATCAAGAAGATTACAGCAGTTAGAATGGGATAGATTAGATGCAATTAGCGCTAGAAATGCGCGATCCGGCTGAAAAAATTCTGCGGAATTTTTAGTGCCGTCTTGCGCAGAAGTTTCGTTCCTCAACATTCTTCATGCGCGATCCGGGAATTGAACCCGGCTTTCCGCCTTTTTCCAATGAGCTAGCAATTAAGCCGCCACTTTCTGCCTTGGGAAGGCGACATTCTACCGATAAACTAATCGCGCTTAATCTCTTAATCTCTTAGATTTTAGACTTAATAATATTTTGTATTCTTTTGCATTTACAACATAATTCCTAAAACTAAATGCTTAAAAACCAAGTTTATTTAGAATTTGTCATGGGAAATCATAGGATTTTAACAGGAAAGACACTTGGGCAACTAGCTGAATCAGGCGAAGCTGTTGGAGCAGTATTTTGGGTAAGGGGCAGAAGAAAACCAGATAATATGCCCTATAATCCCTATGTTGTTTTAGAGATTACAAGAAACGGGATAGAAGCTCTTGGTGCCATGCTTCCTGATGCAGCACATATAGCTAATATTGATCCTAAAAAATATGTTATATATAAACATCTTAGGGGTGTTGGTTGTTTTGGAAGAACATATAAAACTCCTTTGAAAAATAGAGAAAATGATGTCTGCCTTAGAAGATACGAAGGTAATCTTCCAAAAGCTTAATGTTAAGATAATGAAAGGTAATGCTCAAGTCTTAATGCTTAAGTTTTTATATTACTTTTTTATAACTCCAATATATTATGTTAACTATTATAGAATTAGGACATAGGTTTAAATATGCACCTTTCTTTCTTTTTATATGACTAAAAAAGTAGAAATCCCTTATAATGTTCTTGAAGAATTATATATAAATAAGGGATTATCAACCCACCAGATAGCAAAAAAGTTTAATTGTTATGCTACGGTTATTCAGGATAGATTAAAGGAATATGGAATTAAAGTGAGAAAGCCTAAAGAGAAAATCATCATTCCGCAAAAGAAACTTAAGCAATTATATTCAACAGAAAATCTTTCTACGTATAAAATCGCAAAAAAACTTGGAATTAGCTCTTGTTCTGTTTATTATAAATTAAAAGAGGCGGGTATTAAAACAAGACCTAAAAAGATAATAAAAATTTCAAAAGAAAGATTAAGGGAATTATATTGGGGTAAAAATCTTTCTTGTTCTAAAATCGCAAATCATTTTGATTGCGATACGGTTACTATATTTGAAAAACTTAAAAAATATAATATTGCTCTTAGAAATGCTTCTGAGGCGAATACTATTTACCCCAAAAAGAAGTTTGATGGTAATGATATTCTTAAGGCCTATATGATTGGATTTAGATTAGGGGATTTAAATGCAAAAGCTCGAGATAAGAATTCAACAGTGATGATAAAATCTAATACAACCAAAATAGAACAATGCAATTTAATTAAAAGAATTTATGGTAGATATGGACATTATAGAATTAAAAAAGGTAGTAAGGGGGATTATTGTATCTGGATTAATTTAGATAAATCTTTTTATTTTTTAGTTCCTAAACAGGATAAAATCGAAGATTGGATATATAAAGATAAAAATATCTTTTTTTCGTTTTTAGCAGGATATACTGATGCTGAAGGGAACATTTCAATTTCTTCTGATTCTGCTAGGTTTAGAATTAGGACATATGATAAGAATATTCTTTTCCAAATATACAAAAAACTTAATGCGCTTGGGATAAATACTAAATTTGGATTAGCTTCTAAGAAAGGTTATTCTTCTGGACAACAGCGTAATCAAGATTGTTGGGGCGTTTATGTTTATTCTAAAAAAGATATCCTTAATCTTTTACAGATTCTTAAACCATTACTAAAGCATAAAAAGAGATATAATGATTTAATTTTGGCCGAAAAGAATGTACTAGAAAGAAATAAAAAGTACGAAAAACAGAATTTTACTATGAAAAACAAAAAAACTTTTTATATAACGACCCCTATATACTATGCTAATGCCCCTATTCATCTTGGTGGTGCATATACCACTATAGCAGCAGATGTCCTTGCTAGATGGCATAAACTTCTTGGAGAGGATGTTTTTTTCCTTACAGGAACAGACGAGCATGGCCAAAAAATACAGGAAACAGCAGAAAAAGCAGGATTAAAACCAAAGGAATTTGTAGATAAAATTGCTGCAGAATTTAAGGAAGCTTTTAAGATGCTGGATATTTCTAATGATAATTTCATAAGAACAACAGATAAGTATCATGAAGAAGAAGTTAAACATTTGTTGAATGAGCTTTTTAAGAAAAAATTAATTTATAAGGGATTTTATGAGTCATATTATTGTGTTGGATGTGAGCAGTATCTTACTGAGGCAGATTTAGTTGATGGAAAATGTCCACTACATAATAGAGAGCCCGAACTAAAAAAAGAAGAAACATATTTGTTCAAACTTTCTGCTTTTGAAGATAAACTTCTCAGGTTGATTAAAACAGGAGAATACAATATTCTACCTAAAATTAAAAGAAAAGAAATAATAAATTTTATTGAAAGTGGATTAAAAGATGTTTCTATTTCCAGGCTAAAAGAGAAAATTTCATGGGGTATAGAATTGCCTTTTGATAAAAAACATTGCGTCTGGGTTTGGCCAGATGCTTTTTGGAATTATGTTTCTGGATTAAGACATTCTGGAAATAAAATCTTTGAAAAATTTTGGCCAGCAGACGTTCAGCTAATGGCTCGAGATATTTTAAGAGTTCATGCAACTATCTGGCCTGCTTTATTGCTTGGGGCACATTATAAACTACCTAAAACCCTTTTTGTTCATGGTTATTTCACAATAAATGGTCAGAAAATGTCTAAAAGCTTAGGGAATGTTATAGATCCTGTTTATTTAACTAAAACCTATGGTGTAGACGGAGTTAGATATTATTTAATGAGAAGTCTTCCTTTTGGAAGCGATGGAGATGTTTCTGAAAGCTCTCTTGTAAGCCGATATAATAACGAGCTTGCAGACAAGCTTGGTAATCTTGTTTCTCGAGTAAGTGCGCTTGCAGAAAAATATGGGGTTGAAAAATGCGAGAATAAATTACTTGAAAAGCTAAAACTTAAAGAAATAGAAAAGCTTCTTGAAAATTATGAGTTAGATAAAGCTCTTAATGAGATTTTTGCTTTTATTGATAGAGTTAATGAATTTGTTCAGGCTTCTAAGCCTTGGGAGAGTCATGATACTAAGGTTTTATATCAAGCTGTTGATAGTATTAAGGCCATTGCTATTTTACTTTGGGCTTTTATACCTGAAACTTGTGAAAAAATAGCTAAGACTTTTGGATTTGAAATAAAACTTGAAAATATTAATAAGAAACTTGATTATAAGAATATAAAGAAAGCTGAAATTCTATTTAAGAAAATAGAATTCAAAGAAGATAAGAATGAAGAAAAAGTTGAAAAGAAAGAAGTCAAACATGATAGTAAGATTAATAAATCAGTAGAAGGAATAGTTAGTATGGCTGACTTGATAAAATATGATGATTTTGCAAAATTAGATTTGAGAGTTGGAACAATAAAGAAAGCAGAAGATATAGAAGGAGCAGATAAGCTTTACAAGCTTGAAGTTGATGTTGCTGAGTCAAAACCAAGAATAATATGCGCAGGCATAAAGAAATTCTATTCAAAAGATGAATTAAAAGGCAAACAAATTATTGTTATTTGTAATCTAGAGCCTAGAAAAATGAAAGGAATAGAAAGTAATGGTATGTTACTTGCTGCTTCAAATTCTGATGACTCTAAGGTAATCCTTTTAGCTCCAGAAAAGAAAATTGATTCTGGGAGCAAGGTTAGATAAATAATTCTCATAACATGACAATAAACTGGAAAGATTTTGAGAATGTTGATTTAAGAACAGGAACCATAATAAAAGTTGAGGATTTTCCTGAAGCTAAAAAGCCAGCATATAAACTTGAGATTGATTTTGGAAAAGAAATGGGAATTAAGAAATCAAGTGCTCAGATAACTCAACTTTATAAAAAAGAAGAACTAATAGGCAAGCAAGTTATTTGTGTTGTTAATTTTGCTCCAAAACAAGTAGGAAACTTTGTTTCAGAAGTTCTTGTTACTGGTTTTGTTCTAGATAATAATGAAGTGGTTTTAGCAGTTCCTGATAAGAAAATTAATAATGGTGTTAAACTAGCTTAATACTTCTTAGAATTATAATCCTAATCTTTTAATCAATTTTTCAAAGAAACCTTCTTTCTTTTTGGTTTCATTTTTTGGGGTTTCTTTTACACCTAAAATCCTCTTAACTACACTTCTATAAGCTTTGGCTGATTTGCTCTTTGGATGAGTATGTATAACAGCATTTTTTATTCTATGGCTCTCTTTAACTGAATCATCCTCTGGAATAATTCCAAGAATAGGGACTTCCAGCATATCCTTTATTGTTGGGATATCCATTTCCCATTTTTTACCTTCAAGCCTTGTTATTATTACTCCAAGAACTTTCTTATTCATCTGCTCAGCCAGTTTTATTGTTTTTAATGCATCAGTTACTGCTGTGATTTCTGGATTTGTAATGATTATTATCTCATCACCTGCTTTTATTGCTGATTTTGCTTCATCACCAAGTCCTGCAGAAGAGTCAAGAATGATGTGGTCAGATATTTTTCTTAATTTTTTTGTTATATCTGATAGTTTGTCTGTGTTTATGTTCTTTAATTCATTTATTGAAAGTGAAGAAGGAAGAATTTTTACTCCAGACTCATGTTCATAAATAGCTTCTTCGACTTTTGCCTGGTCTTTCATTACGTGATTAAGTGTTACAGGAACAATTGGTGAGCCCAGGTGCAGGCCTATGTTGGGTGTTGTAAGATTACCATCAACAATTATTACCTCTTTTCCTAAATCATTCATACCTATTCCTAGATTTATGCTTGAAGTGGTTTTGCCGACTCCGCCCTTTCCAGAAATTATTACATAAACTTTTCCCATCTTGTATTCTCTTTTTGTTTTCCTTAAATACTAAATTTAAATCCTATTTCGAGGACAGAAGAAACTGTTTTACGAAGCTTATAAACTTTTCTAATGTAGCAGAATACTCTTTTAGCTTGTCTAAATTGATTACAACCTCTTGGCCGCGGTCATTTACTCTTAGTCTTACATCTTTTCTAAACTCGCCTTCCCTTACTGTTTTTGAGTCATCTATTCTTTTGAAGAACTCATAAATCTTTATGGTTTCTGTTACTTCTGGATTATTTTTGAAGTTTTCTTTTAAAAGTTCAATTTTTTGTCTTGGTGCTGCTGGTATGCTCTTTATTTTCTTGCGTTTCTTAAGTGTTTCAAGCATACCTTGGGTACAATCATCAAGCATAATTGTCCAGCGTTTTATAAGGTTTAGAATAACATCACAGGTTTTTGTGTATTTCAGACTTACATAAAGCAGGTGGTCGGCGCTTATTTTTTCTTTAATAATCTTTTCAATCATGTTTCATAATTCTCCTGCTTTACAATTTTTAAATAAAGAAGGTGTCAAAAAGCAAAGAATCACTTATATAAATACCTTTCTTTTTTACTATTTTAAAAGGATTAAATAATCTGATTGTTCTTGTTCCAAGCAAAAGCGGCTCTTTTTATTATTCTTTTAATCATTTCAAGAAAATATTTGAGCTTTTCATAGTCTACAACAGTGCTTTTTAAGCCATCTGACATTATTACTACTTTTTCTCTGCGCATGAACTCCATTGGACTCTTTTTATGCATTTCAACTACACTAAGAAAGTCCTTTATCTCATTAATTTCCTTGTCAGTCAAGCCATAACGCCTAGAACAGCTATTTATGAATGTATCAAAATTGAGTTTTGGGTCTTGGTATAGCCTTATTCTTTTCCAGAGATAATCATATTGAAGAATGGCATTAATTATGCTCATTAGTGCCTCGTATTCTTGATCTAAAGACTTGAGGAGTAAGCGTTTATCATGGACAATATGATAAGTAACATAGAGTATGTGGTCTGCTATTTTTAGCTCTTTAATTGCCTTATTTAGATTCTCTTCATACTTCTCCATAGGTTCCTAACCCTATTTTAAGAAGACTTTCAGATTAATAAGGATTTATATTAACGAATAATAGGAATTGGGGGTATTAAGAAGGTTTTATCTCTTATTCTTAGTCAATGAAATTATTGTTTCAGCTAAATCTCCATTATTCTTCTCTAACTCTATTGCTGCTATTTCTTTTGAAACTCCTGTTTGATTAGCAATTGTTTTAATATCTTCTTCTAATTTCTCTTCATTTGAGCCTTCATTTGAGTCTTCACTCGCATCTGAATCCGAGATTTCTCCAGAAATCTGGAAACTTTCTTGGCCAGACATGTTAACTTTCATAATGTGAGGATTTTCTATTATTATTTTTCCGCCTTCTGACTTTTCTATTATTACCCTATCAGCTTCTATTTCTGACTGGGAAATTCCCATTTGCTTCATCATTGCCTGCATTTTTTTTGCGTCTATTTTTGGAAACATATTAAATTGAGAACTAAGTCTTTGTAATTATTTTTATTAAGAACATTGCAACTACGACTACTGCTATCATTATAACAACCTGTTGTGCTGTTATAAGAAACTTGCTAGGATACTCTTCATTATACCTTAGTAACCCTCCACCACCTGAAGGGGTCATAATGTTATCTGCCATAAAGTTTAAAATAGGGGCTTGTTTTTAAATGTTATCATGGAGAATAAGCATTATGATTTTAAAGAGGCTGAGAAGAAATTAAAAGAATTTTGGGAAAAGGAGAAGATATACAAATTTGATTCAAAGAACCTTAATGATAAAAAAATTTACTCTATTGATACTCCGCCTCCATATATCTCTGGAAAGATGCATATTGGACATGCTTTTTCATACTCACAGCAAGATTTCATAGCAAGATTTAGAAGAATGCTTAGTGGCATGATTTTTTATCCTTTTGGAACCGATGATAATGGTTTGCCAAGCGAAAGATTTATTGAAAAGTTAAATAATGTAAAAAGCAAGGATCTTGGAAGAGCAGAGTTTATCAAATTATGCATAAAAACTTTGAAAGAAGTTACTCCAGACTGCATTAAGGATTTTATAGATTTAGGAATATCTGCAGATTATCAATTGTACTATTCTACTATTGATGAACACTCTAGAAGAATTTCTCAAAAGTCTTTTATTGATTTATATAAACAAGGCGAGATATATCATGAAGAGTTCCCTACAATATGGTGTTGTGACTGTCAGACTGCTATTGCACAAGCAGAACTTGAAGATAAAGAGATAGAAACTCGGTTTTCAACCCTAAAGTTTAAAGTAAAAGAAACAGGAGAAGATTTGTTAATAGCTACAACAAGACCAGAGTTACTTGGAGCCTGTGTTGCGGTTTTTGTTAATCCTAAGGATAAAAGAGCTAAAAAACTAAAAAATAAAAAGGCAATTGTTCCTTTGTTTGGCCAGGAAGTTAGTATTTTAGAAGATGATTCTGCTGATTTGGAGAAAGGAACAGGATTATTGATGATATGTTCTTATGGAGATAAGTTTGATGTAGAAGCAATTAAAAGACATAAATTAGAACCCCAAGTTATTTTAGATAAAAAAGGAAAATTAATTTCTGAAAAGTATAGTGGATTTGGAATTAAAGAAGCAAGAAAAAAGATTTTAGAAGATTTGGCTGAGAAAAAATTAATAACTGAGCAGAAAACTATCTCTCATATAGTTAATGTTCATGATAAGTGCGGGACAGAAATAGAATTTATTCCAACAAAACAATGGTTTATCAGAGTTCTTGATAAAAAGAAAAAACTTATTGAAATGGGCAATAAAGTTAAATGGTATCCTGAATATATGTTTAAGAGATATGAGAACTGGATTAAAGGATTAGAGTGGGACTGGAATGTTTCAAGAAACAGGCACTTTGGAGTTCCTATTCCTGTTTGGGAATGCGAGAATTGCAATCAAGTAATACTGCCCGAGGAAAAAGAGCTTCCAATTGACCCAATTGAAACAAAAAAAAAGTGCAAGAAGTGCGGAAAAGAAGCAAAACCAGAAATCATGGTTCTAGACACATGGGCAACATCTTCACTAACTCCACAGATTGCTTTAAATCTACAGGGAGCAAATAAAAAAATTAAAATTCCCTTTTCTCTAAGGCCCCAAGGACATGATATTATTAGAACCTGGGCTTTTTACACAATTGTTAAATCTCTATTGCATGAGAACTCTATTCCTTGGCAAGATATTATGATATCTGGAAATGTTTCTCTCGGTGGAGAAAAAATGTCAAAAAGCAAGGGCAATGTCGTTAATCCTAGAGAGGTTATGGAAAAGTTTGGAGCCGATGCTTTAAGATATTGGGCAGCAGGTTCTAAACTTGGAGGAGATTTAGATTATTTGGAGAAAGATGTTATTACAGGCACTAAATTTGTTACAAAACTATTTAATGCTACTAAGTTTGTTTTTATGAATCTTAAAGATTATAATAAAAGTAAAAAACCAAAGAAATTACTTGAGACAGATAGATTATTTTTAGCAGAATTAAATAAGGTTATAGAAAATTCAACTAAGGCTTTTGAAGAGTATGATTATGCTAGAGCTAAGCTTGAGACAGATAAGTTTTTCTGGAGTGGTTTTTGCGATAATTATCTTGAGATTGTTAAAAATCGAGTTTATAATGGTTCAGAAGAAGAAAAAGAAAGTGCAAAATATACTCTTTACAATGCTTTGCTTGTTATAACTAAACTTATGGCTCCTATCACTCCTTTTATTACAGAGGAAATTTATCAAGAATTCTTTAGAAAGAATGAGAAAGAAAAGAGTATTCATATTTCAAGTTGGCCTAGTCAATTTGAGATTAAAAAAGAAAAAGGCGATGAAAAAACCTGGAAAAGATTACTAGAGATTATAGAGTTAGTTAGAAGAGCTAAGTCTGAAGCTAAGAAATCCATGAAATCAGAGATAATTTTAACACTTTCTAGAGAAGATATGCTCTTGCTAAAAGAAGTACTTAGTGATTTGAAGAGTGTTTCAAATGCAAAAGAGATAAAAGAAGGCAAGTTTGAGATAAAAGTTCTAAACTAGGTGTTTTAATATTTCTGACTTTACTAATTGCTTTTTATTTTCAGATATTCTAAGAAGAAATCTTTTAACCATATTTTCAGATACAGTAAAAATATAATTAAGTTTGATTATACTTTCTTTTGGCAAACCTTCTTTTTTTGAAATAGGTATACCTTTCATTTTTAGATTACTAGTAATTCCTGCTAAAACAATATTCCCAGATTCCTCAAATAGAACTAAAGCAGGTCTAATTTTGGTTTCAAAAGTATCTGTATATTGAACTTCAGTTAGTAAGACATCACCAAATTGATATTTCATGATAGTTTATCCCAAAACCCATCTTCTTTATTATCCCAAAGCTCTTTCATTTTTGGTTGTTGAATTTTATGCAAGAACTCATCATATTGATTTTTTTCTTTTAGTTTTATCATTAAGCTTGCCATCTTTTCAAGTAATTCATTATAGGTTTGTTTCGGATGTTCTTTTGCCATTTTTAATAATGCAATTACTTTTTTGTTTAATAATATAGTTGATTCTTCCATATATAATTAGTATATAGCTAACTATATAAGGTTTTCTATTTTGAGAATTTTATTTAGTCTATGCTGATTTTTTATAACAAAAAGGTTTAAAAATATAAAAATGCTATTGTTTGTATGAATAAAGGCACTAATAATGGTTCTATTAACAGTTCTAGAATGGGTACTTATAAAAGTACCAATAAAGGTGCGAATATTCGCAAAAAAGAAGATTTATCCAATTCTATAGTTAAAGAGTTAAAAGCAAGTGATAAACCTCTTTCTACTTCTGATTTAACATTTAAACTCGATAAGGCATGGCATACAATAGATAGGGCTTGTTTAATGTTGCAAATTGAGCAGAAAATAGAGGGATTTAAGGTAGGAAAAATGGATCTTTGGAGGATGAAATGAAAGATAAAACAAAATTTTTAAAAAAAGTGAAAGGAGGCTCTGAGAAAAATGACAAATAAAATTGTTGGTTGGATTTTAAAACTGCCTGCTATTTTGCTTTTGATAGCTGCTTTTATAGGCGGAGTTTATGCTGCTGCAAAGCATATTCAAGGAATTAATTATTGGACACCAGTTATAATCTTAGTTATAGTGATATTATATTTTGTTGGCGAGTATCTTGTTAATAAAAAAGGCTATCCATACTAAGCATAAAGCAAAAAAACTAAGAATTTAAGCAAAAAGTCAAAAGATTTAAAAAAGAAAAAATGAGTTGTAAAAATATAATGAAAAAAGAGAAAATAACAAAAACAAGGAGGGCTATAACTATGCATTAACAAAGATATAATGCAAGTATTTATAAACTAAATTGTAATATAATTATTATGTTGCAAGAAATAAAGGAAAAATTAATGGTGCAGAAAAGAGAACTAGGAGTTAGACTTAAAGAGAATTATGTAGAAAGAGAACAAAAATTAAAGTTAGACAATCCTCTCATAAAAGTTATAATGGGTCCTAGAAGAGCAGGAAAATCTTTTTTTGCAATGCATTTTCTCAAACAAAAAGGAAATTTTGGCTATGTTAATTTTGACGATGAGTTATTAACAGAAGTTAAAAATTATGATGAAATAATTGCTGCTTTGAATTCTGTTTATGATAATCCAAAGTATATCTTATTTGATGAAATTCAGAATTTGCCAAAATGGGAATTATTTGCCAATAGGTTGCAAAGACAAGACTTTAATTTAATAATAACTGGAAGCAATTCCTATCTTTTAAGCAAAGAACTTGCAACACATCTTACGGGCAGACATTTACCACTAACTTTATTCCCCTTTTCTTTTGAAGAATGCCTAAATCTCGATGATAAGGATATAACCATACCTGAAAAGAAAGAAAAGTTAGCCCAGTATTTGCTTAATGGCGGTTATCCTGAAATTGTCCTCAAAAAAGCAGGATTAAAAGAATATCTTTCCAATCTCTTTAATTCAATATTATACAAGGATATTATAAAGAGGTATAGAATAAGAAATCCAAAGCAAATTGAAGATTTAGCAGTTTATCTTATTTCAAATGTAGCCAAAGAATATTCTAGCAATTCTTTAACTAAAATAAGCAAGATTAAAAGTTCTCATACTACTGAAAAATATCTCGGATATTTAGAAGAATCCTTCTTACTATTTAGCCTCAAAAGATTTTCTTATAAGGTTAAAGAACAATTAGCTTCAAACAAGAAAATTTACTGCATAGATAGCGGATTTATTCAAGCACAAGCATTTAAATTAAGCCCAGATTTGGGAAGACTTTATGAAAATTTAGTCGCTATAGAATTAAAAAAATTAGAACTGGACAATAAAATTAATTTTTATTATTGGAAAAATCCTCAGCAGGAAGAAGTTGATTTTGTTATTAAAGAAGGAATAAAGGTTAAACAGCTTATACAAGTATGTTATAATCTTGAAAATGATAAGACAAAATCAAGGGAAATAAGGGTTTTATTGAAAGCAGGCAAGGAGTTGAAATGCAAAAATCTGTTGGTTATAACATCTGAAAAAGAAGGCGAGGAAAATGCAGAGTGGTTTGGCATAAAAGGAAAGATAAAATTTACTCCGCTTTGGAAGTGGTTGCTCAACCATGAATAAATTTAATAAATAAAAACAAAAGGAGCAAAAAAGAAAAAGAATAAAAGAAGGAAAAAACAAAAAAGATGGTGAATAAAAAAAGATGAGAAGGAAAGAAATAATAAAAAACAAAAAGAGTCAGCTGAAAAATCTTGGAATATTTTCCTTGATAGCCATAGCCTTTATAGTTTTATTATTTGTTCTTATCTCAGTTAGAGCTTGGAGTGATGATGGAACAACAACCCAGACAGTTACAGATTGTGGAGTTCTTAATACAACTAATGCAGTCTATACTCTTGGAAATAATGTCAGCTCAACGAGCACTTGTTTTAATATTATGGCGAATAATATTACTC
>Ga0172371_10004795_pt1 | contig 20303 bp, 19 predicted proteins | sample Lak12m_FD_114543 | JGI IMG/M metagenome (GOLD analysis project Ga0172371, IMG submission 114543) | Freshwater microbial communities from Kabuno Bay, South-Kivu, Congo - kab_022012_12m | ecosystem: Environmental > Aquatic > Freshwater > Lake | place: Democratic Republic of the Congo: South-Kivu... | reverse complement strand
TTATATTAGACAATAAAATTGTTAGTCTTCAAGGAAGGTTGAGGCCTGAAGAAGAAGCAAGGTTAATAGAGGATACAATGGCAATGGTGGATCATATAAAGAACTTTAAAGGAATTGAATTGGCGATAATAGAACCACATATGAAAGATAAGGACTTTCTTACACAAATGAAATATGGCATTGCTAAGAAGCTAGTTGGCGATGCTAGTGCTCTTACCGTAATAGGCCCTGCTTCTATAGTAAAAGAGATAAAGAAGGACCCAAAGAAGATTGATTTAATGCTTAGGAAATAATCCCTTAACTATAATTAAATTTATTAACCTCTAAAATTTACAAAGGGCATGGCGTATAAATGTGTTCATTGCTCATCCGTGTACCCAGATACTGCGTCAGAGTTATTAACAGGATGTACTAACTGTAAGAGCAAGTTCTTTTTCTATATAAGAGATGATAAACTAAAGGAGATAATGGCCAATAAAGATGAAGATTTACAACTTTCTCCAAGAGAAAAGAAGCAGGTTGAACAGGACATTAGGGATATTGTTGGAGTTGAAGATGAAGAAGTTCCCGTATTTCTTGATTTTGAGAGCGTTAAGATAGTTAAACCTGGGAAGTACCTTCTTGACTTGCAAAAATTATTTTCAGCTGGAAAGCCGAGAGTTTACAAGCTTGAAGATGGAAAATATATTGTTGATTTAACCTCTGCGTTTAAGAAGGAATTTATCAGAGAAGATTAATCTTCCTTGAGTTAAATAGTATAAATGGAAATAAAGGTAATTGTTATCTCTAATATGCTAATCTCTTCTTACATTGGCTAACTATGATTTAATTTTTCTATATTTATTAATGGCTATACTCATAATTTAAAAACATCCTTTGCTTGTTTTAGACATGAAATTAAAGAATATAACTGATAAGCTTGAACTGGAAATGAATAAGTATGAAGAAGAATTAATGGCTATTGAGGTTAAGAAATTCATCTCTAGCCTTAATGGGGCTTTAAGAAAAAAGAAGATTAGAGCAGATGTGTTTGTTGGCGGGAGTTATGCTAAGAAAACAATGATTAAAAGTGAGAATTATGATATTGACATCTTTATTAGATTCCATAAAGATGGAAATCTGTCTGATGCCTTGGAGAATGCTCTAAAATTGACTAAAACGCCATGCATTAGAGTGCATGGAAGCAGAGATTACTTCCAAATTAAAATTAACACAAAGATAACATTTGAAGTCATACCTATCTTGAAAATAAAAAAACCTAAAGAAGCTAAGAATGTCACCGACTTAAGTTATTTCCATGTTAATTACGTAAAAAGAAAGACTAACTCTAGAATATCTAATGAGATAAGAATTGCAAAGCAATTCTTTAAAGCGCAAGGGGTTTATGGCGCTGAAAGTTATATTGGAGGAATTTCGGGATATGGTTCTGAATGCTTGATTATTTACTATAAAACGTTTGAAAATATGGCTAAGGCAATTGTTAAAGCTAAAGACAAGATCATTATTGATCCTGAGAAGAATTACAAGGGAAAGGAGGCATTGATTGAGATGAATGGGAGCAAGATTGAAAGTTCTATTGTATTAGTCGACCCTACGTTTAAAGAAAGAAATGTTCTAGCTGCTTTAAGAAATGAAACTTTCCTTAAATTAAAGAAATCTCTTGAGATTTTGCTTAAAAAACCTAAAAAAGAGATGTTTGATATTAAAGATAGAAGTTTTATTGATGAGGAAATGAAAAAACAAGCCAAAAAGGATGAATTCGTCAAGATAATTTTGTCTACGGATAAACAAGAAGGAGATATTGCGGGGACTAAAATGAAGAAGTTTTCTGACTTCTTAACTAATGAGGTAAATGCTTATTTTGACGTTGTGAAGAAAGAATATGTATATAATGGCACTAAAAATGGGGAATTGTACTTAATCGTTAAACCGAAGAAAGAGATAATAAGAAACGGTCCTCCTCTTGAAATGATTGAAAGTGCAAAGAAATTCAGGGGGGAACATAAAAAGACTTTTATGAAAGCTGGAAGGCTTTATGCGAGAATTGACAATTATAAGAATTTCATGGGCTTCTTTAATAGTTGGAAGTTAAAAAACCAAAAGAAAATCTCTGAAATGGATATTAATGGCTTGAAGATTGAGTAGCGGGCTGACAGTATTGTCTTAATTCAGATACTTGGCGCAAAGTATCTTCACTATATCCTGCATTCAAGAGCATTGCATGATACATCACAGAATTTCTCCTTAAAGCAAGGCTACCATTAACTTTTAATAAACCTAACCCATCGACTAATTCTGCTCTATTTTCTGCAGGTATATCTCCCTCATGCAATTTTGCAAGTAATAGGGCGGTAACCTGTTTTGTTGACATTTCTAAGCCACTTTTACTCTCTCTTTTAGGCATGTTTAATGCCCTCCATTTACTAGAGAAGATTCAATTATATTACTTAAATAAGATGTGAAGAATTGTGAATTGAGCCAAATACCCATTTCATCTTCATTTAATGGGGTGACCATCAAAAGAACTTCTTTCTTGTCTGCAATAAAGACTCTCGCATTTGAATTTGTTGACTTTATCCTAATATCAAATTTAGATGAGACTTTCTTTATCTTTTCTGCTTCTCCGAAAAGAGCAACTTTTATTTTAACATTATTTTTCATTAATCTTTCTATTGTTGGAGCTAAAACTCTTGATTTATCTTCAAAATCTGAAACTGAAGTGCATATGAGAACTTCTTTCTCCGCATTTTCCAATAATTCTCTTATTCTTGTGATAACGTTAGCTCTTCCTTTCAAAGAACCGGTTATTTCGTGAGATTTAATTGGAGAAATTCCAGTATTATGAAGCTGCTCAAGTTCTACATATTCTTGAGTGGTCTTTAAATTTGAAAGAGATTTAACTTTATCTTGTGCTTCTTGCATAGTATTTGATTTCATTTTTTCTATAACTTCTGTTGGTTTAACTGCTATGTATTTTACAGGTTTTCCAATCTTAGTTATAGCAAATCCTCTCTTCTCTAAACTCTCTAAAACATCATATGTTCTTGATCTTGGCACTCCTGAAAGCTCAGCAACTTCTCCTGCTGATGCAATTCCCTTCGATAAAAGAGCTAACCAAACTTTAGTTTCATAAATATTTAAGTCAAAGTACTCCTTTATTCTCTTAACCAATTCTTGCTTGATTATCATAAAATTTCCCATCAAAAAGAGGTATTTAAATGTTTCTATTTTGTCCTTATTGCATAGGGACAACAAAAGTGACTAAAATAATAGGTAGACAAGGACTAATGCAACAATACATCCTGCGGTAATGAAAGGCATCGCAGGATAGAACTTACCTTTCTCCGATATGAGGAATAAACCTATTAATCCTGCAACTGCTCCTAAAGAGATAATTAATGCCGGAATTAAACCGAATGCATAAAGCACAACTCCTGCAAGAATCATTGGAAATGCAACGTCTCCTCCGCCAAGCATCGCGGCATGCATCTTTACTTTTTTACTTCCTTTACTTTTCATGTTCTTTATCATCTCTCTCTGTTTCTTTCCGAGATATGGAACGAAGAATCCTGCAAATATTTTAACTTTATCAATTTGATACCTTGCCATCTTTTGCATGAACCCTGCATGCCAGACTGCGTACATGTCATATATCGAGATTACTATAAGCAATATAACTGTATATTTAATATCGAGCAACGGAACAAAGACTGCAGCTAATCCCGGATATATCATTAGTTCTGTCAGATTGTGGATAATTATTCCTCTCCTAAATACCTTTAATGCTGATAATGGTATCGCAATTAATAAAGAGATTATTGCAGAATTTTCTATACCCAAGAATAATGCATTAATTGTTATTCCCAATGCAATTGCGATAACAACAAAAAACCAAATACGAATGAATATTTCTGCTCTTAATTTCATAAGAATCAGCATCAAAATAATTCCGATAAGGATTGCAATGAAAATGTATCTTATAGTTAAATCTTTGTTAATTTCTTTAGGAGGTTCAACCCAACTAGGGAGATTATAACTTGTTACATTTGTAATTGTTCCATTAATTTCTACCTGGGTAATCTTTGGAGAATAGACATTGATGACTGCTATACCAATTAATTGAGATAGGAAGAATAAAACTAATAAGATTGAGATAATCTTTATTGATGGCTTCATAATAGCAATTGTTAAAGTAGGTATTTAAGGGTTATGCATGACTATTGTCTCTTTTACGTCTCTTTTTAATTGACTAACGCTATTGAATAAAATAGTATTTATGCCCAAACTTTTTGCGCTATCCAAATTTTTTTGAGAGTCGTCGACAAATAATACTTCTTTGGGACTAACTTTATATTTATTCATTATAAACTTAAATGATTCTATTGATGGTTTTCTAAAACCTAACTGGTATGAAACAAAACCTGAGGAAAACCATTTTTTCATATTAAATATCTTAGAAATTGCATCCCAATAATGCCTTGTATAATTTGTTAAATAAATAACTTTAATTTTATTTTTTAATTCCTTTGCAAAATTTAATGTATCTAATTTGGGCTCTTTTAGTTCCATCATCTCGTCTACTATCTGTGCTGTGGTTTTAGGGATTTTATACTTCTCAATTAAAATGCTCCAGAGCTCTTCCCCTTTCATCTTCCCTACTTCTGCTTTGACCAACATAGACTGATAGAAATCGTCAAATTCTTTATAATCATAACCATATTTTTTGCATAATGCTTCAAGATAAATTGGTTCCTCATTTGTGAAGCAAACTCCAGATAAGTCAAAGATAATTAGTTTTATCATTTTACTTCAATCTTATAGTTTCCAAGTTTCTAGGAACGACTGTTTCAATTCTGTCCATCTTATATATTGTTGAGGCTAAATCTAAGCATTTTGACACTTCCCCATGATTTATTATAATTCTCTTTGGCCTTGGATTCATTCTACTGACATACTGCATTAATTCATTTCTTCCTGAATGAGGGGACAAGCCCTTAAGTGCTTCAACTTCCATTTTAACCGTTATCTTCTCTCCGTCAACAACAACTTCTTTCGAACCCTCTTGAACCTGTCTTCCTGGAGAACCTATAGCCTGATAACAACCAAAGAGAATCATGTTCTTTGCATTCTCTGCTAAATTCTTGAAATATTCTACTGAAGCGCCGCCAACTAACATTCCGGATGTGGCAATAATGAGACAAGGGCCCCCTTCAATGACTTCCTTTCTTTCTATCGGAGAACCAACTCTCTTGAAGATATCTGAAACAAATGGATTATTATCTTGAAATATTTGATTTCTTACTGATGCTGATAAGAAATCGGGATATGCCGTATGGATTGCATTAATATCCCATACCATTCCATCTATGTACACTGGAACCTTGGGTAAAATGCCTGTCCTTATTGCTTCTTCCACTCTTAAAACAGTTTCCTGTGCGTGCCCTAAACCTAACTCGGGGATAAGCATTTTTCCTCCTCTTTCAATAACTCTCTTTGTAAGCTCCAAAAACTTTGCTTCTGTTTCTTGTCTTGACGGTAAAACATCCTCCTTGCTACCATATGTAGACTCTAAAGTTAAAGTTTCTACTCTTGGAAATCGGTTTACCGCTGGATCTAAAAGCCTTGTTTTTGCATATTTGCTATCTCCTGTATAGACAAAATTATGCAACCCATTTCCTATATTTATGTGAACTTGGGAAGAACCGAGAACATGCCCCGCATTGTAAAGAGTAATTCTTATATCTGGTGTAATATCTGTAACTTCTCCATAATCTAAAGTGATTGAATGTCTAACCATCTCTTTTATGTCTTCTGCCCTATACAATGGAAATTCTGCTTTTTTGTATGCAACACCAATCAAATCCAACTGCAGAAGTGCTGCAATGTCCCTTGTTGGGGCAGTCATATAAACTGGTCCGTGATAACCCATTTTATACAAATAGGGGATTAGACCTGAATGGTCTAAATGTGCGTGAGATAATATAACTGCATCAATAGAATTAATGTCCCCTATTTCTGCTATGTTTAAGTAAGGAAATCTTTCAGGGCCTTCTTCTATAGCGGGGTTTAAACCACAGTCCAATAGAATTTTAGAGTTTGGGGTATGCAAAAGAAGACAGGATCTTCCAACTTGCCTTCCTGAACCTAAATATGTAACTCTAACCCACATATCCATCTTTTCAGGATTCCAGTCTGCATAGATTTTATCTCCAATAGAATTAAGGAATTTTCTTCTGTAATTGTTATTTGCGTACAAGACTGAACGAATTTTCTCAGTAATTTTACTTAATATTGCTGGGCTTCTCTGAATCGTTGGTATCCAAAATGTTGATTTCTTTATGTCTGCTAAGATTGAACCTTGCTTACCTATAACTAGCCCGGGGCGTTTTGCTTCAATTATAACTGTGCTTCTTTGAACATCAAAGATAATATTGGTTATATCTGCATCTTCTGGAACTAATGCCCTTATTGTCTTCTCTGTGTCTGATTCTGAAGCAAGAATTGATTTATCTGCCCTTAGTTCTATTCTCTTTTTTATTTTGTCAACTATTGCCTTCACTTGCCCTTCTCCGTTTTTGAAGAACTCTCTATTTTCTGTATAAAGAACTATATTTGCTCCTTCGAATGTTGCATCATTGATAAGCCTAGGTAATTCTTCTTTAATACTTTTTAAGATATCTGCCATATTAGATGAATATTAAAATGATTTACTTGTAATTGGGAACTATTTCTTCTGCAATAATGTGCTTTATACCCTCTTCGCTTACTGAAAAAACGTCTATTCCATTTCCCGAGCCTATATCTCTTTGAGTTGAAGACTTTAGGCATTCTTTGGCTAATTCAATTGCTTCTTTTACTGTCAGATCCTTTTTATATGCTCTTTCCAATAATCCTAGGATGTAGGGCATACCTGATGAGAAGTTTGCATCATAATCTTTAACCTCTTTAATTCCTCCGGCTGGTTCAATAGTATAAAGTCTTGATGAACCATCTTCATCAACGCCGGCAATTAATGTCCCGACTATACTTGGAATCATTGCGGGCGTCCTTATATTTCTATAAGTTAAGACTGCTAAAAGATTTGCTGCTTCTTGCACTGTTGGCCTGGATTTCGTCTTTAATTCTTTAATCCTTAATTCTGCGGCTAGGACCTTGTTTGTTAATTGCAAATCAGAAACACTTCCCGTATAAGCAGCAATAAGATAATCATTGACTTTTCTTATCTTTTCTGCCTCTTTGTCCATAATTATAGTTCCTGCAGTCGCTCTCCTGTCTGCCCCGAGAACTACCCCATCTTTGCATATAATTCCAACTATGGATGTATTCGACTTCAATATATTTTTATTAACTTCCGAGAGATCTATGTTATTCATTGAAAGAACCTCTAACGCTTTCTCTAGAAAAGCGAGGTATTTAAGTTTTATGGTTGAGAAATCTTTAGGTTATTATCCGTGCTTGAAACATCTGCTTCTTTCTTCAATCTAATTATATTATCTACGAACCCTTCTATTTTTTGCTCATGACTGACTATTATAAGCTGCCTTGCATTTAATTCTCCTAAGACATCTCGAATTTTATCTATTTGAGTCTCAGAAAATCCATCTGTTGGTTCATCAAGCATAACAATATCTCTTGTTTTTATCTGGCTTAATACGGAATTTATTGTCTGATTCAATGCAAGTCTGTATGCCAGTGCTACTGCAGTCCTTTCTCCACCTGACAAGAAAGAATAATCCATTTCTATATCTGACTGTATTAAAAGAGGTGTAAAATTCTCGTCTAATCTTACCTCAAATGAGTCATCTGATACAAGCATCTTGAACCATTCTCCAAAAAGCTGCGAGAAGTCGAATCTTATCTTCATTAAAACATTCCTTTCTGTAAAGTCTACAAGATTAGAGAACTGACTCGACAGCCAATTGTTTAGTTCAATCAGGGAATTTAATTTGTCTCTCAACTTCTCCTTATCCCTTACCTTTGCTTCCATATCTGCTATTGCACTAAGAGTAATCTCTTTTTCTTTCTTTAATTCAGCTAATAAGATTTCTGCGTTTTTCTCCTCCACAAATGCAAGTTTGAGCTCATCTTGTTTTCTCTTAAGTAATGTTAAGAACCTTGAGAAACTCAGTATATCCCCCTTAAGAGAATCCATATGATTAGATAATAATGCGATGTCCTTTTCTAACGCCACTTTCTCCTTTTCTAAGTCAATAAGTTTCTTCTTTGATTTATCAAGATAATCTGTTTTTGATCTCAAAATCTCTAAAACCATCTTTTCTTCATCCATGATAGAAAGAGATTTCTTCTCAACATCTATTTCTGATATTAAGTTATCCCTATCTTTTTGCATAACTTCTATCTGTTTAGAAAGCTCAACAATTCTCCCTTCTGTTTCGTTTAAGATGTTATGCTTATGCGCATAGGATACATTTTGCAGACAGGTTGGACAAAATGAGATATTAAAAACCCTATCCTTCTTCTCAAAATTGTCTGCTTTGTTCTTTTCGAGCGAGCTTATATTGCCGGCAATATCTATGTATTTTGCATTTAAAACATCTAATAACTTTCTCTTTTCCAGTATATTACTGATTAGAGTATTGTATGTCTTTTCGTTAAACATTTCTTTTACTTCACTTAAAGTATTTGAAATGTCCAAAAGCTCTTTATTAATTTTGAGTAAACTTTCATTCTTTGAGGCAATCTGTATTTTTGTTTTCTCTACTTCCTTTTCAAATTGTTCTTTCTCTCTTACCTTTAAATTAATTTCTTCTGTCTCGGATTCTATTATTTTTCTTTTACTTCTGCAATCAAAAAACTTAGCATTGGCAGAATCAATCTTGATATCAATGTCTATTACGGAATTCTTTTTCTCACCTAAAACAAACTTGTCTTGATCTAGATTTCTTATCTCTAACTGCAACTCTTTAATTTTATCTTTAATGTAAACGAGAAGGATTGAAAGATTCTCCCTAATTCTTTTATACTTATCAACGCCAAAAATATGTCTTATGATGTTAAGCCTTACTTCTGGGTCTTCTAGGATAATTTGCTTCATTTGCTCTTGCGGAGTATAAACGGTATATCTATAGAGAAGATTGGTCTTCTTTACAAACTCAGAAGGATAACCAAGAATGGCAAGAATCTTAGTCTTAATCTCGGTTATTGAAGACTCTACCTTTACCCCATTTATAGTTATTGAAGCATAATCATTACTTACCGTTTTAGATCTTTTTAATTTTCTATCAATAATAATCTCATTGCCGTCTATTTCAAATATTAATGACACTTCTCCCGAATCAGCATTATTGCGAAGGAGAGATGAACCTTTTTGCCCCGGTTGCAACCCAAATATTGCATATTCTATTGCAAGAAGTATCGAAGTCTTTCCTGTTCCAATATCTCCTGAGAGAAGCAAAGATCCTTCTGGAAAGTCTAATTCTAATGATTCGTATGAACGAATATTTTTCAGCGAAAGTTTTTTTATCTTCATATTTGCAACACCCTCTTGGCTTCAGAAAGAAGTCTATCTTCGAATATGGCTGTTTTTTCTTCTTCCAACTTTTCTACTTGAAGTGATTTTAATAAGTCCGGAATTAACTCATTTAATCTGTTTGGATACTTTTCTTCAAAATTTCTTATAACTTGTGACTCTACTTGCTCTGAAATTGCAGTGTCTATTTTTATCTCTAACTCTGGAAGATGGAGATTTGATGTACTTCTTAGAAAAACAAAAGCCCTTTCTTTTGATAGAAAAGACTCGACTCTTTGGAAATCTATATCTGAAATCTTACCTTTCTCGAGTATGCCATAAAGTTTGAGAATTATTATTTTATCTGCTAAAGATTCATTTTTCAATCTATTTAATATCTCATCTGTGGCTGTGAGAGCATCTTTTATCTCCATCCTTATGGCTACAACATCTTTAATTCTTATTTCCTCTTTTCTTAAGTTGCCAGAGTCAAAAAAATAAAATGACCCCCCTTGAAGTTCTTCTAGTTCCTGAAGATTATTCGGAAAAGTTGGTCCAGAGTATACTCTCCCTTCTTTGCTATACCTTACATGAAGATGAGATAAGGCTAAATAGTCAACTTTGGGAAGCTTCTTTTCATCAACTGCTTTAATTGGTAAAGAACCGACAGCATCTCTGATTGCAGTATGAAGCATTAAAATTTTGAACATTCCGGGAGAATCTTGCAATTTGATATTCTCTAGTTCATCTACCTCTAATCCTGATTTTTTTCCTGGATAGCCGTATATTGCCGCATTTCCACAAATTGTTGGTTCGAGAATCTTCATTCCTGCTCGGTCTTCATAGCTGTTAATATTCTTGCAAAATCCTGCTTTTTCCAAAACATCAAGAAATGTTTTTCCTGATGCCGAGTAATCATGACTGCCCGCAATTAAAAACACAGGAATTTTTGCTTCTTTTAATCTCCTAAAATCTTGAAATGCTTCTTTAAGAATATCTATTGGAGGATAAGCTGAATCAAATAAGTCTCCTGTTATGAGAACAAAATCCACCTTGTCCCTGATACATCTGTCTATTACATATCTGAAACTCTGAAAGTTAAGCTGCTTTAACTCTGGCTGTCTCCAGCTACCAAGATGACAATCACCCAAATGGATAAACTTCATAAGCATTCAGAAAAAAAGAGTTATTTATAGATTATTGTTGTGTAATTCAACACACTAACAGCTGATTGTTTGAGTGATTACGGCTTTCTCGCACATGGCTATCTTGCCTTTTTCTGTCACCGCCGCCGGCTCTATCTCAAGAACATAATCTCCAGAGTGAGTTATTATTGTACTGAACTTTGATGGTGCTACAACAATCTGCTTGGAATCCCCTGGCAGAAGCCCATTAAGAAAGTTCTCTGTTTGAATATTCATCCCTACTCGCTTATCGGGAGCTCTAAGTCTAAGATAAACCATATTAGTCTTAAACAATCCCTTGTTGTAAACATTTACAATCAACGGGCTGGATCCGTTTACATTATATTCGCAAGTATAATTTTCCATTATAAGCTGGATGTCTTCTTTACATTCTGGCTTTTGCCATTTTGGAATAAGTCCGGTAAGATAAGCAAGAACTGCAATGCTTAAACCTATAGCTATAACTATTAATAAAACATAACTTACCATCTCGCTAATGGCTCTTCTGTTCAACTTACTGATTGGTCGCAACGATTCTCTCATTGTTCCTCCATACTTTTGCTATTAAAAAGAAATTCTTCCCAGAATTGATATTAAATGAATAAGTATCATTTTCCTCTAATGTTATGTATAAATTACCCATTGCAGTACTAATAACTGGGGTTTTTAATACTCTTTGATTTATGTTATTAAAGGATAAATATTCAACAAATGCCGAGCTTAAATTTATTTGATCAGTTGTCCCATAAACTAAGGCAAAATCTGTATCTGGATTATCTTGTGCGTAAAGATAAATTGTTTGATTAATTCTTGATATGGTTTCTGAATCGTTTAAGCTTAAGATGACTGCATTGTCTATTATTTGTGAAACTTCAAAATTGATCTGTCTTACAAGATTATTTGCTTTATTATCTTTTTCAGAACTATTAATATTGAAACTAATACTTGTTAACCCTAAAAATATTAGAATTATTATCAATGCTGCAACGAGATAAAACTGACCCCTTTTATTCATTTAGTTAAAAGATAAAAATAGTTAATAAATGTTTAGAAAAGTGTAGACCGGGAGTCTGCCTGAAAGAGCCTTGAAAGTTTATCTCCTGATCTGCTCAATTTTGCTACCCTGAAAGCATCGTGCTTCCTGTTTAGGGCTGCTCCGATCAAGGCCTGACCCATTTCGCAGGAGCAAGATCGAACAGGACAAAACGTCAACGCTCGGCAAGAGACTCTCAAATCTCTATCTCACTCGCTCCCTTAAACCCACTTGATGCCCGCTAGTGTATGGCGCAGGGCAAGCGCGCCGGTTTGTCTACGACAAACTGAGAATGCTGGGGCTTTTAAAATGTTGCTATTCGCAAAAGTTTATATAGTAAAAGCAGATAGAGATGATTATGGCTGCAAAAGTATTCAGATATCTAATCCCAGTCTACATTATTTGGTTTATCTTACATATGATTTTTTTCTTTAGTTTCGTGTTTTCTCAAATTGGAAGGGAAATCCCTGATTTTAGCCTTCTAGGCTTATTATTTTTATCGCATTTTCTAGTTATAATCTGCGGTGCCGCGTTTACTGTTTATATGGTTATTGATTGCGCCCTAAGAAAATTTGATGACGAATCTCAAAAAGTGGTATGGATAATAGTTATTGTTATCCTCAATATGCTTGGAGCAATAATATACTATTACGTCCATGGTAAAAATCCTAGAAAATCTAGAAAGTAAATATCACTATTCTTCTTCAATCTGCTTCTTTATCTTTCTCAAATCTTCACCTTGTTTCCTCTTCTTTCTTCTGCCAGACTTGAAAATTGCAATGATTATTAAGATTATCAAGATTAGTATTAATAAAAAATTTGATGAGACAAGAAATAATGAAACATCCATATTTAACTTAACTATAAGGGATATTTAAGCATTATCGTAGAGAATTACATTTTTTCTATTACAGATATTCCTAGGAGATTTAATGCATTCTTTAAAACCTGAGAAAATGACAAGACGATGGCCAACTTTAATCCCTCGTTGTCTGAACCTATAACTTGATTAGAATGATAAAACTCATTAAATAATTTGCATAATTCAAATGAGTAATTTGCTATTAAGTTAGGAGATAACTGGGAATACGCATGATTAACTACTTCTGGAAAATTATTCATCTTTGAAATTAAACTCTTCTCCAAATCTGACAAGTCTGTTTCAGCTACCTTTGGTTTGATCTTAGATTTTTTTAGTATACTTTTTGCTCTTGCATAACTGTAAAGAAGATAAGGACCTGTGTTGCCCTCAAAGTTTAAGGCCTCTTCTTTATTGAAAACTATTGCGTTATTTGAATGCTGTTTAAGCATTGCATATTTTATTGCTGCGATGGATATTTTTAGTGCTCTTTCTTCAAGTTCATTTTCTTTTAATTTTTCTCTCTTTTTTATTTCAGATTTTGCATAATCTTTCATCTCTTTAAGAAAGCCTGAATAAAGAATATTATTTCCTGTTCTTGAAGACATCTTTCCTTCTGGAAGTCTCACAAGTGCAAATGGGATATGTTGACATTTATTAACGTCTTTGAATTTCATTAGTTCTAATGTTTTAAACAGCTGTTTAAAGTGGAGGTTTTGCTCATCTGCGACAATGTTTATACTTTTATCTAAATTAAAATCTTTAAACTTTCTCTTAGCTAACTCTAAATCTTTTGCAGAATACAAGACCGTACCATCATTTCTTAGTAATACCCAGATGCCTAAATTAAATTCGTTTAAGTCTACTATTGATGCTCCGTTGGATATCTTTGCAATTCTATTTTTTATTAACTCCTGCGCAATTTTCTTTCCATCTTTCTCAACCTGACTTTCAAAATAATATTTATCAAACCCTGTGTTAAGTTCTTTGTAAATCCTTTCTAAAGAATCAAGAGACATTTGCCTTGTTTTTTTCCATAATGATATTAAGTCTTTATCAGAACCTAATTCAAGATTTTGATTTATCTCATTTACTTCATCCTGGAGATTTTCATTGGCTTCCAGCCTTTTGACTGCATCAACATAAATTGATGCTATCCATGACTCATCGCCCCTTAATTTTTCTTTTTTATGATATTTTTTATAGCACCATATCCATTTTGCTACGTGCATTCCCGTATCTCCCTGATAATTTGTTCTTATAACTTTGTTGCCTTGGAATTCAAATATTCTTGAGATACTCTCTCCTAAACTCGTTCCCCTTATGTGCCCCACATGAAATGCCTTGTGGGTATTTGCTTGGGAAAATTCAATCATTATTGTTTTCTTTTCCTTATTAGATGAGCCATATTTATCTTTTTCTTTTAATATTCTATTTAGTGTTTCATTTGTTAGATTACCTCTATTGACAAAGAAATTTACGTAGGGGCCATTAGCTTCAATCCTTTCAAAATTGTTAGATACTGTCTTTTTAGCTAAATCCTTTGCAATCTCGACAGGATTCTTCTTCATTCCTTTAGCTAAAATAAAACAAGGAAATGCAAAATCTCCTAAACTAGAATCTTTGGGAACTTCGATTAGAGATTCAATATGCTTTTTATCAAGTTTAATTATTTTGGATAAAAGATTTGCTATTTCTTCTTTCATAGCATTAATTAAAACCAGATATTAATAAAGCTATCTTTGAGCTTAATCCCTGAGCTTGTGACCGCATTCCATACAGAATTTATCATTTTCCCCAATAGGCTTTTTACATCCCGGACACTTTGTTAAAGGAACTACCATTTTACCGCCACATTGCGGACAGAATTTTTGTCCATCGTCTCCCCCCTACCACATTTCTCACACCTTGGGGGAATCTTCTTTCTTTCAACAACTGCTCTATAACCCATTTTTCCTCCAGAAACTACTTTAGAATATGCATCTATAATTGAATCTGCATCCTGATACTTTGTTAGGTCTATACAACTTCCCATTTTCCACCTCTTCTATTCCTATTTTTACATGCTTGTTTAAAAATATTTCGTTGATGGCATAAACACAGTAAATTGTGCTAAATCTGAGAGGGAAACGCTTAAAACTGAACAAATTTGTGTATTTGTATGGGTTTTAAGATATTATATAGGGATAAGAAAACGAAAGCAAGGATAGGAATTTTACAAACAAAAAAAGGGAAAATAGAAACCCCATTTTTCATGCCTGTTGCAACTAAGACTGCTGTTAAACATATTTCTGTTGAAGATCTCAAATCTATGGAAGCAGATGCAGTAATTTCGAATGCTTTTATTTTATCTCTTAGACCAGGAACAAATGTTATCAAAAAATTTGGCGGGATAGGAAAGTTCATGAAATATCCCGGAATAAATTTCACAGATTCTGGAGGATTCCAAATGTATTCTAAAACATTGTATATTGGAAGTAATGACAAAGGAATTAAATTTAGAGATCCATTTGCTGGAAAAGAGTATTTCATAACTCCCGAAGACGATATGAATATGCAATTAGACATTGGTTCCGATGTTGCAATGTGTTTAGATTCAATGCCGTTGTATGAAGATTCAAAAACATCAATTGCAGAGGCAGTCAGAAGAACAACGTTGTGGGCTAAGAGATGCAAGAAAGAACATGATAGACTTCAGAAAGGAACTCCTAAAGATAAGAGACAGCTTCTTTTCGGGATAACTCAGGGGGGAATTTATCCTGAATTGAGAAGAAAATCTGCTGAGGAATTATTGAAATTAGATTTTGATGGATATTCTATTGGTGGTCTTGCATTACCGGATATTTGCTATGGCGGAGCAAAAGAAGAGGCAAAGAAGAAAGAGTATGAAGCAATAAAAGTTCACAAATCTGTAATCCCTGAGAATAAACCGATATATTTGATGGGGGAAGGAAATCCCGTTGAATTGCTTAAGGCAATCTCTCTTGGAGCGGATATATTTGACTCTTGCTTTCCGACGAGAAATGCGAGAAGAGGAACATTATTCACATCTAAAGGAAAGCTGAGATTACTTAGGGCAAAACATAAATTTGATAAAAAACCGATTGATGAAAAATGCAGTTGTTTTGTCTGCAGGGATTATTCGAGAGCATACATAAGACATCTTTTGATGCAGGAGGAAGGAGTAGGTTACAGATTGGCGAGTTATCATAACTTATATTTTCTTCAAGATTTAATGAGAAAGAGCAAAGAAGCGATAAGAAAGGGGAAATTTAAAGGATTCCTTTCCCAATTTGAAAAAGAATACGAAGAATAAATATTCTCGTGGGGGCGTTTAATTCTCAATCTCTAATTGACTTCTTTGAAAATGGGTAAATTTGTTCTAAGCCTCTAGGGGGGATTGAACCATAAACTTACTAATTAATCAAGTAACTTACTTTTTTAAGATGTCTCGGACTCGAGAATCCTATTTTTGATAAAAATAGTTTAACATTCCTCTCTCCATTAATCTGTATCATTTGTGCACTTCCTCTTGTATGTACTGAGTGGGAGATATGGAAGTTATTAAGAATAGTATTTAATTGAGATATTAGTTGTTTACTAACGGAAGTGTAGTTAATCCGAATATATGGCTTTTTATAAGCTTTTCTTTTATCAAACCCGACTCCTCCATCAGTATTAAACATGCCGACCAGAGTATGTTTGAGCAGATTATCTGAAGAATGAATAATCTCTGCAGGTATCTTTACCGTATAACATTTAATGCCTTTCGGAATTTTGAATCTTTTGGTTAACAATTCAAAAACTCTTTTGGAATAGAGATTAACATATAACCCGGATGGGCGAAATATGATATTTGGTTGGATATTAAACAGACAGGTGCAAATATGGGAAAAACGATTAAGATAATACTCTTTGTCAAGCATTTTATCTCCAGCAATTTGTGTTTGATACATATTCTGGTATTTATTTGTACATCCGTCTCCTATAATTACCCCTAAAAATTCGCATAGCTCTTCTGACAAAGGCATGTTAATATCGAATTCGTATTTAACGATATGGCTTCCTTTTCTTCTTCCTTCTTCAAATGCTTTTTTATTTAATTTATATGCTCTTTTGCCACCAATTATCTGCCCCCAGTTGTTGTCCTTTCTCCCAATTTTATGTATAAATTCATTTCTTTTACTTTCGTTGATTAACCCTAATAGTGACTTAAATCTGTCTTCTGGAATAAGTAATTTCTCTCTGCGATAATTATCTAACATTGACCTGGTTGTTCCGATTAATTTCGCGATATTAGACCAACTAAGATTTGAGTCTGTTTTTATACTACTAAAGAATTGCCTTGAATGTTTGCTGCTTATAAAATATATTCTACCCATAAAATTGAGTAGACCTCAAGCTATTTATATTTTTGTGTTTCTGTGCTGTTAGTACAGTATAATGATTAAAATAAGCTTCCGCGGGGAGTCGAACCCCGGACCCCCAGTTTACGAAACTGGTGCTCTGAAACCAACTGAGCTACGGAAGCATAATTATATACCAAAGGTAATATTTATAAAGGTGTTTATAGTTTATAACTTGTAAAAAGATGGTGCCTTTGCAGAGGGTTGTACTTATTATATTTGTTTTTTCTTTCTTAGTTGCTAATCTAGGAATTTCCTCTGCATGGGAGTTTAATGGAACAGTAAAGGACGTTGATGGGAATCTTCTAAATAATACTCTTGTAAATGTTACAGTATGGCAGATGGGTGGTCCAACAGGTATGAGTTTGGTTGGTGCGAATTTTACTACGACAAATGCTTCGGGCTGGTTTAATTTGAGTGTTAGCGAAAGTTCTGATTGGATGTACAGCCCAGTTCTAACGCAAACAAATGCAACTACCGGAGCAATTGATTATATAGGACAATCCCTGCCTAAATTCCCTTACAGGGAGTTTGTAAACACAAGTGACCTTAACTTCTATTTGAAAACTGCTGGAACCATAAACATTACTGCAATAAATAAAACAGCAGATAGAATTACATTTAGATACCAGGTTAAAGATACGACTTTGGGATACCCTATCGCGGAGAGCTTTTCCGATGCAGTATCTGAAGCGATTATTAAAGTTCCGAGAGATAGAAACTATTCTGTAATGATCTATCCAGATCAAGCTATCCCTGTAAGCTTTAATTGGAATAATTTCTCTTCTTCATCTTCATATGATATTGTAACCGGACTAGCCACTTACAATGCAACAACTCATACTGTCCAAAAAACATTTAATTCAACTGATAATTTAATCCGAATAACGGGCTATGTAAAAAATTTAAGCAACAGTACAAGTTGGAATGAGTTTACTGTTGTTCCTTTTTTACTAGAACCTGGAAATATGATTTACTTAGGCGACAATGCAGGGATGCCATACAATATGAGTGCTTGGAACAATCAACAAAGCGACTTATATAACCTTACTACTGGTTTCTACAATATAACCTTGCCAGGGCCGGCTGAATCCGCAAATTACATTTTATTCGCAACTGCAAGGAATGCAACTAATTATTGTGGAGGTTACAAAAATATTAGCCTTAGTTATTCTAGCACTTCAGTTGAGGTAAATATTACAGAATATCCTCTTATGTCAATTGATTGGGCTTCTGCTAATAATAATATTAGCCTAAATGATGCTGTCGCTTGGACTAAAGTAAATATTTCATCTAGCAAGCAGAAGTTTAATTTAATAAATTCATCAGGAAGTATTATATCTAATTTAAATGCACATCTTGAGGTAAAGCTAGACTACACTAACTATGGTGCTCAGGAATTTACGATAATGGCAGACTTATCTTCCGGTAATGCAAGCTTTTATCTTCCCCTTTTGAATGCCTCTGTAAAAGAGATGAATATATTTTCACGATCTTATTCGCCTAAAACTGTAGCAACTAAAACGGCCGCACAAATTTTAAATAATTCAAATATAACTATGACTACTTTTAATCCGGGAGATATTGATGGTAGGGATATTATGGCCAGTGTTCAAGTTGCACTTTACAATTCAAACTCAACTTGCGATGTACCTAATCCCGCTTCTGCGTGCATCATGGCAAATTCTGCAAGCATGGATCCTGATGCAGCGGATAGATTTAATCCGCTCTCTTCTGTAATTGGCGGAGGCAAGCTGAGCTTTAGAATGGGGTTATTAAGCTCTGGAATTATCGTTGAGTATGTAAATGTAGACATGTTGGCTTCTGGTCCGCCAGATGCGTTATTTGATGACTCTGCGACGACTTCAACCTCTGCCGGTTTTGATTCTGCGATGAGGTTTGGGAGTAATGGACCGAAGATATATGATTATGTCTTAATCTCTATGCCATATACAGAAGGATCTGCGAGTCAAACAGGATTGAATGAGAGCACGGATGTTAATATGACTATTCCCATATTGTATGACGAGAGTTGGAATGTTATATGGAACTCTACCTTAAATGGAACGAATGGGGGGGCTTTGGCAGGTAATTATACCCATTATACTACTCGTTCAACTGAATGGCAAACATTGATGGGGCAAAATAATTGCACGAGAAACCAATCTGAGCTTAATTCAACTAATCCTTGTTTTCTTGATACTGCAAACAACAGAATTTGGGTAAGAATTCCGCATTTCTCTGGAACGCAACCTAATGTTATCGGAAGCGTAGTTACAGCAACGACTTCAACTAGTTCAAGCACGAGTTCTGGAGGGAGTAGCGCGTCAGCTTCATTTTGGACTTTGACTTATGCAATAGATGACACTAAATTTAAGTCAACTACTGGTTATTCTAGAGAGATGGGTGTTGGTGGAAGAGTTACATTTAAGATTGGAAATGAAAGCCATGGTGTTGGTGTCATGAAAGTTAATACGACTACTGCCACGATAAATGTTAGCTCAGTCTCCCAAGTAGCAATATTGACAATCGGTGAATTAAAAAATTTTGATGTTAATAACGACAGTTCGTATGATGTCAGTGTAAGATTAAATGGAATTAACACTACCTCTGCTGGAGCAAACTTTACCATCAATTATTTGAGTGAATCGACAGTTAATGCCTCTGCTGATAGTCCCGGGGAAATCACTGGGGCTCAGACCGGGGTGGAAAATGGGAATATAACCTCTTTAAATGCATCGATTACTAAGATAATAATCATAATTATCGCGCTTATAATCATTGTAGCAGTGTTGTTCTACCTATTTTATGGGCGCAAATGGATAAAGCAAAGTAAAGTAAGAAAAAGCGTCAAGGTTAGAGATAAAAACTAAATTGCAAAGGTATTAAAATAAATAAATCCAGTAATCCTTATGAAGCTAAGAAAAAACTTTAGGGCTTACAGTCAAAAATATGGGAAAGGGCAGGGATACATAGAGACTACATTTAGACAGTTAGATTATAGTCAATTACTCCCGTGGGTTGTTTTAAGAAAAGGCGGGCCGTTAGAAATATTTGGTTGGATAGCGATTTTTTGCATAATCTTTGGATTATTCATACCTTTTCTTAGGATTTTGGTTTGGATTGGGTTAATAATGGTATTGATGGCCATTATTTATGGGGCAATATATGTACTTCTTAGATTACACATGGGCGGATAAGAATAATTGGTAAAATATAAAGAATATATGAAATAAGGGCAAGAGAAGGTTAAATATTTTATGGTTCATAAGAAATATATTCATAAGATATATTAAGTTGGAGTGTTTTAATAGAGTATGAACGAGAGATTAATGCTTAGATTTGGAATGTC